>VFQM010001287.1_pt1 | contig 22596 bp, 23 predicted proteins | sample 3512391 | NCBI WGS metagenome assembly VFQM01 (sample SAMN10412369, study PRJNA504923) | tailings metagenome | isolation source: Replicate 1 from Balatoc abandoned mine | place: Philippines | reverse complement strand
ACGGCTCGAAGGCCGACTCCAGCGTCAGGCCCAGGCGAGCGAAGTTGCCGACGTTTATCTGTCCAAGGCCGACGCTGAAGTTCCAGCCGCCCGCCTGCAGCGCCCGGGCGGTCGACAGGGCCTCGGCGCGGTGGCGCGGCTGGCGCACGAGCGCACCACCCACCACACCGATCGCCCATGGGTTGAAGGCGCTCTCGACGCTGACCAGCGCACGTGCGGTGTCGCCGTGCACCTGCGGTGCACAGGCCACCGCAAGCGCGAGGAAGACGGATGCATCCATGGTGGGCTGCCTCAGTAGCCCGAGTCGGTCGGCGGAGCCGGCGGCGGCAGCGAGGCGAGCCATGCGGCGTAGTCGTCGTCGAAGCGCGTGTCCCAGGTGCCCAGCTGCGCCTTGGCTGCCGGACTGAACTCGGTCACCGTGTCGCCGGCCATCGTCCACCAGGTCCGTGCGAAGGCCGCGCCGTTGATCGAGACCGAGACGGCGCCGGTGTAGTCGCAGGAGTAGATCGGCCCGCTCTCGCTGTCGAACACACGGGTGTACTGCGGCGGGCAGTAACTGGGCGCGCTGGCCCAGGCGTGGTTGGCGGAGTTACCGCCGCCGGCCATGCTGCAGGTTGGGAACGCCTTGCCGCGCGCGAGGTCACGCAGCACCTGCTTGATCGGCGGCACGCACTGCGGAATGGAGCGCCAGCTCGGTGCGGCGAAGCACAGCAGGACCAGGCAGCCGTCCACGGCCTGTGCCGCTCTCGGCAGAAAGGCGCCGGTCGTCGCTACGACGATCGCTAGGACCATCGCTACCCAGCGCGGGCGCCGGCTCGCGAACATCGGTGAGGGGAGGCGGTTCGCCAGTTCGGTCGTCATGTCGCGGCTCCTTCCGAGGCTGCGAGGACGTCACGGGATACCCGGGGCCTTGCAGTGAGTTCACTCTAGGAGCGGAAAGCGCCATCGCGACTGCTTCAATTGCGCGACTTTCTTGCATGCGCGCTTGGGGTGCGCGTCAGAGCAGTCCGTACCGTTGGCAGAGCCGTACGGCATCACGACGATTGGCCACGCCGAGACGCACGTTAAGACGATGGAAGCGGCAGTCGATGGTCTTCGGCTCGGCGTTGAGCGCCGAGGCGATGCGCTTCGAGCCGTACCCGAGGGACTCGTACCGAAGCAGGTCGAGATCCCGATCGGTCAGATGGGCGCGCTGCACCAGTTCATGCCGACCCTGGCGCTGAAACCAGTCCGTCAGGCCGAGGGCCAGCGCCCGATAGACCGGCATGAGCTGGCTGGTGGGGTCGAGCTGCTGCTCATCCCTGCCTGCGAGCATGAGGATTCCGAGCACATCGGAGCCGCGCGGCGGCGGCGCCGGGATCAGCCAGATCGCGCGCGGATGGGCCGACTCGTCGCTGTCTGCGCGGACTGCACCGTCGCAGTCGTCGAGGTTCGGACAGACAAGCAGCGGCTCGCTGGACCGCGCCGCATGGGCCAGCCAAGTGCAACGGCCGCTGTGCAATTGCCGCAGCGCGCTCGCGCTCCAGTCGGGGTCCAGTGCGGCGATCGACCGGTACCAGCAACGGTCATCGTCGGGGATCACCCACACGAACAACGCCGCATTCGCACCACCCGCTCGGGCGGCCAGTTCCAGCGCGGCGATGGCGCTCGCCTCGTTGGCGACCACGAGCGATCTGACCAGTTCGCAAAGCTCGAACGCTGCCGCCTGAGGTGAAGGCCTCGGCGAGTCGCCTGGGCGCCCGGGCTCATCGAGCGAGGATCCCATGGGCGAACCTCTTGATCTCTTCGTGAGCTACCGGGTGGTCGAACTTCGTCGGTGCCTTCGCGATCCACTGCTCGAACTCGACCAGTGTGTGAATGATGAAGCGCTCCTCCAATGCAGACCCGGAGCTCAGCCAGGTGCACAGCTTCACCTGCAGTCCGGTCGATTGGTAGCGGATCACAAGCTCGAAGCAGCCGTGCTCCGACGTCCAGGACGCGCAGAGCTGGTCGACATCCCGCGTGATCGACGAGACCACCGGGCGGACCGGGATGACGGTGGCGACCCTCGCGCGGCGGGATAGCCCTGAAACTTGCGGCCGGCGGCGCTGATCGTGGTCGAGGGTTCGGCGATCGGTCAGCGGCCCGAGGCGTGGCGGTTGCGGCGTGATCATGGCGGCACTCCCGTTGGCACCGGCTACCTGGGAGGCGTCTTCCCGACCACGGGAGGGACGCTCCGAGAGCTACCGGGAGTTCAGCGTAGAAAATCGGAGCTGCAGCCGTCAACGCTTTGACGCCCCGTTGCTGAAATTTGCAGCGGCGTCAGCTTCGCTAAACGGAGCTCGGCTGCGACGCGTGCCCGTCACGCGACAGGGCGGCGTGGTCCGGTCGCGCGTCAGCCAGAGAACACGGCGTCAAGCCACGCAGATGTGTCGGTGGCTGCGTCTGGAGCGCGGCCATTGGACGGCCGCCATTCCTCCAACTGCGGACAAAAGCGGCGCACCCAACCATGGGCGATGCCGGAGAGGATCACTGTTCGATCGTCGCTTCCCTCGATCGCCGCGACCATGTACTCGTAATGTCTCGCCAGTACGCGCAGCGTGTGCTCCTGGTCCTTCACACCGGAGGCGTAGCAGGCATTGAACAAGGACACCGCGAGGAGCCCCTTGCCGCTCTTCAGCCGCGTGACGCGATGCACTCGGACAGGGCTGAAGTAGGGGACGACCTCCCGTCCTTCAGCGAGGTAACCCGGCAGCATCTGCCAGCCGTACCAGCGACCTTCGCGCAGTTCAAAAGGAATGCCTTGCATGCGTCTTCACTTGGCGATTCGTTGTGGACTTGCGGCCGGGCAGGGATCGCGCTGCGGCCGGACATCAGCCGAAGTCGGCATCAGTCGCCAGGCGGCGGAGTATCTCCAGCGTCTCGTCGGCACGGGCCTCGGGCACGAAGAGGTGGTCGTGGTGGAAGGCCGCCACGGCATTGCAGGCGATGCCTGCCTGGGCAAGCCGCTCGGTGATGCAGGCGAGGAACCCCACCGCATCGAGTGACGAGTGCACGGCGAGGGTGATGAGGCGACACGGAAAGGTGTAGGGGACGCGCACCGCTTCGGCCTGCGACTTGTCGACGATGGCCGTCAGTCCTTCGGATTCGCGAAATGTGCAGATCGGGTCGAGCCCCTGGGGGAGGCGGAAGTCGCTGAAGGTGCAGTAGACGAAGACCCCGTCGGCGATGCTCGGCGTCATCTGTCGGCACAGGTCGTGCAGGTCACGAACGGCGGTCATTTCCATCCCCTCCAGTCTGCCTCGCTCCATCCCCGCGGATGATTATGGGCATCCCCGACCGTTGCGGGCACCCTGATCCGAGCGGGCCGTCGGGGCATGGATTGGCACCCCGTTTAGCGCGGCTGACGCGAAGCGAAAGTTGCTAAACCGCGAGCAGCCACCACGGTGGCTTGGTACCTTGAGAGCGCGGCTGGGACGATCGTGTCGGGTACGGGCCGGGACTGTCCAGCCCGACAGCCGCGTGCAAGGAGGTCTGCCATGGCCACCCGCTCGCAAGTGCTCTCCGACATCGCGCTGCTCCGGCAGTCGCTGCGTCGCGCCGGCAACCCACACCTGCCGCTGCTCAAGCTGCAAGGATGGCGCCCCGCCTTGGACGTTACCGCGGACATCGCGGCCATCGTCGCGGCGTTCCTGCTCGCGCTCCAGGCACCCTGGGCCTCGCCGATCGCGCTGCTGGTTCTCGGCAACCGTCAGCGGGCGCTGGGCAACATCCTGCATGACGCTGCGCATCGCAACCTGACGCGCGACCGCGTGCTGAACGATCTGGTGACCCGGGCGCTCATCGCGCCGCTTCTCTTCGTGAGCCTGTCGCACTACCGCGAGCTGCACTTCCGGCATCACCTCGACCTCGGCGGCCAGAACGCCGACCCCGACCTGATTCCGATCCCTGCACAGAAGGCGAGATCGTGGGTTGTGGCCGTGGCCGCCAACACGCTGTCGCTGCGGGCCATTCTCGGATCCACGTTCGGGCACCTCCTCGGTCCCGGCGCTCCGGCCGCAGGGCGGCTGTACATCCTCGGGTGGTGGGCCGCGCTCTTGGGAGGGCTCTTCCTGGCTGCGGGGCCCGGGCCGGCCGCAGCGATGCTCGCCCTGTGGCTGGCCGGACGTGCCACGGCGTTTCACGTGATCACGACCTTCCGCGAGATGTGCGACCATCACGGACTGTCGCCCGGCGGCGTCTTCAGCTTCACGCGCGACATCAAGGCGGCCGGGCTTTGGTCGGTTCTGTTCCATCCCCGTAACAACGCCTACCACCTCACCCACCACCTGCTGCCGGCGATCCCGTACTACCGGCTGCCGGAGGCGCAGTGTGTCTTCTCGACGCTGCCGGAGTACCGGGAGCGCGCCCAGGTCTGCGACGCCTACTTTGAAGGTCCGGCGCAGGCAGTGGCTTCCTGGCAGCGGAGCTTGGCCCGGTGACCACCCGGACGCTCGGGGCGCTGCAGGTGGCAGCGCTGCTGGTCTCGGCAAGCTACGGCATCGGATTCCTGTTCGGGTCGGGCGAGTACGCCTTGCGCTACGGCATGGCCGGCGCGATCTACGGTGTAGCCACCGGGCTGGGGATGATCGCGATGGCGGCTTTCGCCGGCAGGCTGTGGCTGGCAGGACGTGCCGTGTGGGACCTGCTCGGGGACCGTTCCGGCGATCGCGTGCGGCGGCTGGTCGCGCTGCTGTCGATCGTCTGGATGGCGGGGGTGCTGGCCGCGCAGATCCACGGCGCCGTGGCCGTGGTCCGGCTGCTCGGTGCGGGTCCGATGGCGGCCCATGCCATCGCCATCGTCCTCATCTTCGCGGCATCGCGGTTCGACTTGCGTGCGGCGTCGCTGGTCTTCGCTGGCTGCCTCGCGGCTAGCGCGGTCGTCCTGCTCTACGCGCTCGTGCGCAGTGGTGGCGTCGAGCTCTACGCCCATTCGCTGCCGGCGTTCGCCCAGGCCCTGCCGTCGCTCGGCGCGGCCCAGGCGCTCACGCTTGCCGTCGGCGTCGGACTTCTGGTCTGCACGGGCGCGGACTATCACCAGTTCGTGCTCGCAGCCCGTGGGCCCGGTGCCGCCGTCCGCGGGTGTCTGCTGGCCGGCGTCGGCCTGCTGCTGCTGGCGTTTCTGCCGCCGGCGGTCGTGCTGTCGGCGGCAGCCCAGCCGTCGTGGCCCGGAGTCGCGGATGCCAAGCAGGTCGTGCCACAGGCGTTGTCGCTGGCTGCGGCGGAGCTTGCGGCCGCTGCGGGGCCGGTGATGCTCGGTGTCCTCGGCATGGCGGCCCTCGGCTCGGGTGCCGCGGTGCTCCGCGCAATGGTCTCCGCGTTGGAGGCGGCCCGGCCGCGCCGAATGTCCGTGTCACTGGTCGTCCTGGCCGCCCTCGCAATGGCCGTGGCGGCGGCGCTGACGGCCACCGGGCTGCCCATTGTCGACACGATGGTGTCGGTGAACGTCGTCTACATCGCAAGCGTCGGGGTCAGTCTCTTCGGCCTGCTGCGCGGCAAGGACGGCGACCAGGTGGGTGAAACCTGGGTAATTGGGGCGGGCTTCTTCGGGGCTGTTGCAGCGTTCACCCCGACATGGGCGGGCGTGCCCCTACGGAACGTCGAACTGATCGCACTGCTCGTCGGCCTGACGTCGGCCGCCGTGGCGAGGGTGGTGCTACATCGGCGGCACGGAGAGACCGGCTACCGACCGGTGCGACGGTATTAACGCCAGCGTGCTCTGACGCGACGCCTTCCGGGCGGTCTGCCGCGGCTGGATGAGGCACTGTTCCGCGCGGGCGACGATCAGCTCGGTGATCTCGCGCGCGATCGGCGGCTCCATTTCCCAGTGGTGCCAGTACAGGTCGACCTTGACCGGCTCGTCGGGCGCCAGCTCCTGCAGCACGCCTTCCTGGACCAGGCCCTGTGCCTGCGTCCACGGGACCAGCCCGTAGCCCGCGCCCATGGCGATGCCTTCGAGCAGGGCAGACGGGGAGGGCAGGTAGTGGCGGGGGTAGCGATCGATCCGCATGCCGAAGCGTCGCTGCAGGAACTCGTCATGCAGTGCGTCCTTGCGGTTGAATAGCACCGCCGGCGCCCGCAGGACGTTGCGGACGGTCAGGCCGTCGGCCAGGAACTCCGCGATGAAGCCAGGCGTCGCGTAGCAGCGGTACTCCATCGCGCCAAGCGGGTTGGCGAGGAAGCCCGCGGCAGCCTTGGCATCGGTCGAGATGCAGCCAACCACCTCGCCTCGCAGCAGCCGGCTGGAGGTGTGGTCCTGGTCGTCGGTGACGACCTCGAGTGCGACCAGGCGCCTGGCGAAGAGCTCGCGCAGCAGCGGCGGGAACCAGGTGGCCAGCGAATCCGCGTTCACGGCGATCGACAGCGGCACGGGCCCGTCGTGATCCGCGGCAGTGGAGAGTTCCCGAAGTGACGATGCTTCGAGCAGCCGCAGCGCCTTCACGTGGCGCAGCAGCGATTCGCCGGCAGGCGTCGGCGTGACCGGCTTGTCGCGCAGCAGCAGGATCGTCGCCAGCGACTCCTCCAGTGCCTTGATCCGCTGCGATACGGCACCACGGGTCACGTGGAGCACAGCGGCCGCGCGCTCGAAGCTCTGCTGCTCGGCGACGGTGGCAAAGGTCTCCAGTTGCTCTCTGTCCAGCATGGCGTGATCTCCTGTCGGGCGGCGCGCGAGTCGGATACCCGTTCGCGGCCGGAGGAACGGTGATCCCGGTGCCGTGGGCGCTGGAGACGATCTGCGTCGATGCCGGTGCTGCGCTGCCAGTCCAGTTCGACCTTGGTCGTCACTGCTCAAGCGCAGAGCCAGTTTTTCCAAGCGAGACACATCGGACTGCGGGTGCTCGTTGGACCGCTTCGGCGGCGGCTTCGTGCAAGTCGCTATTGGTGCGCTGCAAAGGTCGAGTTGTCCACAGGCGTTACGTCACAAATCGTGAATGCGGATTGATCGGCGCGCGCGCCCTCGCACGCGCGGCAATGGCGGTCTGCGCTTCGGCCTGCGGCCTGCGCTGGCCCGTGTCCCTCGTTCGCTCGCCACGGCCGGGGCCCGCCTCGTCGCACGCCTCGACTGCGGACCGTAGCGCCGCACGCACGGCCACAAGGGGCGTGCGCGGCATGAACGGCCTGCGCCCCGCTGGCGCGGGTCCCCTCCATTAACGCCCCGGTCCCCTTGCAGCCGCGCTTGTCTGCGGCGCTCTCGGTGCCGCACGGCGACCGACGAATGCGGGGCAGGCACCAGCTCGACAGCCTGGCTTTGTCCGAGGGACCAACAGCCACGAACGGCTCCCTCGGAAATTGGGGCAGGGGGCTGGAAAACGGGCCGAACACCGCCGTCACGCGGAGCGAAAGGGAACGCAGTGCGAGCACCTGGGCGATTACGGAAAGTTGCCATGCGGGCCAGACATGGCGGCTGCTGGCATGCGGGGGTGCCGCCGTGAGGCGGCCGAGTCGTCCTGAATCGTCTCAATCACTCATGGAGTCCGTCATGAAGCACACGAAGGAAATGCTGCTGATCAAGGTCGAGGACTTGGTGCCCTCACCGTACAACGTGCGTCGCTACTCGGCCGGCCAGGTCGAAGAACTGGCGGCGCTGATCGCCTCGCAGGGTCTGCTGCAGAACCTGATCGTCGCCGAGCAGGTGGTCGGTCGTGGCAAGCGCCAGCAGACGAGGTTCGGCGTCGTCGCCGGCGAGCGGCGGCGACGCGCGCTGGTGCTGCTGCAGGAGCGCAAGGCGCTCGCCCCAGGGCACGAGGTGCTGTGCGAGCTGGTCAGCGCCGACCAGGCGGTCGAGATCAGCCTCGCGGAGAACAGCGGGCGCGAGGCCATGCACCCGGCCGACGAGTTCGACGCGTTCCATGCGCTCGTCCAGCAGGGCCGGGGCATCGAGGACGTGGCGGCGCGCTTCGGCGTGTCGCCGGTGGTCGTGCAGCGCCGGCTCAAGCTTGCGGCGCTGTCGCCGAAGCTGCTGGCGCTGTACCGCGAGGACGGCGTCAACCTCGACCAGCTGATGGCTCTGTGCCTGAGCAGCGACCACGCGGTGCAGGAGCGCGCGTGGTTCGAGGCGCAGCCCTGGGACCGGACGCCTGCGGCGCTGCGCAAGCGCCTGACGGAAGGCGAGGTGCTGGCCCACCAGAGCGCGCTGGCGCGCTTCGTCGGTATCGAGGCCTACGAGGCCGCTGGGGGCGTGGTGCGCCGCGACCTGTTCGACAGCGAGCAGTCGTGCTGGATCTGCGATCCGGACCTGCTGCGGCGGTTGGCCGCCGAGAAGCTGGATGCGGAAGCGCAGGCCGTGCGCGGGGAGGGATGGGCCTGGGTCGAAGCCCGCATCGAACTGGGCTCGGCCGGGCTGCGGGCGCTCTCCCGGTGCGAGCCGGGCGTGCGTGCGCCGACCGCCGATGAGAAGCGGACGTTGGCCGAGCTGGACCAGCGGTCGAACGAGCTGGACGCCGAGCTGCAGGCGCTCGACGACAGCGATACCTGGACGCCGACCGACGGCGAGCGCATCGCGCTCGAAGAGCAGGACATCGAGGCACGGCGCAAGGCCATCAAGGAAGCGCGCCAGGTCTGGCGCGACGAGGACAAGGCACGCGCCGGGGTCTTCGTCTCCGTGGGTCGTGATGGGTCTGTCGAGATCATCCGCGGCCTGGTGCGCCCGGAGGACCGGCAAGCGAAGAAGGCTGAGGCGAGAAACCGGCCCCCCCGGAAGCAGGCAGACGAGTCGGGCGCGCATGAATCGGCAACGGCCGAGCCCGCCGAGCCGCGCGCGCCGTTCAGCGAGACGCTGCTGCGCCGGCTCGCCGCGCATCGCACTGCGGCGCTGCAGGCCGTGCTGGCGCACAACGTCCATGCGCCGCTGGTGGCGCTGACTCACGCGCTGGCGCTGCAGGTGTTCGAGCGCTTCGGCCTGGAGGCGCGGTCGGCGTTGCAGATCACGGCCCGGCCGCCGCGGCACGAGCTGTTGCGCTCCGCGGACGACCTGCCCGCCGGGCGGGCGTGGGCCGACCTGGAGGCTCGCCGCGCCGTGTGGCTCGAACGGCTTCCGCAAGCCGAGAGCGAGTGGCTGGGCTGGCTTGCTGCGCTCCCTCAGCCGGAACTGCTCGACCTGCTCGGCCTGTGCGCTGCGAGCCTGGCGCTCGTGCCGACTGGATCAGCAAGTGCCGCCAGCGGGCTGGAACGTCTCGCCGGTCTCGACATGCGGCAATGGTGGGAGCCGACGCCGGAGGCCTTCCTGAACCACGTGTCGAAGGCGCAGATCGCGCAGGCACTGAAGGAGGGCGGTGCCGGCTCGGAGGCGTCGGCGGCTGGCATGAAGAAGGGCGACCTCGCAACCTTGGCGGCGACGAAGCTGGCCGGAAAGGGGTGGTTGCCGGAGCCGCTGAAGGCCGCCGCCTGCACGTAGCAGGCGAATGCGGGCTTGCGAGCTTCAGCGCCGGCCCGCCAAGGAGAAGGGCGATGTGGGTGATCTTTGCGCGGGCACCGCCGCCCGACGTCCGGGTCTGGCCGGGGCGGCGGGTACTCGCGTTCGTCGACGCGGTCGCGTGGCCTGCGGCGTGGGCGACGTGGCTGCTTGGACTACCGGTGCCGCTCGGGCTGGCAGGCCAGTGCGTGCTGGCCTGGTGCGGTGTCGCAGCATTCCGGCGTGCGGCGCGAGCGGTTGGCGAGAACCACCGCTATCACTTCACCACGTGGCGATGGGGACGCAGGTTTGCCCTCGCGCTCTTGTTTGGATACGCATTGAAGCTGGCAACGTTGCTCAGTGGGTGACCGCCGGACGCGACTCGCTCCACTCGTCGAGATCGGATTGACGCCAAGCCACTGCGCGAGGCCCCAGGCGGACCGGGCTCGGAAACTTCCGCGCCGCCACCATTCTGTAGATGGTCGAGCGGCCGAGACCTGTCAGTCGCATCACCGTAGGCATGCGCACTAGGAGCGGCGTCACGGACTCGATGTTGCGTGGCGATCGGGCGGGCGGGTTCCGTTGCACGGTCTGACTCCGGTGAGAGGCATGTCGTCAACTCTAGGCTGCTCGCGTCGACGCGCACACGCCGGATTCGGCCGGAATTCCTGCATCCCCGCCGGCTTCACTTCTCAATCGTCCGCGGTCACACGCTCTCGGCCAGTCCGTCGTGCAGCGGCGCGCGACGACTTTGGTGGCGCGACGTTTACCGTACCCTGCTCGACTTTCACGAGAAGAGACGCCCACGCACCTAGCGCGGAGGCCCGTTCGGCGAAGTAGTCGTGCCGATCGTAGATGCCTTCGACGTTGCCGAGCTTGTGGTTCAGGGATCGCTCGGCAACAAAGCGATCTACGCCAAGCCCCGCAAGGTGCGTGCGCGCCGTACGGCGCATGTCGTGGACTGTGAAGTGCTCGATGTCGAGCAGCTTCAGGCGTCTCAGCGCGACGTTCAAGGTGTCGGGGCTGACATGCTCGTACCGGTTTCTGCGCGCTTCGCCCATGCGCGACCGCACCAGCCGGCGCGCGGGGAACACGTACGGTCTGCCGAATGAAAACACCTTGACCTCCTTCAGCCAGGCGATCACCGGCTTCGCGAGCGGTATGCGGATCGACGCACGGGTCTTCGTGTTGTCCCGCGCGAGGGTCCAGACACCGGCATCGAGATCGAAGGCTTCCCACCGCGCCGACAGCAGCTCCATCTTGCGAACGCACAGAGCGAGCAGCAGCCACACGGAGAGCTCGTTCTCACGCCCGAAGTTCGGTGTCGTCCGCATGGCTCGGGCGAGCTGCTGCAGTTCTTCCATGGTCAGCCAGCGGTCACGTGAGGCCTCATCGCCGCCGGCATCAAGCTGCTCGAAGTCGCCTGCCGGATTGCGTTCGATCCAGTGGTTGCGCACTGCCATCCTGAACATGCGGCTCATGTAGCGCAACGCATCGTTGGCAACCGTCGGTGCACCACCGGCGACGATGCGGGTGAGAACGCGGTCCACGTGCGCGGGTTGCACGTCCGGCGGCGGGACGGTTCCGATCACGGGGTTGATGTGCTTGCGCAGCACGCGCGCCACGACCTCCGGATGCTTGTAGCGCGGCTGGATGTAGCGAGCGAACCAGACTTCGCCCAGCCGCTCGACGGTCGGGACCTCGAGCGCCAGCGCTTTCTCGGCCTGCTTAGCCGCCGCCACGTCGACGCCGCGCTCGATCCGCGCCCGGTCCTGTCGCGCCAGTTCCCGTGCATCCTTGAGCGACAGCTCAGGGTAGCGGCCGAGGACCTTCTCCTTGGCGCGACCGTTGAGCCGGTATCGCAGGATCCACGACGCCTTGCCTGCCTGTGCTGCCGCGCTGCTCGCGACGAACGTCAGCCCTTCGCCGACGCCGCGATCGACGGCGCCGGCGGCGAGCCAGGCCCTGAGCTCGCGATCCGTGATCGGTCGTTGTGGTCTGTTCATGTCCCAAAGGCTCCTGTGAGGCTGTGGGGGTTTTTGTCGGGAAGAAGGGCGGTGAGCGCCGCGAACCCGAAAACCCCACAGTAAACCCCACAGGTTGCGCGCGCTTCGCTGCGACGCCCTGGGACGGCCCGGGACAAAATATCCTTACACGACAGCAGGTTAGCGTGATCTCGGGGATCCCTTGGGACTCCCCGAAACCTCACTCGATGTTTTGCACCTGCTCCCGCATCTGCTCGATGGCCACCTTCATCTCCACCGAGATGCCGGTGAGTTCCAGCGCGGCGGACTTGCTGCCCAGGGTGTTGGCCTCGCGGTGCAGTTCCTGGATCAGGAAATCCAGACGCTTGCCGAGCTCGCCGCCCTTGTCGAGCAGGCGGTCGATCTCGTCGAGGTGGGCCTTCAGGCGCGCCAGCTCCTCGGCCACGTCGATGCGGATGGCGAAGGCGGCGGCCTCGTTGAGCGCGCGCTCCTGCAGCGCCTCGGCCGGCACGCTGCTGGCCGCACCGGCCTGCGCCAGCGCCTCGTGCCAGCGCTCGAGGAAGCGGGCCTGCTGGCGCTGCACCACCGCCGGCAGCAGCGGTTCGGCCTGGGCGGCCAGCGCGCGCAGGTGCGCCGTGCGCTCGCGCAGCACCGTCGCCAGGCGCGCGCCTTCGCGCGCCCGGGCCTCGGACATCGCCGCCACCGCCGCCTGCGCCGCGGCCAGCGCGGTGTCGTCCAGCCGCACCGACGGCGTGGCGCCGCGGCACCACTGCAGCACCTCGTGCACCGACAGCGCCGCGGCCTGCGGCAGCCAGCCCTGCACCGAAGACTCCAGGCGCGACAGCCGGTGCAGCTGCTCCGGCGTGGGCTGCGGCCAGGCGGCGTCGGCGTCGCGCTGCGTGCTCAGCCGCAGCTCGATCTTGCCGCGCTTGAAGGCGCCGCCCACCAGCTCGCGCAGCGCCGGCTCGAGGCTGCGCAGGTCGTCGGGCAGGCGCAGCGCCAGGTCCAGGAAACGCCCGTTGACCGAGCGGATGTCCACCGTGACCGCACCGGTGCCGTCGGGCGACGAGGCGTCGGATCCGGGGCCGCGGGTGGCACTGCCGAAACCGGTCATGCTGTAGACTGGCATTGCGCTTTCCGCGTCGAAAACCAGCCATTATGTCCCCCCCGAAGCCCAAACCCGCCCCGTTGCCGGCCGGCACCGTGGTGGGCGGCTACACGGTCATCAAGAAGCTGGCCGCGGGCGGTTTCGGGGTGGTGTACCTGGCCGAGGACGAGCAGCGTCATCTGGTGGCGCTGAAGGAATATCTGCCCGCCTCGCTGGCCGAGCGCAGCCCGGGCGAGCTGACGCCACGCGTCAAGCCCGACAAGCAGCCGCTGTACCGCCTGGGCCTGAAGAGCTTCTTCGAGGAAGGCCGCTCGCTGGCGCAGATCAGCCACCCCTCGGTGGTCAGCGTTCTCAATTTCTTCCGCGAGAACGAAACCGTCTACATGGTGATGAACTACCTGCAGGGCGACACCCTGCAGGACTTCATCGTCACTGCGCGCGACCTCAAGCGCGACAAGGTGTTCCGCGAGAGCACCATCCGCAGCCTGTTCGACGAGATCCTGCGTGGCCTGCGCATCGTGCACCAGCACAAGATGCTGCACCTGGACATCAAGCCGGCCAACATCTTCGTCACCAACGACAACAAGGCCGTGCTGCTGGACTTCGGCGCCGCGCGCGAGGTGCTGAGCAAGGAAGGCAACTTCATCCGGCCGATGTACACGCCGGGCTTTGCGGCGCCGGAGATGTACCGCCGCGACGGCGCGCTCGGCCCCTGGACCGACATCTACGCCATCGGTGCCTGCATCTACGCCTGCATGCAGGGCTACCCGCCCAACGATGCGCCGCAGCGGCTCGAGAAGGACCGCCTGGCGCTGAGCCTCTCGCGTCTGCGCAACGTGTACTCCGACAACCTGATCGAGGTCACCGAGTGGTGCATGTCGCTCGACCCGCTGAGCCGCCCGCAGAGCGTGTTCGCGCTGCAGAAGGAGCTCAGCCGCGAGACCGAGCGCCGCTACACCAAGCTCAGCTTCGGCGAACGCCTGAAGCTGCAGATCGAAACCATCAAGAACGGCCAGAAGGCCTGATGATGCAGCCGGGGCGCTGGCGATGAGGTTTGCCGTCTACCAGATCTCCCGCAAGGGCGGCCGCGAGAAGAACGAAGACCGCATGGGCTACTGCTACACGCGGGATTCGGGCCTGTTCGCGCTGGCCGACGGCATGGGCGGCCACCCGGAAGGCGAGGTGGCCAGCCAGCTGGCGCTGCAGACGCTGGCCGCGCGCTTCCAGAAGGAGGCCCGGCCCCAGCTGGCCGACCCGCTGCGCTTCCTCCAGGAAGCCATCATCGCCGGCCACCACCAGCTGCTGCGCTACGCCACCGAGCGCTCGCTGATGGACACCCCGCGCACCACCGTCGTGGCCTGCCTGCTGCAGGGCAAGTCGGCGTACTGGGCGCACTGCGGCGACTCCCGCCTGTACCTGGTGCGCGGCGACAAGCTCATCGCCCGCACCCGCGACCACTCCTACACCGAGCTGCAGGAGACCCTGTCGCAGGTGGTGCCCATGGGCGAGCGCTTCAACCGCAACGTGCTCTTCACCTGCCTGGGCAGCCCGGGCAAGCCGGTGGTGGACACCGCCGGCCCGCTGCTGATGCAGCCCGGCGACCGCGTGCTGCTGTGCTCCGACGGCCTGTGGGGCAGCGTCAGCGACGCCGACATCACCGACCAGCTGGCCTCGCGGCCCATCTCCGACGCCGTGCCCGAGCTGGTGGAGCGCGCGCTGCGCACCGCCGGCGCCAAGAGCGACAACGTCACCGTGCTGGCGGTGGAGTGGGAGTCGGCCGAGGACACCGACGCCGTGCCCCAGGTCTCCACCAAGGCCCTGGGCGACGAGGTCTTCGCCTCCACCATCCAGGCCAGCCTGGGCGACAGCACCGACGAGCTCGACGAGGCCGAGATCGAACGTTCGATCCGCGAGATCAACGAAGCCATCCAGCGCTCCTCCCAGAAGCGCAAGTAGGACCCCCGATGACCGACAGAACCGCGGGCCGCGCCGCCGATGCGCTGCGCCCGGTGCAGATCCTGCGCCACTACACCATGCACGCCGAGGGCTCGGTGCTCGTGGCGTTCGGCCACACCCGGGTGCTGTGCACCGCCTCGGTGGAGGAGAAGGTGCCGCCGCACAAGCGCGGCAGCGGCGAGGGCTGGGTCACCGCCGAGTACGGCATGCTGCCGCGCAGCACCCACACGCGCAGCGACCGCGAAGCCGCGCGCGGCAAGCAGAGCGGCCGCACGCAGGAGATCCAGCGCCTCATCGGGCGCTCGCTGCGCGCGGTGTTCGACCTCGCCGCGCTGGGCGAGCGCACCATCCACCTCGACTGCGACGTGCTGCAGGCCGATGGCGGCACCCGCACCGCCGCCATCACCGGGGCCTGGGTGGCGGCGTCCGACGCCGTGCGCTGGCTCCTCGAGCAGGGCCGCATCGAGGCCAGCCCCATCCGCGATGCGGTGGCCGCGGTGTCGGTGGGCATCGTGCAGGGCACGCCGATGCTCGACCTGGAGTACGTGGAAGACGCCGGCTGCGACACCGACATGAACGTGGTCATGACCGGCGGCGGCGGCTTCGTCGAGGTGCAGGGCACGGCCGAGGGCCACCCGTTCACGCGCGCCGAGATGGATGCGCTGCTCGGCCTGGCCGACAAGGGCATCCGCGAGCTGGTGGCGCTGCAGCGCGCGGCGCTGGCGGGCTGACCGGCGTGCCGGCGGCCATGCGCCTGGTGCTGGCGTCCAACAACGCCAAGAAGCTGCTGGAGTTGCAGGCACTGCTCGACGGCCTGCCGCTGGCGCTGGTGGCGCAGGGCGCGCTGGGCATTGCCGAGGCCGAGGAGCCGCACGTGAGCTTCGTGGAGAACGCGCTGGCCAAGGCCCGCCATGCCGCGCGTGCCGCCGGCGGCGCGGCCATGGCCGACGACTCCGGCCTCTGCGTGGCCGCGCTCGGCGGCGCGCCCGGCGTGGTGTCGGCCCACGCGGCCGGCCCGGTGGCCGACCAGGGCGAACGCGAGGCCACCCGGCGCGCGCAGGACGCGGCCAACAACGCCTGGCTGCTGCGGCGCCTGGCCGGGCAGGCTGACCGGCGCGCGCGCTTCGTCAGCACCCTGGTGGCGCTGCGCCACGCCGAGGATCCGGAGCCGCTGGTGGCCTTCGGCCGCTGGGAGGGCGAGATCCTGGCCGCGCCGCGCGGGGAGGGCGGGTTCGGCTACGACCCGCTGATGTGGATTCCCTCGCTGGGCGCCACCGTGGCCGAGCTGCCGCCGGCGCTGAAGAACGCGCACAGCCACCGCGCGATGGCGGCGCTGCAGATGCGCGCCCTCATGCAGCAGGCCTGGGGCCTGTAGCCCGCCGGGCGCCGCCGCCGTGGAGCACTACCTGCGCCCGGGCACGCTGCAGCTCGGCGCGCCGCCGCCGTTGTCGCTGTACGTGCACCTGCCGTGGTGCCTGAAGAAGTGCCCGTACTGCGACTTCAACTCGCACGAACTGGCAGCGCCCCGGCTTCCGGTGGTGGCCGGCCCGCGGCCGGGCCCGCGCGGGGCCGAGGGGGCCGGGTCCGGCACCCGGCCTTCGCTCGACCCGGCGCTGGAGTCGCGCTACCTCGACGCGCTGCGCGCCGACCTGGAACAGTCGCTGCCCCTGGTGTGGGGGCGGCGCGTGCACAGCGTGTTCATCGGCGGCGGCACCCCCAGCCTGTTCAGCCCCGAGGGCATCGACCGCCTGCTCGCCGACGTGCGCGCCCGGCTGCCGCTGGAGCCGGGCTGCGAGGTCACGCTGGAGGCCAACCCCGGCACCTTCGAGCGCGAGCGCTTCCGCGCCTTCCGCGCCGCCGGGGTCACGCGGCTGTCCATCGGCGTGCAGAGCTTCGACGACACCTTCCTGGCGCGCATCGGCCGCGTGCACGACGCGCGCCAGGCCCGGGCCGCGGCCGAGGAGGCGGCGTCGGCCTTCGACACCTTCAACCTCGACCTGATGTACGCGCTGCCCGGCCAGGACCTGGCCGCGCTGGACCGTGACCTCGACGCCGCGCTGTCCTTCGCGCCGCCCCACCTGTCCATCTACCACCTGACGCTGGAGCCCAACACCGTCTTTGCCAACCGGCCGCCGGTGCTGCCCGACGACGACACCGCCAGCGCCATGCTCGACCGTATCGTCGAGCGCACGGCCGCCACCGGGCTGCAGCGCTACGAGGTCTCGGCCTTCGCCCGGCCGGGGCACCGCTGCGCCCACAACCTGAACTACTGGCAGTTCGGCGACTACCTGGGGCTGGGCGCCGGCGCGCACGGCAAGCTGAGCTTCCCGCACCGGGTGGTGCGCCAGGTGAAGTGGCGCGAGCCGGCGCGCTACATGGCCGAGGCCCTGGCCGGCCGCGCGATGTCCAACGAGGACGAGGTCGCGCGCGAGGCGCTGCCCTTCGAGTTCATGCTCAATGCGCTGCGCCTGCGCGAGGGTTTCGCGCTGCAGGACTTCCGCGACCGCACCGGCCTGCCGCTGTCGGCCATCGAGCCGGCGCTGGCGCAGGCCGAGCGGCGCGGCCTGCTGGAGGCCGACCTGACGCAGGTGCGGCCCACCGCGCGCGGCTTCGACTTCCTGTCGGACCTGCAGGCCATGTTCCTGCCGCTCGCGCGCTGAGCGCGCAGGCCCCGCCGGCCGCGCCGACCGTCAGACCCGGCTGGTGTGCAGCCCGGCCGTGGTGCGCAGGCGCTCGATGAGCGCCGGCGCAATGCGGGCCAGCGGCATCACCTCGTGCGCCGCGCCGTGGGCGATGGCCTCGCGCGGCATGCCGAAGACCACGCAGCTGGCCTCGTCCTGGCAGACGTTCCAGCTGCCGGCGTCGCGCATCGTGCGCATCGCGCGGGCGCCGTCGGCGCCCATGCCGGTGAGCATCACGCCCAGCGCGTTGGGGCCGACCACGCGCGCGGCGGAGTCGAACAGCACCTCCACCGACGGCTTGTGGCGGTTGACCGGCTCGCCGTCGCGCACGCGGGCGATGTAGTTCGCGCCGCTGCGCTCCACCGACAGGTGCAGGCCACCGGGGGCGATGTAGGCGTGGCCCGGGATCACGCGCTCGCCGTCGCTGGCCTCCTTGACGCGGATGCGGCACAGGCCGTCCAGGCGCGCGGCATAGCTGCGGGTGAAGCCCGGCGGCATGTGCTGCGTGATCATCACCGCCGGGAAGTCCGCCGGCAGGTTGACCAGCACCTCGCGCGTGGCCTCGGTGCCGCCGGTGGAGGCGCCGATGAACAGGATCTTCTCGGTGGACAGCCGGCCCAGCGCGGTGGGCGCCGGCGCCACCGGCGCGCCGGCAGCGGGCGCTGCCGGGGCCGACAGCCGTCGCACCTGGGCGCGTGCCGCGGTGCGGATCTTGTCGGTGATGTCCTCGCCGAGCTGGCGCAGGCCGTCGGCCACGCCGATCTTGGGCTTGGCCACGAAGTCCACCGCGCCCAGCTCCAGCGCCTTCATCGTGACCTCGGCGCCGCGCTCGGTCAGCGTGGACACCATCACCACCGGCATCGGCCGCAGACGCATCAGACGGGACAGGAAGTCGATGCCGTCCATGCGCGGCATCTCCACGTCCAGCGTGATGACGTCGGGGTTGAGGTTGCGGATCATCTCGCGCGCCACCAGCGGGTCGCTGGCGGCGCCGATGCACTGCATGTCCGGCTGGCGGTTGATGATCTCCGCCAGCAGCCCGCGCACGAGCGCGGAGTCGTCGACGACGATGACGCGTGTCTTGGTCATGGCCGGGCTCCGTCAGAACAGGTCCACCGACCCGGCCGCGGACGCGGCGGGCACCGGCTTGGCCGCGGCGGCCCGCTCCTGGGCCAGCAGGGCGTCGGTGTTGGTGGCGGCCAGGCGCTTGACCATGGCCTTGCCGCTGTGCGGCAGGAAGCACACCTTGCGCGGGTAGATGTCCATCACGTCCTTGGAGACGACGGTGATGCGCTCGGTGGCCAGGTAGTCGAGCACGAACTTCGTGTTGCGCTCGCCGACGTTGATGCTGTTCATGCCGCTGATCACGGCGCCGCCGCCGAAGACCTTGGCCTCCATCGTCGAGCGGGTCGCGCCACGCTTGACGAGCTCGTTGATCAGCAGTTCCATCGCGTAGCTGCCGTAGCGCCCGGCGTCGGCACCGGTGGCGGTGCCGTCGGGCAGCATGAAATGGTTCATGCCGCCGACGCGCAGCTGGCGGTCCCAGATGCAGGCGGCGATGCACGAGCCCAGCGTGGTCATGATGAGTATGTCCTCGTCGTGCACGAAGTACTCGCCCGGCAGGATCTTGACCGCGTCGTTCTTGAAGTGGGCGTCGTAGAAGAAGAATGACGCCTCGCCCGGCCGCCGCGGCGAGGCCTTCAGGCGCTGCAGGCGCGGTGTGCTGCCCAGCACGGGACGGGGCGGGGCGGCAGGTGTGGCCACGGTGCTCATGCGGGGCGGTGGAGGAGGGGTGGAGGCGGGGGCGTGGCGTCCGACGGCGGCGGCGCCGCGTCAGACCTTCTCGTAGATGGTCTTGCCGCGCAGGCGGAACAGGTCGCGCGACTCGGTGAAGTTCTCCGAGTGCCCCACGTAGAGCAGGCCGCCGGGCTGCAGCACGGCGTGCATGCGCTCCAGCACCTTGCGCTGGGTGGGGTTGTCGAAGTAGATCATCACGTTGCGGCAGAAGATCACGTCGAAGGGGTCGCCCAGCGACGACCAGCTCGGCGACATCAGGTTGAAGCTGCGGAACTCCAGCAGCCGCGCCAGCTCCGGCCGCGCGCGGATGAAGCCCGCGTTCGCACCCGTGCCGCGGAGGAAGTGGCGCTTCAGCCGCTCGGGGTCCAGCCCGCGGCTGTCGGCGGCGTAGACGCCGCGGCGCGCGGTGTCCAGCACCTTGGTGTCGATGTCGCTGGCCAGGATGCGCACGGGCGCGTTGGCGCCCAGCGCCTCCGTCACCGTCATCGCCAGCGAATAGGGCTCCTCGCCGGTGGAGGCGGCGTTGCACCAGATCCGGATCGGCTTGCCGGCCCGCCGCGCCGACAGCGCCTGCAGGTCCTGCACCAGGGCGTGGAAGTGGTGTTCCTCGCGGAAGAAGGCGGTGAGGTTGGTGGTCAGGCAGTTCACGAACTCCTGCCACTCGGTCTCGCCCTGCCCGCGCTCGAGCCCCTGGAGGTAGTCGGCGAAGCTGCGGTGACCGGTCTCCCGCAGCCGCCGCGACAGGCGGCTGTAGACCATCGCCTGCTTGCCGGCGTGCAGGCTGATGCCGGCGCGCTGGTAGATCAGCTGGCGCACGCGCTCGAAGTCGGCGCCCGAGAAGCTGAACTCGGCGTCGACGGGGGCGGCGGTGTTGGACACGTTGGACATGGCGGGATCCCTTGCACCCCAGGATGTCGGCATTCCCGTCAGCGACTGAAGTGACGAGATGCACCCCCGGCACCCGTCATCTCTTCGCGGTGCCGTCAGACCCCGCTGCTAGACTTGTAACCTCCGCGGACACCACCCTCCTCTTGGACCGCTCTGCCCACCCGCCGCCGGCCCTTCGCCTGGACAATGCGCTGAAGCTGCTGCGCCAGGCGGGCATTCCGGAGCCGGCCGCGCCGGCCGGCAGCGCCGACTACCTGCAGGCGCTGGTGGACGCGCTGGTCGACCTCTCCAGCCGCGACCCGCTCACCGCCCTGGCCAACCGCCGCAGCTTCGAGCTGGCGCTGGCGCGCGAGATCGACCGCGTGGCGCGCAGCGGAGAGCCGGCACTGCTGCTGGTGATGGACATCGACCACTTCAAGCGCGTGAACGACACCTGGGGCCATGGGGCCGGCGACACCGTGATCAAGGCCGTGGCCGGGGTGCTGCAGGAGTGCGTGCGGCCGATGGACCTGGTGGCGCGCACCGGCGGCGAGGAGTACGCCATCGTGCTGCCCAACTGCGCCACGGCCTTCGGCGAGGCGGTGGCCGAGCGCATCCGGCGCCGCGTGGAGGCCCTGCCCATCAGCGTGGCCCCGGGCGAGCGGCTGCAGGTCACCGTCAGCGTCGGCGGTGCCTTTGCGCCGCAGTGGGTGCGCTCCAGCGCCCATCTGTGGCTCGAGCGCGCCGACCAGCAGCTCTACCGCGCCAAGGGCCGCGGCCGCAACATCGTCTGCCTGGAGCCCACCGCGGTCTCCCTGGTCAGCACCGAGGAGCGGCGCATGCTCTTCGAGACCTCGCAGTTCCTGGATTTCGAATGAGCGTGCGCACCGCAAGGATCACGGCCGTCACCAGCGGCAAGGGCGGGGTCGGCAAGACCTTCATCGCCGCCAACCTCGCCGCCGCGCTGGCCCGCCAGGGACAGCGCGTGCTGGTGCTCGATGCCGACCTCGGTCTGGCCAACCTGGACGTGGTGCTGAACCTGTTCCCGAAGATCACGCTGCACGACGTGTTCAGCGGCAACGCCAAGCTCGACGACGCCATCCTGCCGGCGCCCGGCGGCTTCTCGGTGCTGCTGGCCGGCTCCGGCATGGTCGAGTACTCGCGCATGACGCCCGAGGTGCGCGAGCAGCTGCTGGCCGTCATCGAGCAGGTGGCGCCGCGCTTCGACCACGTGCTGCTGGACACCGGCGCCGGCATCTCCGACGTGGTGCTCTACACCGTGTCGCTGGCCCAGGACGTGATCGTGGTGGCCACCCCGGAGCCCACCTCGCTCACCGACGCCTACGCCACCATCAAGGTGCTGGCCACCACGCAGGGCCGGCGCGCGCTGCACCTGGTGGTCAACCAGGCCCGCCGCCCGGGCGACGGCCGCACCGTGCGCCAGCAGCTGCAGCAGGTGGTGGACCGCTACGTCACGCCGGCGCTGGACGCGCCGGTGCGCCTGGACCTGCTGGGCGAGGTGCCCTCCGATGCCGCCGTGCGCGAGGCCGTGCTGCGCCGCGAGCTGCTGCTGGAGCGCATGCCGGGCGCGCCGGCGGCGCTGGGCATCGTCGGCGTGGCCACGCGCATGCTCGCCGAGCCGTGAGCGACGCCGCGGCCACCCCCTTCGCCCGCCTGGGCGGCGAGCCGGGCGTGCGCGCGCTGGTGGACCGCTTCTACGACCTGATGGACCTGGAGCCGGCCTATGCCCGGCTGCGCGCGCTGCACCCGCAGGACCTGTCGGGCTCGCGCGACAAGCTGCACTGGTTCCTCTGCGGCTGGCTGGGCGGCCCCGACCTGTACCAGCAGCGCTTCGGCCACCCGCGGCTGCGGGCACGGCACCTGCCCTATGCCATCGGCATCGCCGAGCGCGACCAGTGGATGGCCTGCATGATGCTGGCCATGCAGGAGCAGGCCGTGGACCCGGCGCTGGCCGAGCGGCTGACCCAGGCCTTCTTCGGCACCGCCGACTGGATGCGCAACACGCCCTGAGCGCCCCCGGTGCCCGGCGCGCCGGACCGCTTCAACGCCGGTCCAGCAGCACGATCAGCGCGCCGGCGCCCCCTTCGTGACCGCTGGCCTGCGTGAAGGCCACCACCTCGCCGCACTGCGCCAGCCAGCGCTGGACCTTGGCCTTGAGCACCGGCCGCTTGCCGGGCGAGCCGTGGCCCTTGCCATGCACCACGCGCAGGCAGCGGCGGCCCTGCTGGTGGCTCTGCCGCACGAAGACGGCCAGCGCCTCGCGGGCCTCCTCGCGCGTGTGGCCGTGCAGGTCGATCTGGCCCTGGATGGCCCATTGCCCGCGGCGCAGCCGCGCCACGACGTCGGCCGGCACCCCGGCGCGGCGGAAGCTCAGCCCGTCGTCGGTGAGCAGCAGCGACTCCACGTCCACCTCGTCGGACAGCGCCTCGCGCAGCGCGGCCTGCTCGTCGGCCAGGCGCTGCAGCGGCTCGGGCGCGGGCCGTGGCAGCGCCAGCGGGACGCGGCCGCGGTCAGGCACGGCGTGCACCGGGCCCACCGCGCGGGCAAAGGCCTCGCGCTCGGCCGCCTCCGCCGCACGGCGGGCACGCTCGCGCTCCGCCGCGGCGCGGGCCTCGGCCTCGCGGCGGCGCAGCGCGTCGCGCAGCGCGCCCAGCTCCTGCAGCGAGCCGGCCTTCACAGCAGCCCCCGTTCGGCCATGTATGGGGAGCACAACATAGTTCGCGGAATGTGGACGCCTGTGAAATGTTGAGCGCGGGGGCCAAGGAGGCTCCC
>VFQM010001286.1_pt1 | contig 22597 bp, 23 predicted proteins | sample 3512391 | NCBI WGS metagenome assembly VFQM01 (sample SAMN10412369, study PRJNA504923) | tailings metagenome | isolation source: Replicate 1 from Balatoc abandoned mine | place: Philippines | reverse complement strand
GCCCAATGAAAAATAACACGGAGAATTGCGAAGCTCTGAAAGAGCGAAATCCAAAAATAAAACGAATTGCCCAATTAGAAAATTTCGCTTGGATTTTAGGCGATAAAATGTCGAAATCTCCCAAAATTTCAGCACTTTCTATTTCGGAAAATAATGAAGATTTGAAATTTGCTTTTGATGAAAACGAATGGAAAATCTACACCAATCTCATTGAAAAATCAGAAGTGAAAACTTCTTCTATGGGAAGGTTTTTTGATGCGGTTGCTTTTGTTTTAGGTTATGAAAAACCTTTGTTTTTTGAAGGAGAACCTGCTATGTGGTTGGAGAAAATTTCGCAGGAAAAGTTTCCCACAGATTTCACAGATTTTCACAGATTGAAAGATTATTTGAAAAATGATGAATTTGAAAATATCCCTACAAAAAATCTGTTTTCTAAAATTCTGGAAGAAAAAAAATCAGGAAAAAGGGCTGGAGAAATCGGGCTGAATTTTCATTATACTTTAATTAAAGCGATTGAAAAAATAGCACAGCGTTTTGCGGTGAAAGAACTCGCTTTTTCTGGTGGAGTTTGGCAAAATGCTTTGTTAGTAGATTTGGCAATAGAATTTTTGGAAGATAAATTTGAACTTCATTTCCACGAAAAACTTTCTCCGAATGATGAAAATATCAGTTTCGGACAATTGAATTATTACTTAAACTTAAAATAATAAAATGAATACTGTCATTCTGAACGAAATGAAATGTAGTGAAGAATCTAATGGTAAAAGATTCTTCATTTAGCTTTGCTGTATTCAGAATGGCATTAAAAAAAATCTAAAATTTAAAATAAATGGACATTTACGATTTATTAGGAAAAATAGACCACACCGAAGATCAAGACAAAGTTTCTTATTCTGCAGGTGTTGTTTTGGCGATGAGCTTGAAAGATATGGGCTTTGAAGATATTAAATACGATGATTTTACGGAAGGAATGAAAACTGTTTTCAATAATGAAATGGGAAAAATTTCGCCAAAAAAATCTATTGATATTTTCAACAATTATGTGCTCTTGCTTCGTGGTGAAATGTTGCAAAAAAATGCAGACGAAGGACAAGTTTTTCTCGAAAAAAATAAAGAAAATCCTAAAATTACAGAATTAGAAAGCGGTTTGCAATACGAAATTTTGGTAGAAGGAAACGGAGAAATTCCAAAAATAACTGATGAGGTAGAAGTAGAATATGAGGGTTATTTGCTTGATAATCAGGTTTTTGATTCTACAAAAGATATTGGTGCTCAAGTTTTTAGAATTTCAGAAATGATTGAAGGTTGGAAAGAAGTGTTGACTAAAATGCAAGAAGGTTCTCGTTGGAAAGTGTACATACCATCACATTTGGCGTATGGAGAAAACGGAGCGCCACCAATGATTCAACCGAATGCAACTTTGGTTTTTGTTATCGAGTTGAATAAAATCATAAAAAACTAAACGAAAATTTTACGAAATTTATACTCATAACCTCAATTCCATAATTTGTATGAAATTTCTTACCGAATACCGCAATCCAGAACTCGTTAAGTTTTATTTAAACGAAATCGAAAAAATTGTTACAAGACCTTGGAATATCATGGAAATTTGTGGCGGACAAACCCATTCTTTAGTGAAAAATGGTTTGCTAGAACTGCTTCCAGACAAAGTGAGAATGATTCATGGTCCTGGTTGTCCAGTTTGTGTTACCCCGATTTCGTTGATTGATAAAGCAGTAGCTTTAATGGAAAAAGGCGCAGTTTTGTGTTCTTTTGGAGATATGGTTCGAGTTCCGGGAAGTAAAAAATCCTTGCTTCAAGCCAAAGCTGATGGTGGAGATTTAAGGATTCTATATTCTCCGTTGGAAGCGGTTCAAATTGCAGAAAAAAATCCTGAAAAAGAAGTGGTTTTCTTCGCGGTAGGTTTTGAAACTACTGCGCCAAGTAATGCTTTGAGTGTAGTTCATGCTCAAAAATTAGGTCTTAAAAATTTCTCACTTTTGGTTTCTCATGTTTTGGTTCCGCCTGCAATGGAAGCCATTTTAGATGATGAATTTTGTAATATTGATGCGTTTCTCGGAGCAGGTCATGTTTGTACCATTATGGGAACTTCAGAATATTTTCCTTTGGCCGAAAAATATAAAATCCCGATTGTGATTTCTGGATTTGAACCTGCAGATTTGCTTCAAGCCATTTATCACGCTGTGTTGCAATTAGAAAAAGGCGAACATAAAGTAGAAAATTGCTACGAACGTTTGGTAAAAGACGAAGGAAATGTTCCTGCTCAAAAAGTGGTAAACGAAATTTTTGAAATTGGAACTCAAGAATGGCGAGGAATTGGCAAAATTCCAAATTCTGGTTTAGTCATGAAAGAAAAGTACAAAGATTTTGATGCTTCTAAAAAATTTGACATTGAAAATTTAGAGAAAAAAGAAGAAAATCTTTGTATTGCCGGAGAAATCCTGAAAGGAATAAAAAAACCAGTTGAATGTCCGCATTTTGGGAAACTTTGCAATCCTGGGAATCCTTTAGGAGCACCAATGGTTTCTTCGGAGGGAGCTTGTGCAGCGTATTATCACTACAGTTAATAGAAGCGAGATTCAAGAAGTGAGATTTCAGATTTTTATTTAAAAAATTACATCTCATTTAATAATTATCTCATATCTAAAGTATCATATCTCAAATCTTAAAAAATGTTTAAAATATTTCTTACCATCTATTCTGGCTTAGAGCATGCTTTTGAAGCCGACCATTTATTGGCGGTGAACACACTTGTTTCTCACCGCGAAAATCTGAAACAATCCATGAAAGATGGAATTTATTGGGGAATTGGTCATACCGCAACCATTTTTTTCATTGGGATTTTAATGATTGGGTTTAAGTTTCAAATTGGGGAAGAAGTTTTTAAAAATTTTGAAGCTGGAGTAGGTGTTATGCTTATTATTTTGGGACTTTATAGAGTTTTCAAACTTTATTTTCCGAAAGAACACTCTCACACTCATAACACTTCTAGAGCAGCTTTCGGTGTGGGATTAATTCACGGTTTGGCTGGGAGTGGAGCATTGGTTGTTTTGGTGATTTCTCAGATGAAAACACCTTTAGAAGGATTGATGTACATTCTTATTTTCGGGTTAGGTTCTATTTTCGGGATGTTTTTAGCGGCGTATTTGTTCAGTATCCCTTATACTAAAAGTCTCTTGAAATCTAACAAATTACAGGCTAGTTTGGTGATTATTTCCTCTATACTTTGTATCGTTTACGGAGGAAAAGTGGTGGTTAAAAATTTAGGGTTGCTTTAGAATTTAGAGTAAAAAATGTTTCGGCAGATTATGCAACAATTCGGTATTGATAATTTCCGCACAAATCGTTGGTTTTTCCCAATGACCGTTGTGTCCGCAATCGAGAACATAGGTTTTGATGTTGGTCTTTTCAGGGATGATTTTGAGAAGATTTTCGGTTTTTACAGCATTGTCATATTTTCCTGCAATAATCAAGATTTTTGCATCTAAATTTTCTAAAATTTCAGTTCGGTCTGGTCTTTCTGCCATTCCTAATTGAGCTGCTTTTACGCCTTCTTTATCAGTAGATTTTGCAATGTTTTTCGCCAATTCTATTTTGCCTTCTAGAATATCTTTTTCATTATTGCTAAAAAGATTGGGGATAGAAGTTTTGACGAAAGTTTCAAAATTTTCATCTATTACGGCAATACTTCTTCTTCGGATTTGCTTTTTCTCTTCATCATCTGCAACTGTAGTAGAGAAAAATAAAGTCATGCTTTCTAAAATTTCAGGAAATTTTTCTGCAAAAGCCAAAGAAACATAACCTCCCAAAGAATGCCCTAGCAAATTGATTTTCTCTAATTTTAGAGCATCAATTACTTCCTTTACTTTCTCTGCCATCAATTCTACGGTGTGTATTTCTTGATAAACTTTAGATTTTCCATGACCAGGTAAATCTATTTTAATCAGTGTGAAATCTTTAGAAAGATGAGCTTCCATTTCTTTCCAAATGGTCGTGTTTTCCATAAAACCATGAAGTAAAACCAATGGTTTTTTGCCGTTTCCTGAAATTTCGTGATGTAGCATAATTTTTAATTTTTTAGATGAGAGAAGAGAGATACGAAATGCGAGATTAAAGATTTCAAATTTTTCAACCTTTACCTTTACCTTTACCTTTACCTTTACCTCAATTTATTTCCAAATATCGATGTAATCTACAAAACCTTGAGCGTTTATTTTCTGTTGAAGTCTAAAGAACTCTCCTTTTCCTTCATCTCTGAATGTATTGCTGTTGCTCTTAGATTCTGTTTTACCATTGATGGTTTGTGTAATTTTTCCGTAAAAATTAATGTGTTTTGGTGACACTCTATCAGCTTTTCCGTCAATGATGAGGATGTTTTTTCCAGATTTTGCATTTCCTTTTACTTCGTAACCATCACTCATGATTTTTGTGAAATTCACGGTTCCAGTTAATGAAACGCCATCATCAGATACGAAAGTAAGTTTATGTTTTCCGCTTAAATCACTGTAATTATTTTTGTTGTTCAGTGCTCTGATGCTGTCATTGTATTTCATTCTCACCGCATTGATGGAATCAATAATCTTAGTGCTGTCTACATCTTTAGCATTATTTTCTCCAGTTTTATTGCACGAGAAAGCGATGAGAATCAAAGGAATAAAAAGTAGTTTCTTCATGGTTATCAAAATAATTTGTATTGTTTGAATACAAATTTAAACCAAACTTTTTATTCTTTCAATACTTACTTCAAAAATTGTAAAACAGCGTAAAGTGAAATGCTAGAAATGAAAATCCAAAGAATAATTCCTAAAAGAAGAGGTTTAATACCTAAATTTTTGAGATTTTGTAAAGATAATCCTGTTCCAATTAAGAAAAGAGCAACCTTGAATGTGTCTCTGGAAATTTCAGAAATGATAGAATTGAAATTTTGTAAAAAAGGAAGATAAGTTCCCGCTAAGATCGCTAAAACAACGAAACCAATGAAATAAGGAATCTTAATTTTCCCTTCACTTTTGGTAAAAATAGAAATAAGAAAAGCCAATGGAATAATCCATAAAGCTCGTGCTAATTTTACGGTGGTGGCGATCTGTAATGCTTCGTTGCCGTATTTACTTGCAGCGCCAACTACAGAACTTGTATCGTGAATAGCGATAGCGCTCCAAATTCCAAACTGATTTTGACTTAAATTAAAAAAATGCCCAATTTCTGGGAAAATAAACAATGCGACAGCATTTAAAACAAAGACAATTCCTAAAGCTACAGAAGTTTGTTTGCTGTTGGCTTTTAAAATGGGTGCAACTGCTGCGATGGCGCTTCCTCCACAAATTGCGGTTCCTGCGGAAATGAGTTGAGCAATGGTTTTGTCAATTTTTAAAATTTTGGCTAAAAATAAACCGAAAATCATGACCAAAGCAATCGTAGAAACGGTAAAAAGAAAACCTTGGCTTCCTGCTTCTATTGCGGTGTTCAGATTAATGCCGAAACCTAATCCTATAATAGAATACTGCAATAATTTTTTGACAAAAGTATCTGTCTCTAGAACTTTTCCGAAAATATTCACAAAAAGAATTCCGAATAATAAAGCAATTGGCGGAGAAACAAGTGGTGAAAAAGATAAAACAGCTAATGCTAAAAAGAGGAGTTGAAGAAGTAATTTTTTTTGAAGCATGTTCTTTCTGAATTATCGAACGCGAAATTATTCAAAACCAAAATTTGCTTTTGTAACTTTTGTTACATAAGAACTCTCGCTAATGAAATAGTTTTGTAAAAAATAGAAAAAAATGAAAAAGTTAATATCAATATTGAGCTTTGGAGCTTTAGTTGTTATAGGAACAGAGTGTTCTTCTCCTAAACCTGCAGAAAGTAATGCTCAAACTGAAGCCCAAAAAGAAGTTTCGATTAAAGAACAAGTTGCAAACGGAGCATTTTTAGTAGATGTAAGAACGCCACAAGAATTTGCAGAAGGAAGCGTAAAAGGAGCCGTGAATATTCCGCTTGATGAAGTAGAAAGTAGATTGAATGAATTCAAAGGAAAACCATCTGTAATTGTTTTTTGTAGAACAGGAAACAGAAGCGGACAAGCGAAAGCGATTCTAGAATATAACGGAATAAAAAATGTAACCAACGGAATCAATACCAAAACGGTAAACGAAGAATTGGCAAAATAAAAATTCGTTTTAGTATTCTCTTGACTAAAAATAAAAAAGCTTTCAAAATTTTGAAAGCTTTCTTTTTTATCCCTGAAATGATGATTTTATTTCTGTTTTTTATAAAACTCGATTCCACATTCTAAGAATTTTTTGAAATCTTCTTTCGGCATATAACCAGAAACAGGAGTGTTAATCACTTTGCCTTCTGGAGTTACCAAAACGTAATGCGGTTGAGAATTATTATTAAAATTCACTTGTTGGAACATACTCCATTTATCACCAATGGTTTTAACGCGTTTCATTTGTCCGTTTCCTAGATCTACTTTGGTTTGTTCTGCTTCTGGCAATTCTTCTTTGTCGTCTACATAAAGAGAAGCAAGAATTACCTCGTTTTGTAAAGTAGGTAAAATATCAGGTTCGCTCCATACAAATTCTTCCATTTTTCTACAGTTTTCGCAACCATAACCTGTGAAATCTATCAAGACTGGCTTGTTTTCTTTCTTTGCCAATGCTATAGCTTTGAAATAATCATGTTCTGGATGCATTCCCAGAATTCCGTCTTTTTCATCATGAAGATAACTCACATTAATTGGAGGCAAAATTCCTGAAAGCATCTGTAGTTTTGGTCTTTCTGCAGGAACTAATCCTTGAACTAAATATACTAAAAATCCTATTCCTAAAACTCCAAAGATTTTTCGAGTGACAGAAATTTTTTGGTTTTTATCATCATGTGGAAATCTAATTTTTCCAAATAAATAAAGCACTAAACCGATGGTAATAATTATCCAAATCGCGATGAAGAGTTCACGTTTTAGTAAGAATGTTTTAGAAACTAAATCTGCTTTTGATAAAAATTTCAATGCTAAAGCCAATTCTACGAAACCTAGAACTACTTTTACAGTATTCATCCAGCCACCAGATTTTGGTAAATTCTGTAACGCTTGTGGAAATAGTGCCAATAATCCGAAAACGATTGCCCAACTTAAACCAAATCCTGCTAAAGCAAAGGTTAATAACATCGGAACATTTGCAGAACCCGTAACAGCGCTTCCTAATAAACTTCCTAAAATTGGTCCAGTACAAGAAAATGAAACAATGACCAATGTTAAAGCCATAAAGAAAATTCCGATGATTCCTCCTGCTTCTTCTGCTTTTGAAGATTTATTGGCTATAGAACTTGGCAATGTAATATCATAATATCCAAAGAAACTTCCTGCGAAGAATAAGAATATCAAGAAAAAAGCAATATTTAAGCTAACTGATGTAGAAATTTGATTGAAAATGTTTCCCGCAATTCCATCAATAATGTGAAACGGAACGCTCAATAAAACGAAGATTAAAAGAATGAAAAATCCGTAAATAAATGCGTCTCTTTTTCCTTTTGCTTTGTCTTTTTGCCCTTTGGTAAAAAATGAAACCGTTAATGGAATCATCGGGAAAACGCAAGGCGTTAACAAAGCGATTAATCCGCCTAAAAATCCTAAAAATAAATAAGTGAGGTAGTTTTCAGATTTTTTTTCTTTTGCTACGCCACAGTCTGTTAAAGGATTTTCGAAATCCAATGAAGAAACCTTTAAACCTTCTTGTTGAGGAACGATTTCTGTATTTTCTGTTGTTACAGGAATAGTAGCCGCTACAGATTGTAAAGAATCTACATTTTGTACCGCTTCTTTGTTGTCCTCAGTTTTTACAACTGCTGAACCAGCTATTGTTTTTTCAAATTCTAAAGATTCAGGAGCTAGACAAACTCTGTCATCACAAGTTTGATAGGTAAACTCTGCAATTACATTGGCTGGTTTTTCTGGGTTTTTGAGTTTAAATTTTTGCTTGATCGTCACATTTCCAGATAAGAAAATCAAATCTGTGCCGAAAGCTTCAGAAAATTCAGTTTTTCTACTGCCTGTTTCTACAGGTTTTCCAATCAGTTGAATGTCTTTAGAATTCAGTTTTAGTTCTGTGGGAATCGCTCCAGATTCTGGGTCGATATCTTTAGAGTAAATGTGCCATCCTTTGTCAATGTTAGCCGTAATTACGGCTTCGTATTCGTTATTTGGGAGTGATTTTACATCGTATTTTATCGTGACGTGTTTCTGAATTTGCGCAGAGAACAATGAGGTAACAGCGATAAAAAGTAAAAGCAAAAACTTCTTCATTATTTAATTTTTAGAGGTACAAAAATATAAAATTGTAGGTCTTAAAAGATATAAACAGTCTGATTTAACTTATTTTAAGACTTATTTGAAAACAAAATTTATTTCAAAATAGTATTTTATCTTTTTTTACAGATAATTTCCTTCTTTTTTATGGAAATCTCATAGGTGCTGCTTCGGAAAAATTTACCGTTTTCAGCATTCATGATTTTTTCAATCTCAATGCCTGTGAAACCAAGTTTTCTAATGATTTCAATGATGAGAACTTTCGGTTTTCGGAATAAAATTTCTTTGTTCAAAGTAAATCCTTCTTCATTTTCATCCATTAAAATTTCTTGAAAGGTCTTTTCGATTTCGTTTTGATAAAAATCGTTTACTGAACTTAAGTAAGACAGACTTTCCCCGAATTGTTCTAGAAACTGTGGAAAAATTTCCAGAATTTTTGGGGTGAGTTGATTTCGGATTTTATTTCTAAGATAATCGTTTTTTTCATTGGATTTATCTTCTCTGAAATCGATGTGGTTTTCTTCTGCGAAAGCATAAATTTCTGCTTTGGTAAATTTCAGAAGCGGACGAAGAATGCTGTTTTCATTTTTAGGAATTCCACTTAATCCTTTAATTCCAGAACCTCTAGAAAGATTGATAATGAAAGTTTCTAGCTCGTCATTCAAATGATGAGCAGTTACTATAAAATCAAGGTTTTCTTCCTTTAAAATTTTAAAAAAGAACTCATATCGGATTCCTCTCGCCCAATTTTGAAGCGATTTCATCTGATTTTTTTCTTGTTCTGAAACATCTTTTAGATGAAATTTGATGTCATTTTTTTTGCAAAAATCTTCTACAATTTTTTGATCAAGATTAGAATCTTCTCCTCGGAAATGGTAGTTTACATGAGCTACTTGGAACTCTAGACCTTTGTCATTTTGAGCGGATTCTAAAAATCTAAACAAGTGCGAAAGCACCATAGAATCTGCACCACCCGAAACAGCCAAAAGAAATTTTTTAGAAAAAATGTCTTCTCCTAAAACTTCTAAATTTTCCTTAAAATTGTTAAAATCTAACAAAACTGCCTATTTTTAGGCAAATATAATTCTTCTTTTGGAATGATTTTTGTAATTTTGGTAACAATAATTTTAAAAAAATATAAGCTTTATGAAAATTTTAAAAATTTTTGCTGTTGGAGCAATCGCACTTACGCTTACTTCATGTGTGAGCAAAAAGCAATATGATGCATTAAATCTTAATTACAAACAATGTATTGAGAATGCAGGAGAGAGACAAAGACAAATTCAAGATTTACAAGCAGCAAATGCAGGTTTGACCAGTGAAAACAATTTATTAAGAGACCAAAACGGTGCCCTTAAATCTTCACTAGACGCTTGTTTGTCTAACGCAGGAAAGGGTTCTGCTAATATTGATAAATTAATCGGAGAGATTAATGCTTCTAACTCTTACATTAAACGTTTGATTTCTACCAATTCTAAAAATGACAGTTTAAATTTAGCTTTATCTAATAAATTGAAAAGAAGTTTAGATAATGTAGCAGATGCAGATGTAGACGTAAAAGTTTTAAAAGGAGTAGTGATGATTTCACTTTCTGACAAAATGCTTTACAAAACAGGAGATTACAACATTTTACCAGCTGCTCAAGAAGTGCTAGGAAAAGTGGCTAAAGTGATTAATGATTATGATACTTACAGCGTTCTCATAGAAGGAAATACGGATAACGTTCCTTTAGCAAGTGCTAATTTACCAAAAGACAACTGGGATTTGTCAGCGCTTAGAGCTACTTCTGTTGCGAAAATTTTACAAACACAATTTGGGGTAAATCCTAACAGAATTACAGCAGGAGGTAGAAGTGAGTACAATCCTAAAACGACCAATGCTTCCGTTTCTGGACGTGCAGAAAACCGTAGAACGGAAATTATCATCATGCCTAAGCTAGATGAATTCATGAAACTAATGGACATCGCTCCAGTAAAAAAATAAATTTGCTTTTTCGCAATGAACCAAACCTTCAAGGATTTAGAATCCTTGAAGGTTTTTTATTTTCAAAAAATCATTAGAAATTCTGTAATTTTGTAAAAAATCATCACATCAATCCATGAGTTATTTCGAAGAGTTGCATCCAGAAATGGATAGATATTTAGAAGATACCGCTTCTACAGAACCAGAAATTTTGAAAAGATTGCGCAAAGAAACTTTTCAGAAAACTACACAACCACACATGATTTCGGGATATCTTCAAGGTAGATTTCTTTCTTTGATTTCAAAAATGATTTCTCCGAAAAATATTTTAGAAATTGGCACTTTCACAGGTTATGCAGCGCTTTGTTTGGCTGAAGGTTTACAGAAAGACGGGAAATTAACCACTTTAGATGTTAATGAAGATTTGGCTTATTTACCTCAAAAATATTTTGCCCAAAGTGAATTTGCTTCTCAAATAGACTTTAAATTACAAGATGCTAAAGAATTTTTGAAAAATTCTAGTGAAACTTTTGATTTGATTTTCATTGATGCAGACAAAGAAAACTATCCTGAATATTTACAATTGGTAAAACCCAGAATGAAATCAGGGAGTGTTTTGATGATTGATAATGTACTTTGGTACGGAAAAGTGCTCGATGAAAAGGGAAATAAGCAAACCGAACAGATAAAACTCGTGAATAAATTAGTTGCTGAAGATGCAGATTTTGAAAATGTAATTTTACCTTTGCGAGACGGAATTCATTTAGTTCGTAAAAAATAAAAATTAAACTCACGCATGTTAAGCAGATTTTTTCTGTGCTAATCTGTGTGAAATTAAAAATTATGGAAAAATACTACTGCAGCGTATCTGTTTCACCGATGAGAGCCGAAGTTTCAGAAAAATCTGAAATGATTTCTCAGATTTTATATGGTGAAACTTGTGAAATTTTAGAAACAGAAGGGAATTTTAGTAAAATCAAAATGGATTTTGATGGTTATGAAGGTTGGATAAATACTTCAGTTTTGAAAAAACAAAATACTGAAATTTCTAAAAATGTAATTACGCAGTCTTTTGGTGAATTTAATTTGCCAGAAGGAAAAAGTTTACTTTCCATAGGAAGTGAAGTCGGTTTTGCAACAGAAAATAATGTTGATACAACTAACCTGCGAGAAAGTTTAGTAGCAACGGCCAAAAAATTCTTGAATGTTCCTTTTTTATGGGGAGGAAGAAGTTTTTTTGGAATAGATGATAGCGGATTTGTGCAGTTATTATACAAAGTTCACGGAATTGCTTTACCGAGAGATCCAGAACAACAAACTTTACATGGAACAGCTCGTGATTTTGTAGAAGAAAGCGAAGCAGGAGATTTAGCGTTTTTTGAAGATGCAGAAGGAAAAATTGTTCATGTAGGTTTAGTATTATCTCCTTTTGAAATTATTCATGCAAGTGGTAAAGTGAGAATAGATTCTCTAGATTTTTCTGGAATTTATAATGCAGAACAAAATAAGCACACGCACAAATTGAGGTTTGTGAAAACAATGATTTAATTAAAAATTGGAAGTTGTGAATTAATGACTAAGTTTTAAAAAAATATTTTTATTAAATGATAAACTACAAAAACATTAATAAACTACTGTTAATTATTCAAGTTCTATTGTTTTTATTTTTATGGATTTTCACAATAATTCATTTTTCTGAACTTCCCGAAATAATTCCTCAACATTATGGATTTGATGGAAAACCAAATGTTTATGGAAATAAAAGCATGATTTGGACTTTGCCTATTATAGGGAGTTTACTTTTTCTTTTGCTCAATCATGTCTCAAAAAATACAGATTCAGAATTACTAAATATATCTCCAAAAATAAAAGCAAAGCCCGAATTAGCAAGAACTTTTGTAAATGCACTATTAGTTTTTACTCTATTCTTGTTTTCCAGAATTTTATTTGAAGAAATAAAAATTATTAAAGGATTTCAAGAAAGTTTATCTTTTTTTGTCCCTACAATAATTATTGTTATGTTGGTTTCTATTGTTGGTTTTAATACCTATTATCATTACAAAAAATAAAATTACATTCTCACATTGAAATTTCTCTACAACATATCCATCTTTCATCTTGAATTAGCGTTCAAGGTTTTGTCGTGGTTTAATGACAAAATTAAACGTGGTTTAGAAGGCAGGAAGAAATCTTTGGAAATTGTAAAATCTAAAATAAAAAATGAGGACAGTGTCCTCTGGATGCACGCTGCAAGTTTGGGAGAATACGAACAAGGTTTGCCAGTTTTAGAAAAACTGAAAGAAAAATATCCCAATCATAAAGTTTTAATTACTTTTTTCTCGCCTTCTGGCTATGAAAACGTGGAGAAAAAGAATAAAGAAGATATTTTGTGTTATCTTCCTTTTGATAAAAAATCTACGATTTCAGAATTTGTAAAAGCGGTAAATCCTGAAATTTTCTTTACTGTAAAATATGATTTTTGGTATCATCTTTTAGATGAATTAAAGAAGCAAAACACCAAAGTTTTTGTGATTTCAGCATTGTTTTATGAAAATCAAGTTTATTTTAAATCTTATGGAAAATGGTTTGTGAACGAAATGAAAAAAAATGTGGACTGGATTTTCCATCAAACCGAAAAATCTCTTTCTTTAGCTCAAAAAGTTGGTTTAACGAAAGGTTCGGTTTCTGGAGATACTCGTTTTGACAGAGTGAAACAAATCAAAAACCGAGATAATTTCGTAGAATTTATTTCTGAATTTAAAGCCGAAAAAAAATTGTTGGTTTTCGGAAGCTCTTGGGAAGCCGAAGAGAAAATGGCTCAAATTCTTTCTCAAAAATTAGAAAATTTTAAAATTCTCATTGCTCCACACGATTTGAAAAGAGTTCAAAATCTTAAACAAATCTTTCCAAGCGCAATTTTGTATTCAGAATTAAAGTCTAATTACCAATTACCAAATACCAACATACTCATAATCGACTGCATCGGTTTACTTTCCAAACTCTATTCTTATGCAGATATTGCAATTGTGGGAGGTGGTTTTCACGATAAAGGTTTGCACAATATTTTAGAAGCGGCAACTTTCGGTGTTCCGGTGGTTTTTGGAAATCAATACAAGAAAAATCCAGAAGCAGATGCTTTAATTGCCCAAAATGGAGGGAAATCTTTTGATAATGAAGAATTAGCAGCTGATTTTGTCCTTGAATTGACAAGAAATTCAAATCTGTTACAAGAAATGAGTGAAAATGCAGGAAATTTTGTTCATTCTCAACCGAATTCTTCTGAGATTATTCTAGAGAAAATTTTAGCATAATCTATTCTCAGCATAATACCTGATAACAATCATCTCGAAGCGATTTATAATCTTCATAATTTTGCAAAAAATTATCATGAAGAAAGTAATTGTAGGCGTTTTAATGTTGGTAGGCGCAATGTGGAGTTTTACGGGTTGTACTTCAAACCAAATTTCTCAAAAAGAAACCCAAATTCAAGAAAATCTTAATCCAAATCAAATTTTAGAAGTTTTAAAAACTGGAAATGAACATTTTGTACATCACAAAAATGCTTTTCCGCATTTAGATGAAGCCAGAATGAAGGAAGAAGTTTCTGGGCAACATCCAATCGCGACTGTTGTGAGTTGTTCTGATTCTAGAGTGCCTGTAGAATTGGTTTTTGATCGAGGAATTGGCGACTTGTTTGTGATAAGAACGGCGGGAAATTCATTAGATGATGATATGACGATGGGAAGTCTGGAGTATGCGGTGAATCATTTACACACGAAGTTAATTATTGTAGTTGGTCACGAAAAATGTGGCGGAATTACGGCTGCAATTTCTCAACATAGTGAAGGAAAAGAACCCAAAGAAATCTCTAATCTTATAGAAACACTCAGAAAAGGAGTGGAGCCTTTCGTAGGAAAATCTGAAAAATTAGATGACGCAATTCATTATAATGTAGACCAACAAATTCAGAAAATTCTTCAAAACCAAGAGCTAAAAGATTTAATTGATAAAGGAGAACTGAAAGTAATTGGTGGTTATTACCATTTAAATGACGGTAAAGTAGATTTTCTTAATTAAAAATTTTAGAATATTTCTTAAATCCATTGAAAGCCCAATTGGCGGTATAATACAAAGACTTGAGCGTGGAAAAATTCATGTGTTCTTTGTAAACCAAATATTGGTCTTTCATGATATTGGTTTTATTTCGGGAAACACTTCCTTCTCGCATTCTGTATTTAGCCAAAGTTTTTTTCAAAGGTTTTCCGTAAGGGATTTTTTAAGATGGAGCTGTGAAAAAAGTAGAAGTAGTTTCTATCACCGCTCAAAAACTCATTGTAAAAGGGGGAAAAAGAAATTGGCGGAGAAAATGTATATTGTTAAAGTGATCAATATTAAGATTAATTAATTTGTAAAAGAGATATTTTATAATCCTTATTCATAACGATAGGGATTTTTCTTTTAAAAATCATAAATTTGTAAATTCTTAAAATCAAGTTTAACAATACTTTAAAATATTACAGCGTGTTTTACGATCACAAGCAGATAGAGCAAAAATGGCAGAAGTTTTGGGAAGAAAACCAAACTTATAAAACTGAAAATAATTCTACAAAACCTAAATTCTACGTTCTAGATATGTTTCCTTATCCTTCAGGAGCGGGTTTACACGTAGGTCACCCTCTGGGTTATATCGCCTCGGATATTTATGCAAGGTTCAAGAGACATCAAGGTTTTAACGTTTTGCACCCTATCGGTTATGATTCTTTCGGTTTGCCAGCAGAACAATACGCGATTCAAACTGGGCAGCATCCTGCAATTACTACAGAACAAAATATTACCAGATACGAAGAGCAATTGCGTAAAATTGGTTTCTCTTTCGATTGGAGCAGAGAAGTGAGAACTTCTGATGCTTCTTATTATAAATGGACACAATGGATTTTTATAGAATTGTTTCACTCTTGGTACAATAAAACTTCTGATAAAGCAGAATCTATCGAAACTTTGGTAGAACATTTTTCAAAATTCGGAACTGAAAACTTAAATGCAGTTCAGAATGATGAATTAAATTTCTCTGCAGAAGAATGGAATGCTGCTGATGAAAACAAAAAACAAGATATTTTATTAAACTACAGATTGGCTTATAGAGCCGAAACTACTGTAAACTGGTGTCCAGCTTTGGGAACGGTTTTAGCCAATGATGAGGTTAAAGATGGAAAATCTGAACGTGGCGGTTATCCTGTTTTTCAGAAAAAAATGATGCAATGGAGTATGAGAATCACAGCGTATTCTGAAAGATTGTTGCAAGGTTTACAAAAACTAGATTGGCCACAACCATTGAAGGATTCTCAAGAATATTGGATTGGAAAATCTCAAGGAGCTGCGGTGAAATTCAATGTTTCTGGAATGGAAGAACAGATTGAAGTTTTCACCACTCGTCCTGATACTATTTTCGGGGCAACTTTTATGGTTTTAGCGCCAGAAAATCCCTTGGTTTCAACATTAACAACGGCAGAACAAAAATCTGAAGTTGAAAATTATATAGAAGAAACTTCTAAAAAAACGGAACGTGATAGAATGGCAGACGTGAAAAACGTTTCTGGAGCGTTTACAGGAAGTTTTGCCATCAATCCTTTTACAGGAAAGAATATCCCGATTTATATTTCAGATTACGTTTTGATGGGTTACGGAACAGGTGCGGTAATGGCGGTTCCTGCGCATGATGAACGTGATCATCGTTTTGCTAAAAAATTTGGTTTAGAAATCATCAATGTTATTGAAAATGATTTTGATATTCAAGAAGAATCTTATGATTCTAAAGATTCAGTTTGTGTAAATTCTGAATTTTTGAACGGACTGAATTATAATGACGCAAAAGCAAAAATTATTTCAGAAATCGAAAAAATGGGAATCGGTCACGGAACTACCAATTACAGACAGCGTGATGCGATTTTCTCTCGTCAAAGATATTGGGGAGAACCAGTTCCTGTGTACTATAAAGTAGGAATGCCCTATACTTTGCCTGTTTCTGCATTGCCATTAGAATTGCCAGAAGTGGAGAAATATTTGCCTACGGAAGATGGAGATCCGCCATTAGGAAATGCGAAAAATTTCGCTTGGGATGAGATTAATCAAAAAGTGGTTGCTGTAGATTTAATTGATGAAAAAACCGTTTTCCCGATGGAACTTTCTACAATGCCAGGTTGGGCAGGAAGTTCTTGGTATTTCTTAAGATATATGGATCCGAAAAATGACGAAGAATTCTGTGCAAAAGATTTATCGGATTATTGGGGACAAGTAGATTTATACATTGGCGGAAGCGAACACGCAACAGGTCACTTGTTGTACTCTCGTTTTTGGAATATGTTTTTGAAAGACAGAGGTTATATTAATCAAGATGAACCTTTCCAAAAATTAATCAATCAAGGGATGATTTTGGGAATGAGCGCTTTTGTTTACAGAATTGATGGAACGAATCAATTTGTTTCGAAAAGTTTAGCCAAAGATTATCAAACTCAAAAAATCCACGTTGATGTCTCTTTGTTAAAAGGAACTTCGGACGAATTAGATATTGAAGCTTTTAAAAATTGGAGAGCAGAATTTGCTGATGCAGAATTTATTTTAGAAGACGGAAAATACATCACCGAACGTGAAATAGAAAAAATGTCAAAATCGAAATACAACGTTGTAAATCCAGATGATATTGCAGAGGAATACGGCGCAGATTGCTTGCGTTTGTACGAAATGTTCCTTGGACCTTTAGAACAATCAAAACCTTGGAATACACAAGGTTTAAGTGGAGTTTATGGATTTTTGAAAAAATTCTATAACCTTTATTTTGATGGAGATAACTTCTCGGTTTCAGAGGAAGAGCCAACAAAAGCAGAATTAAAAGTTTTACATACTTTGATTAAGAAATTTACGTTTGATATTCAGAATTTCTCATTCAATACTTCGGTTTCGCAGTTTATGATTGCGGTAAACGAGTTGCAAAAAATGAAGTGCAATAAAAGAGCGATTTTAGAACCTTTGGCGGTCATTATTTCACCTTATGCACCACATATTTGCGAAGAATTGTGGGAAAAACTAGGAAAAAACACTTCTATAGAATTCGAAAAATTGCCAGAATTAAATGAAGCGTATTTGGTAGAAGATGAAATTAACTATCCGGTAAGTTTCAATGGTAAAATGAAGTTTACCTTGGCTTTAGCAGCGGATTTAGATGCTAAACAAATTGAAGAAATAGCGATGAGTAATGAAAAGGTTCAGGAAATTTTAGCGGGAGCAACTCCTAAAAAAATAATTATTGTGCCAAAGAAGATTATCAATATCGTTTTTTAAGGAATTGTTAAATAATTTTTAAAAATTTATAAAAATTTCTTTGAATATTTGAAAAAAAATAAGGCTAAAAATTTTGTAGTTTTTATGATTTTAACATCATGTGAAAATATCTCACAAAAAATATAAAATATATTGTTAAATCTGTAATCTACAATGGTTTTCGAGAAACAAGAAATTTGTCATAGTTTGATTTTTTAACTTGCATTTTCCAATAAAATAGCTTTATTTTACAGCCTCAAAAAATTAACAATTATAATTTAGTTTAATATGGAAATGAATGTTTCAACACAAGAGGAGCAAGTAGTTGCTAAAAAAGTAGGAGGTCTTAATCCTGCAGTTGTTTTACCTATTCTATATGTTATAGCGTTAGGTATTTATATTTTTATTTTAGGAAATCCTGGTAACTTTAAGAACGAAGGGGTTACTGGTCTTTCAGTTGCTTTTTCTGATGTAGAGAATAAGGACTTACATCCAGATTCTTTCATGGGAATTATTTACATGGGGGGACCAATCGTTCACATTTTGATTTTATTCATGATTACTGTTATTGTTTTCGCTATTGAGCGTTTCTTCGTTCTTAGAAAAGCAGCAGGTACAGGTAACTTAGAAAACTTTGTAATTAAAGTTAGAAATTTACTTGACAAAAATAAAATTGATGAAGCAGTTGAAGAGTGTGATGCTCAAAAAGGTTCTGTAGGTAACGTAGTGAAAGAAGGTCTTACAACTTACAAAGCTTTAGCAAATGATACAACTCTTAACAAAGAGCAAAAAATGGTAGCGCTTACTAAATCAATTGAAGAAGCTACAACTTTAGAAATGCCAATGTTAGAAAAGAACATGATGATTCTTTCTACTCTAGGTACAGTAGCTACGTTAGTTGCACTATTAGGAACGGTAATCGGTATGATTAAGTCTTTCCAAGCTTTAGGTGCTGCTGGAGGTACTCCTGATGCTGCTGCATTATCAATCGGTATTTCTGAAGCACTTATCAACACTGCATTAGGTATTGGTACTTCAGCTATCGCTATTATTCTTTATAACTTCTTTACTTCTAAAATTGACGGACTTACATACAAAATCGACGAGATTGGTATGTCTATCCAACAATCTTTTGCAGAATTTAACTAATCAGTTAATTTTTGGCAAAAAAATTGCACTCTTTTTAAATGAAAGAATGCATAACTAGAAGTTTAATTTAATAAAAAATAATAAAATGGCGAGAGTCAAACCAAAAAGACACGGTGTTGTAACAGACATGACAGCAATGTGTGATGTTACTTTCTTGCTTCTTACATTCTTTATTATGACTACTCAGTTTAAAAAGCCTGATGTAGAGCAAATTAAACCGCCAACTTCTATTTCTGAAAAATTACTTCCAGATGGTAACTTAATGACAATTAATGTTACTCCAGACGGTAAGTTTTATTTCGCAGCTGTTGAAAACTTTAATGAAAGATCAGAGTTGCTAGACAAAATGGGAGCTAAATATGGTGTGAAATTTTCAGAAGAAGAAAAAGTAGCTTTCTTCAAAACTCCAGCAATTGGAGTTCCTATGAATCAGCTTAAGAGTTTTCTTAATATGCCTGAAGATCAAAGAAAGTTTGTAAAAACTGCGGGAGTTCCATTAGACAGTACAAATAAGCAATTAATAGATTGGATTAGTAGCAGTCTTGAAATTAATCATGAATATAAATTGGCTATTAAAGGAGATGCAAACACTAATTACCCTAAAGTAAAAAATTTATTTGAAGGGCTTAGAGATATAGAGTATTATAAGTTTTGGTTAATTACTAGCCAGGAAACTAATAAATAGTAAAGAAATGGCAGAAGTACAAGTACAAGAAAAAGGCGAAAAAGGGGGCAAAGTCCGCTCCAAAAAGCAGAGTACTAAAGTTGACATGACACCAATGGTGGATCTTAACTTTTTGATGCTAATGTTTTTTATGTTTACTACTACATTTAGTAAACCGAATGTAATGGACCTTGGGTTACCGGCAAAACCAAAAGATGAGGCTGTAAAACCACCATCAACTGAGATTGATTTATCTAACTCAATTTCGTTGATTATTGGTAAAGATAATAGAATTTTCTATCACCAGTTAGATCAAGCAGGTCTTAATGAACAGACTTTACAAGAAACTACCTATGATAGAGAAGGGATTACAAAAGTAATCGAGCAAGCAAAACGTAATGCTAAAGATGTTACTAAATTTACAGTAATTATCAAGCCTACAGATGATGCAGTATATAAAAATTTCGTAGATATTTTAGATGAAATGGCTATAACTAAGTCAGAACAATATGGTGTTACAGACATTAAGCCATGGGAAAAAGCTATCTACGAGAAAAAAGTTGGAGGTTCTACACCGGCACCAGCTCAATAATTAATTCAAAATTTATTTGAATATTATGGAAAATGAAAATTTAAATTACAATCCATCTTTAGATGAAATTGTATTTGAGCATAGAAATAAAGAATACGGTGCATATGATTTAAGATCAAGTTATAGAAGAATCTTAACAAGATCTATGATCATTGGAACTCTTATTTTCTGTATAGCAGCAATTACTCCTTTTGTAGTAATGAAAATTAAGCAATTAGCTGCTAAAGAAAAGACAGAAGTAGATGCTAACCTTATCGAAATTCTTCCTGAAGAAGAGGTGAAAGAAGAAATCGTGGAAAAAGAAGAAACTCCACCACCTCCACCACCCAAAGTAGAAGAAAAAATAGAAATTATACAAAACGTAGTACCTGAACCAGTGAAGGCACCTAAAGTGGAAACTCCACCTCCGCCAATTTCAGAGCAGTTAAAAACTACTACAGGTCTTATTAACCAAGAAGGTGTTAAACAGACGGCACACATACCGCCGCCAGTACAGGCTCCACCAAAAGCTGCTGCAGTAGAGTCTAAAGCTCCAAGTACTACAGAGGTTTATGAATCTGTAGACCAAGAAGCAGAATTCCCAGGAAGTTTGAACTCTTTTAGAAATAAAATTGCTGAAAACTTTGATAATTCTGCAATGGAAGGAGGAGAAGGAACGCTTAAAACTACAGTTACCTTTATTGTAGAAAGAGATGGTTCAATTTCTGATGTTAAAGCAACTGGTTCTAATTCAGATTTTAATAGTGAAGCTGTAAGAACAGTGAAAAGTATTAGAACAAAATGGGTTCCTGCAAAAATTAATGGTCAACCAGTAAGACAAAGATTTAGGTTACCATTAACTATGAATTTTGAATAAACTTACCAATTTTCATATAAAAAGAGAAGCGTAAGCTTCTCTTTTTTATGTAACTTAATAAATATTAAAAATGTTTAATTACTTATCTATTTTAGTTGGTATATTTTATATCGCATTAGGGGTTTTTGTGATGGTGTATAAATTCTTTTTAATTCCATTAGAAGGAATTACATCATATTTATTAGGTGGTTTACTTATCATTTATGGCGTTTTTAGAATAGGAAGAGCAATTTATTATATTAGAAAAAAAGAAGAAGATGTTTAATAAAATCGTTTTATTTATATTATTTTTTTCTCTAGTTGCATGTTCTAAAAGCGAAGCAGATGCACCTAATAAAGGTGAAATAGTCATTGCTGCAGATGAATCTTTTAGAAACGTAACAGAAGCTTTGGCAGAAAGATATGTTGCGCATTATCCTGAAACAAAACTTCATCTTAAATTTCAGAAAGAAGACTATGCCTTAATGGATTTATTGAAGCGAAACGTAAGAGTTATCGTGATGTCTAGAGAACTTACAGAAAAAGAAAAAAAACTCTATGAAGAAATGGTAGATCTTCCTTTAAAGCCTGCAAAATTCGCTGGTGATGCAGTAGTATTTGTAGTTGCTAAAGATTCTCCTAAAAACTCAATTAGTGTTCAAGAAATAAAAAATGAACTACAATCTGATGAAAAAAATATAATTTTTGACGGTGTAAATGCTAGTAATTTTAACTTTGTAGCTCAGAAATTAAATTTAGCCCCTCAAAAAATAAAATATTCATTAATTAAAGGTAATAAAGGAATTGTAGAGCAAATTAGTAAATTCCCTAATAGTATAGGGGTTATTAGTCTTAATACCATCTCGAATCCTTACTCTCGCGAAGCTGAAAATTTAAGGAAACAAATAAAAATTCTCTCTGTTACAGAAAATAATATAGCTTATGAGCCGAACAGAGAAAATATAAGAAATATGAAATATCCATTCACCAGGATTCTTTATTTTTTAACTAATGAAGGACATTTTGGGTTAGGAAATGGTTTTATCAGATTCTCTTGCACTCAAAAAGGTCAAATAGTGGTAAGCAAAGAAGGGCTTCAACCTTATAATATTTTTAAGAGAGAAGTAATGATGAGATAAAAAATTTTTAATTTTAAGAGATTTTATTTAATTTTGGAACGGAAATTGTGTATTAGTATTTAACATAATACATTAACAATAAAAAAATAGAAAAATGAAATATAGATTCGGACTTCCTAAAAAAATAGTTTTTGGTGCAGCGGCAACTTTTCTATTAAGTTTTGCAAGCGCACAAACAGTGTCAGAAGGGATTGTTAATTTAGATAGCCACAAATATGCAAAGTGTAAGGAAATTTTTAATCAGATGATTGCTAAATCACCTACTGCAGAAAACTATTATTATTTAGGATACTCATATTTAAGTCAGTTTGAACCAAATTTTGAACTAGCTAAAGAAAATTTCGATAAAGGTTTAGCAATTGATCCTAAAAGCTATCTTAATAAAATTGGTCTTGCTACCATTAAATTAGGGAAAGGTCAAAAAGCTTCAGCAATCGCTGAACTTACTCAGGTTGCAAAAGAGTCTAAAGAAAAAGACGCAGAAGTTCTTTATAGAATCGGAGAAGCGCTTACCATGTTCGAAAATAACAATGATCCGGCTTTAGCCATTACTTATATCAATAAAGCAATTGAAAAAGCACAAAAATACGGTGTTCCTGCTTATTATTACTGCCCTTTA
>VFQM010001284.1_pt1 | contig 22638 bp, 16 predicted proteins | sample 3512391 | NCBI WGS metagenome assembly VFQM01 (sample SAMN10412369, study PRJNA504923) | tailings metagenome | isolation source: Replicate 1 from Balatoc abandoned mine | place: Philippines | reverse complement strand
GTCCTAGCTCTCCTTTATCAAAATTTATCCTCTTAAAGAATTAACCTCTAAAGTCAATCATGAGCATTTGCTAAATCACTCACAAACCCTTTAAGGTCCGCTATCAATTAATCATTCATTCAAAGAACGTGTTGACTTCTATCGCTTCTCAGCTTATCTGTCAAGTGCAACTTTCAGAGTTCTTCAACTCTATTAGCCTTTTGTTTCAATCTGTTTTGCCACTTTCCTTCCGAAAGGGGCTGCAAATGTAGCAGCTTTTTTTCTCTTTACAAGTAGTCAAGAAAAATATTTTGAAGATTTTTTTGACTTTGCTACTTCATTAAACTGTTGGGCCTTCCTGCTGAAGGGGGCACAAATGTAGACGGAGAATTTAATTTGGCAAAACAGTATCTTAGAATTTTATCCACAATAGGCACTTTAAAGATTAATCGGCTAAGCTTTTGATCTCTTGTACAAAGGAACTGTACTGCAGGCCTCGCCAAACATTATACTGCTTGCGTATGGCTTAAGCTTATTAACTACTTCAATATATGCGGATTCAGGCACAGGAATTTTGCTGCAACCCTTTACAACGACTTTAGCATTTTGGTACTTAGACCACTCTACTTTCTCTAAAACTTCTTCGAAAATTTTTTCATTTAATTGTTGAAGCGTGCCTAAAACTACCTTTTTGGCATAAGAATTTACCGAAACTGCCAGTAACATGTAAGCCCAAGTTGGAATAATGGCATCGGCTGAACAGGTAATGGCGACAAATTTATTTTCGTATTGCTGCCAATTATGTTCTTTAACAAAGTCGCGAAGGTCTTTTTCTCTAAGTATGAGCCCTTGAAAGAGGATATCTTTTACATCAATCAACACGCGATCACCCTGAACATAGTGCTCTTCCAGATCGAATGTGATCAATGTGCTATTGGCAACTCTGTTGATGATTTCGTTAGGGCTTTCCATGATACTAGAACACAAATTTAGTTTAGAAATGTTCAATAATCAGGATCAGGATCAGGATTTACGGGATTTAAGGATGACAGGATTAATGGTGCCGAATCAGGATTTAAAGGATTTAAGGATGGCGGGATAAATCAGGGTTAGCGGGATTAAAGAATTGACAAGATTAATGGGCCTGAATAAGGATGGCCTAAATTAAGGAGTTGGCTGGATTGGTGGGTGTGTCTGGGGGGGGGTAATTGTCTTAATCAGGATGGGTAGGATTTAAGGATTAACAAGATGCATTGGATAAAAATAAGTTTGTCAATCAGATACAGATAATTACCATTGTTGAGACTATCCATACCGAGCAAATGAATGATGTTGTTTAGAATAGTGGTTTGGTTGATTTTTTGACCAGAAATTCTTTCAAGTAGAAAGGTTCGAAATGTACAAGATCTTCAAATTGATTGTGTTGCAATTTTTTGAAGGCTAGTTCGCCAAGGAAAGAAGCCAAAGGGATTTGATCTTCCAGAAAAATTGCGTTGGGGTGATTGATTACTCCTACACACTTAGCTGCTCCATTACCAAAAAATAATATTTTTTGATTCTCTAGTACTGATTGATAACTGTATTCGTCAATAATCTGTGCATTAGTTTCCTCAACTACGGCTCTATCACTGTTGGCCAACATAGCATAAACCTCCATTCTTCTGGCGTCTATCATCGCACAAAGCATTGCTTTTTGAGTATTATGAAATGATGCCTGATAGATTAGCAGTTCTAATGTATTAACGGAGAGTAAAGGAATACTGAGAGCAAAACACAAACCTTTAGCTGTTGAAGTACCGATGCGAAGGCCTGTATAAGATCCCGGACCTGAGGTAATCGCTATTGCTTTCAATTCATGCATAGATCTATCAAGCCTTTGAAATGACGCTTGGATCAGCAAAGCCAGTCTGGTTGCGTGTGCTTGAGGTTCTTTCACTAATTCTGTATGCAGCAAAATGCCATTCTCATGCAAAGCGACTGAGCAACTGTCAACAGAAGTTTCGAGACTTAATATCAATGACATTACTGTGGCGTAAGGGCTCTTTTATAGGCAGTAGGATCCATTAACAGCATGCTTGCTCTTTGCACTGCCTCATCGTTTTTTAACGCAAGGGCTGCCTGCCCTTCAGCCAGATTGTAGTGAAAGGCAATTTGTTGCTCCACAAGGAGTTTAACCTGATCTTTATATAGCAGCAACTCATTCGTTTTAAAATTCTCTATTTGCTTTTGTAATTGTTTAAGTTGAGGTTCTAATTCCTTAAAGTAACGTTCAGATTTTGCAGAGGCTAGCAGGTCGACTGTATTTCTTTCCAGGTCTGTTGTGTATTTAAAGTTTTTGGATTTAAGCCAGTTAACAAAATCATTGTATTGCTGCTCGTTTAAAGCAAAGTTGCTAAGATTGTCTGGTTGCTTATTTTGATTTACAAAGATTGTTGCATAGTCAAAAATATGCCCTGTTGTAATTAAAGCTTCTGCCACTGAACTGATCTCTTCTTCGGCTACTGCAAAATCAGGGTCTAAACCTCCTCCATCAAAAACTTTACGTCCGGCTTTTGTCTTAAATTCTCTCTTTAAAGAATCGGCTACCTTTTCTGCCAGACCTTCTGCATTTCTATTTGTATAGTCAACTGCTTGTATACACCTGCCGCTGGGTATATAATATTTAGCCGTAGTCACTTTAAGTTGGGCGTTGTAAGCTAAGGCTCTGGTTGTTTGTACAAGTCCCTTACCAAAAGTTTTTCGCCCAATTAAAACTGCACGATCATAGTCTTGCAGCGAGCCTGCCACAATTTCTGAAGCTGAAGCACTGTTTTCGTTTGTTAATACCACTAAGGGCAACTCTGTGTCTATGGGATTATTGAGCGTACGGTAGGTTTTGTTCCATTCCTCTACCTTACCTTTTGTTGACACTACATCTAAACCTTTTGGAATGAAAAGGTTAACAATATTAACTGCTTCATTAAGTAAGCCACCCGGATTGTCGCGTAAATCGAGTATAAGTGAGGAAATGCCCTGCTCTTTAAAGTCTAAAAGAATTGCTGCTATTTCTTTTGCTGCGCCTGGTGTAAAATCTTCAAGATGAATGTAGCCTACATTTTTATTAAGTATGGTGTGATGAGAAACATTGCCCACACTAATTTTCTCTCTTTTTATTTTAAAGATTAAATCTTCTTTAACGCCATAACGTTTTACTTTAACCTCTACCTCTGTTTTAGGTTGGCCTTTCAATAGCGCACTTACATCACTTGTTCCTTTGTTTTGCACCTGCTTGCCATCTACAGCGATGAGTTCATCACCTACCCTAAGCCCGGATTTGTATGCGGGGAATCCTTTATATGGGTGCGTTATAACTGTCTTATTATTAACAACTCCAATTAATGCACCGATGCCTGCGTATTGACCTGTTGTTGATATTCTGAAATTATCAATTTGATCTTCTGGAATATAGTCGGTATAGGGATCAAGTGATTCGAGCATTCCATCGATGCCTGTCTTGATTAATGTTGATGGGTTAATGGTATCGACATAGTATGTGTTAACTTCTTTAAAGAGTGTGGCGAAGATGTCGAGGTTTCTGGCGATTTCGAAATATTTTTCTGATGGTGATCGAAAAGCAAACACTATGCAGATCAGCACCAATACAAGTCCCCATTTTGCTTTTTTACTCATGTTCAAAGATAAAAAATTTCAGGTGAAAGATTATAGGATTAGAGACCACCAAGGTTCTTGTGCTTCCGTATGGAAACCTTGGTGGTAGCCCTAGATTAAAAAAGGATTTTAAAAAACCAAGGTTCTATTGCTTCGGTGTAGAAACCTTAGTGGTTGGGTGATAAAAAAGGTAAAACCACCAAGGGGCTATTGTTTCTATAAGAAAACTTGATGGGGTGCGGTAAAAAAATAAACCACCAAGGTTCTAATCCTTCAGTAAGGAAACCTTGGTGGAATTCTTACTTCTTTCGCGTGGAGACCTTGGTGGTGGGGATGAATTAAACAAACCACCAAGGTTCATTTATTTTCGCGAGGAAACCTTGGTGGAATTCTTATTCTACCGCAAGGAAAGCTTGGTGGAGCTTACGCTATTAACCAGTATTTTAATCAGGCAGGTGCTTTTGTTCCACTTTTTTTAGCGCTTGATTTAATCCAGAATAGATTGAACTGCTTGGCAGAACCTCTTTCGCTATATAAAGGAAAGCAATGAGGAGTGAAGGTGAGGATTTGAAGTTAGCTTTTTGCAAGCGATAGGCTTCTTTTACCCTTCTTTTTACAGTGTTACGATCTTTTGCCTTTTTGAAATTACGCTTGCTTACCGAAACCAGTATTTGATGGCTTGCAGCATTCGGCCCTGGGTTTGCAAGCACCAATACCTTGAATGGGTGTAAATAAAAAGAGGAACCCTTGGTGAAGAGTTCCTGTATAAGCTTTTTTGAATGAAGCCTCTCGGCTTTTCCAAGGGTACGTGCTGTCATGGCGTTAGAGGCCTATTCCAAAGCAAACGTTACCTGGAATATTTTTACTTATGCTTTAAAGTCTTTTCGTCAGAAACAGTCAGTTTTTTACGACCGTTTTTTCTGCGGTTTGCCAATACCCTACGGCCATTGGCAGTAGCCATTCTTTCGCGGAAACCGTGCTTGTTCTTGCGCTTTGTTCTAGATGGTTGAAATGTACGTTTCATGTTATTAAGCGGTTTACCTTACTGAATAAGGGCTGCAAATATAGGAAGAATGCTTTGTTATCCAATAACTGGTTAAGAAGTTCTTGGATTAAAGTTGCTCTAAAGGCAGTAAAACGCCAAATCATGGTCAAAAAACCCCTTTACTAAAAAGAAAAGTGCCCAAAGCGGCACTTTTCTTTTTAAAAATATTTTAGAGCTCTCTATTTATCTACTGTGAAAAGGGAGTCTTCTAATGCAGGATTTACCTCAATCTTGCTAGCTGTAAACTTGATATTTAAAGGTCCCTGGTTTTGCAAAAGGATATGTGGGAATTTAATTCCGTTAACCTCCTTGTAGTCTTCGTATTTAACTACTACTGAAATTTCACCCTGAGGGCCTTTAACCTTTTGAAGTGTCTGAAGTTTTAAACCAGTTTCCTGATCATAATATTCCGTCATTTTTTCTCCTTGTGGCATGGTGTACTCTATGGCGTAGGCATTTTTGCTGTCGATTTTTTCCAAGCCTGTAAGGGTAGCTTTCACACCCAACTTTGTGTAATCCAGTTCTTTAAAAATGGATTCATCAAAAATTTGAAGCTCAGCAATTTTGGCATCAATTGGTGGTTTCTGCCCCATTGAAGTAATGGAGACTTCCTTACCATTTGACACTACTTTAGTAAATGACTGACCATTGGCACCTAAATCGCGTAACCCTTTATTGCCTTCTTTTCTTGTAATGGTAAAAGTTAAATCCATGCCCATTGCAGATCCACCGAAGGTCATTTTAAGTGTTTTCACTGCTTCTGCATTTTTTGCACCGCCAATTGCATTTAAATAATTGGCAATTACTTTCTCTGCATTCACACCAGCTGGTATAGAGGCTGCCGCACTTGGTGTATATGGTTCTCCGTTAAAGTCGAAATATTTTACTTCTCCGAATTGCTTTAATTTATCAGCTACATCTGCACCCTTACCAACGATAACAATATTGGCATTTTCTGGACGAATGTATTTCTTAGCCACAGCCATTACATCTTCTTTAGTAACTGATTCGAGTGACTTAAGGTAGTTGTTGTAATAGTCTTTAGGTAAACCGTACTTAATTACGTTCAATGCAAAGTTTGCCACGGTCTGTGGGCTTTCAAGCGATCTGCCAAAACTACCAGCGATAGCCGCTTTAGCTTGTTGTAACTCTATATCAGTAACAGGCTCTGTAGTTATTCTCTTCAACTCGTACATAAATTGATACACTGAACTATCAGTAACCTCGTTGCGTACACTAGCTGAAGCACTGAAGTTACCTGCCAATTTATCTGTACTCAGGTTTGAACGAGCGCCATAGGTATAAGCATGCTTCTCGCGGAGATTTTGCATGAGGCGAGAAGAGAAACCAGCACCCAGAATTTCGTTAAGTACCCTGGCCTTAATCGCATCCGGATTAGCAGGATGGAAATCAAGTGGGTAGCTTATGTTAATCACAGACTGTACTGAAGATGGTCTGTCTACCAAGGCTACAAAAGTTTTCGCTGGTGCCTGAGGCTTGGTGTAGGTCTCAGTTTTTACATCACCTCTTGTCCACTTACCAAAATATTTCTCAGTGAGTGTCTTTGTTGTTTTCACATCAATATCACCAACCACTATTAAGTAAGCATTATTAGGTTTGAAATAGCTTGCCACATAATTCTTGCAATCATCTAGCGTGATCGACTCCACTGTTTTTTCAGTGGTGATCTCACCGTAAGGATGGTCTTTTCCATATACCAATACCTGACGAACGTTACCACTAATTGAATTCGGGTTATCCTTAGCCGCCTGAAGTCCTGATAGTGTTTGTGTTTTTAGTTTTTCCAGCTCAGCAGGATCAAATGCAGGATTGTATAAAACATCCGTCATCAGGTCTAACAACTTCTCAGTATGCTTAGTAAGGCTGGAGGCAAAAATACCTTGTGAATAGGTGGAGATATTTGCACCTATAAAATCAATTTCTTCATCCAATTGTGCCTTAGACTTTGTTTTTGTGCCTGTACCCAGTAGTGTACCTGCCATCTCTACATATCCAGCTTTGTTTCCCTCTTTAATCGGATCATTTTTGAGTTCCAAAGAAAACTGAACACGTGGCAGCTTATGGTTTTCTACTACAAAAACCTGAAGTCCGTTTTTTAATGTAAAGGTTTGGGGTTCGCCCAATTTAATTTCTCTTGCTGATGAAGGCGCTGGAGCCTTAGATCTATCAACTTGTGCATAAGTAGTACTAACAACAAGGGCCAGTACAAGTAATAAAATATTCTTCATGGCTTAGTTATCTTTTTTAAGTTGAGTGCCTTCTGGTTTGCTTTGCGCTGATTTAGGCAAATAATGCAACACTACTCTATTTTGCTTGGTCAGGTATTTTTGAGCAACACGCTGAATATCTTCGCGGGTTACTTTTTTGTAACGTTCTAACTCTGCGTTGATCAGGTTAGCATCACCAAAATATACATGATAATTTGCCAGTTGCTCGGCAATACCAACTACTGATGAATTTTGTTGTACGAAATTACTTTCCACTTGATTCATCAACTTTTGAAATTCTCTTTCGCTGATAAGTTCTTTTTGAACCTTTTCAATCTCAGCATCCATTGATTTTTCCAAATCATCGATGTTAACGCCCATATTTGTTAGACCAAAGGTGATGTAGAGTCCTGGTTGTTCTAAGGAAAAAGGAAAGGCTTGTACAGCAAGTGCTTTCTTTTGTTCATCAACTAATGCTTTGTACATGCGTGAGCTCTGCCCACCGCTTAACAAGGTATTCAGCATATCGATTGCGTAAGAGTCCGGAGTACCCTGTGCAGGGATGTGGTATGCCTGAATCACAGCTGGTAATTGGATATTGTCAAAAATAACATCGCGCACTTCTGCCTTTTGTTCAGGCTCAACAACTGTTGGAGTAGGTATGGGCTTGCCTCCTTTAGGGATATCTTTAAAGTATTTAGCAACCAGTTTTTTAGTTTGCTCGATGTCAATATCACCGGCAATGGAAAGTGTTGCATTTTCAGGCACGTAAAAAGTTTTGTAGAACTGCACGAATTCCTCTAAAGTAGCAGCATTGAGGTGATCTAAAGAACCAATTGGTGCCCACTGATAAGGATGCACAGTGTAGGCACGCTTTAATACTTCAGTTAGTATGCTACCATAAGGCTGGTTATCAATTCGCTGACGCTTTTCTTCTTTAACTACTTCGCGTTGCGTTTCCACGCCAATGGGTTCTATTTTTGCGTGCATCAATCTTTCTGATTCTAACCACAAGCCAAGTTCAAGTTGATTAGATGGAAGAATCTCATAATAAAAAGTGCGGTCGTTGGAGGTATTAGCATTGTTTGTACCACCAGCACCTGTAATGTACTTGTCGAACTCACCGCGCTTAATGTTTTCTGAACCTTCGAATAATAAGTGTTCAAAAAAGTGGGCAAAGCCAGTACGATTAGGGTTCTCATTTTTTGATCCTACATGATACAATACACTTACAGCCACAATGGGTGTGGTGTTGTCTTGATGTAGGATTACATGAAGGCCGTTGTCGAGTTTATACTCTGTAAACTCAATTTTTCGAGCCTGACTGAAGGCCTGTGAGGCCATTGCCAGGCAAAGCAAGAGCATGATTCTTTTTTGCATAGGGATAAGTTTGTCTACTATATGTGATAAAAATGCCTTGAAAATTACAGACTAGTATACAAATTCAGTAGAATTTTGTTCATGACTATTTTTTAATAGCCTTGTAATGAAGGTTTTAGCGTAATTGATCCAAGACTTTACGTACTTGTTCGCTTTGCATGCGTGGACCATATTGTGCCACCACTTTTGATGAAGCAAGCGAGGCCAGTTTGCCAGCTTCTGCATATGAATGGCCATTGGTGATACCAAATAAAAATGCACCAGCAAACATATCCCCTGCACCGTTTGTATCGATTGCTACAACTTTGTAGGGCTCAATGCTAATGAAGGTGTCTCCATCATAAATAAGTGCACCATTTGCGCCAAGTGTTATTACAAAGCGCTTCGCGATACCTTTTAATTTTTCACGGGCTTCTGCAATACTATTGGTGCCTGTGTAAATCATAGCTTCTTCATCATTACAAAAAAGCAGGTCAACACTTGCGCCAACTATTTCCTGCATTTGTGCTGAGAAATATTTAACCATGCTAGGGTCTGAAAAAGTTAAAGCAACGGAAACCTTATGCTTCTCTGCCAATCGTTTCGCTTCTTTCATGGCCTCAAGCCCTTTTGGGCTTGCCACTAAATAGCCTTCCAAATAAATATATTCTGAATTCTTAATGGCCTCTTCATCCAAATGATCAGGAGACAGAAATGAACTTACTCCCAAAAAAGTATTCATTGTTCTTTGCGCATCTGGTGATGTCATTACCAGACAACGACCTGATTCGCCTTCGGGGCAGGCTTCTACTGTAAGGTTAGTGGCTACACCATTTTGTTTAAGATCATCTAAAAAGAATCTTCCTAGTTCATCCTTGGCCACCAGGCAGGAGTAAAAACTTTTACCTCCGAATTGATTGATTGCCGTAACTGTGTTACCAGCAGAGCCACCACCGGAAAGTCGGCTTTTGCTCATGTTAATGGCTTTCATTAAATGTTGCTGACGCTTCTCATCAACCAGGGTCATTACACCCTTCTCCACCTCGTTCTTCTCAAAAAAATCGTGTTCTACCTCAGTAATAATGTCTACAATAGCATTTCCAATGCCGTATACGTTGTATTTTTTAGCCATATAAAATCAATTTGACCGCAAGGATAGTGAAAATCGCCCTTTAATGCTTGACCAAGTAGCTCAAAACTACTTTTTAGGTGGAAGTGTAAGACCTATGGATGCTGCACGATCCGGATAATCGGTGATGAGTCCATCAACGCCCATGGCTTTCAATTCAAGCATTTCATTGGTTTCGTTAACCGTCCACGGAATAACGCGAAGTTTAGCTTTGGCTTTTTCAGGATTATCAACTGATAAGCTGTGTAAATAGTCGATTTTTTCTTTGTTTAATAATTTATAATAAGGACTATAAATGGAAGGTATAAAGCCAAGTGCTTTCAAATTGTTTTCCGGGGATTTTACGTTTTCAACTAAAGCTGCCAGACGAACCTTAGGATATTTCTTATGCCAATAATTCAATACACGAAAATCAAAACTTTGAATAACTACTCTTTGCCAAGGTAAATAGTCATCAATAACTTTATAGACAAGGTCAGAAAACTCTGCGACTGCAGGATGTTCTTTGTTATCACCTTTCTCAGTGCTTTTTATTTCAATGTTATAATCAACTTCATAAGATGCTTTGTTCTTGATGTGATTTTCCACAGCGATAATTACATCTTTTAATAAAGGTTTTTGCACAAATTCCTTCACTTGCTCAGGAAAACGGTTGTTGCCCTTGCTGCCACAATCGAATTTTTGAATTTCCCCGTATGTCAGCTTGTAAATATTAAACTGCTTTTCGTCAGTAAAGTCCTTCCCTGCGCTATCCAAGCAGATGGATGGAGACATGTATGGCTCATGCGAAACTAGTACTTGTCCGTCTTTTGTAATGACTACATCTAACTCTATTGTGGTTACGCCTAAATCAAGCGCTGTGATAAAAGCAGGGATAGTATTTTCTGGTTTTAAGCCGCGTGCGCCTCTATGACCCTGAAGATCAAATTTCGGAATATATTGCGCCTGTGCCTGAAAAAGCATGAAGAATGAAGTTAAGCAAAGTAAAAATTTCATCCAATAAAGATAAAAACCGAATGCCTGATTCCAAGTACATTCTGTATTATGAAATCAAGAATTCGGTTCTTAACGGATTGATTCGAGTGCGTTTTTAATTCAATGTCGTTTAGCTAAGCCTTTTTATTAGCCCTGCCTTTGCCGGAACGGCTACGTGCAGGCAGGCTCACCTCTAATCCTCTCCAAAGGAGAGGATGAATATGGAAGCTTAACTAAACGACATTGTGTCTTTAATTCCGAATCATCATGCGCATGCCACTGCCTGGTCTTCTGCCAGCCAAAGGATTAAGCTGTTTATTAATAGCGTAAGTAAACGTAAGCAGGAAATAACGCCCCAGGTTATTGGTATTGGTGCGTTCAACATAGTTGATGTTAGCGGTTTGATTAATACCAAAGTCGTTATCTAAAAGATTGATCGCTGACAATTTAACTTCACCCGCCTTATTTTTCAGGATAAATCTTGAAATAGAGACATTCCATAATTCGACTTGTTGCGTAAAGTTTGTTGTTCTTGAATCATAAACCAAAAATTCAAAGGAAGAACTCAGCTGATAATTTTTTAGAAAACTAAGATTTGCCTCTGTTCGGTAATTGTTGTTGTAGTAAAGCTGGTTACTGGCTTCATTTAATTCATAGTCAGTAGCATTTCTACTCATTGTACCACTTAGTTCAATATCAAAAATTTCTTTATACCGGTAACTGTAGCGCAAGGTGGATGAGAGCACACTTTGCGCAATGTTTGTTTCAACATCATTTAAAAGATTAACACCGTATTGCTGATTTGCATTTGCTGACAAGCTAACGCGGCTTCCAATTTTATTTATTGGCAACCCTACTGAAGCATTGGCGCTAATACTTTTATTATTATCAACATTGACAGGCTTTGAAATACGCACACCCCGATCATTTATTTGCTGAGAATAGGTTATTGCATTTTGTGTGTAGGTGGCGTTAACAAAAGCAAAGAAATTTACGAACGAAACGGGATTGAACAGTACAAAATTTGTTCTCACACTGTGTCTGTACGCTGGCCTTAATTCAATATTACCTACCGTTTGGTTAAGCGGATCGCTGTTATCTACAATGGGTTGTAGTTGCGTGATGGATGGCTCCTGAACGGATGTCTCATAATCTAAACTTAAATTCTTTGTTGACGAAAATTCATAATTAAATCGTGCTGTTGGCAAGATGTTCTGATATGGCCTTGAAATAGTTTCGCCCGTGCTGATGTTGTCGCCAAAAAGTTTGGTGTATTGCATTGAGCTTCCCAAGGTTACGGAGTACTTCGTGCGATTTATTCTGAAGTTAAAACCTGGTCTGTGATATTGATAATCACTTGTGTACAACGCACTTAAATTTTCGTTCAATACATTTCCACTCTCTTCTACATCATATACTTGCCTGTCCACGTCATTTAAGTTCTGATTAAAATTATAGTTAAACTCAAGGTATCGCCTGTTACCCAGCGGCTCAGTGTATGAAAGCGTGGCTCCAAGAGTCATGTTTTCGGTTAACTGGCTATTTACCTGATTCAGTTCTTGAGAAAGTAGAAAGGGCTTATAAAAGTTATTGTCTGACTGTACACTTCCCTCACTTTCGTTTTGGGAATATCCAAATGAAAGATTAGAGGATATTGTTCTCCCTTTTTTGGCAAAGCGATGCCTTAACAAGGCATTTGTATTAAAGTTGTTTATGTTTTGCGCTGAATAGGTATTGCTATTGCCATCATTAATCAATTCACCGTTATCAGCTCTGGTCTCACTTTGCGTTGCAGCGTTTGACTCTGCATGGTTACTGACAAAGGTGGTTGTTAGTTTAACAGAGTTAGCTGAATCAATTTTATGATCAAGCACTGCATTTATTCTATGATTATAATTACTGTTATACTGGCGGCTGCTTTGATTTAAAAAAGTACTGCTATCTCCAAAAAAGTTTTCTCTTTCAAGGCCTTGCAATAAATCGTGCTCTAACTGGTTGTAAAAGTAGTTACTCTGCAGTGTTGTCTTTTTAGAAAAGTCCTGATTAAAATTTACTCCACCACCGTAGTTAGACATGATACCGTTTAGGCGCTGACCAAAATTAATTTGCGCACCACCCTGATTTGTACCACCGCCTCCAGCATTAAAAGTCATTCGAACAGCACCACCACCGCGTGCCCCCATCATTTGCTGAGAGCCACCACTAAAATTCATATAATCATCAATCGAAAAACCCTGCTCGTTAATGTTATTGCCCATCAACAAGAATGACAACTGTTGATTCTTTTTAAACCTGTTAAGGCTTAATCTACCCGTATACCGATCATCATTACCATAACCACCCGTTGCGTTTCCAAAGAATCCATTTTTATATTCCTCCTTTAGCTCCAGATTTATGGTTTTCTGTCTTTGTCCGTCATCAATGCCACTAAAAGTAGCCTGATCGGACTTTTTATCGAAGATTTGTACTTTATCGACCGCTTTAGCTGGCAGGTTTTGAGTAGCAATTTTAGGATCACGTCCGAAGAACTCCTTCCCGTCAACCGTTACCTGCTGTACTTGTTCGCCTTGTGCACGTATGCTTCCATCGCTCTCCACCTCAACACCAGGAAGTTTTTTTAGAAGATCTTCCACATTTGCATTTTCTTTTGTCTTAAAAGAAGGCGCATTAAATTCAATGGTATCCTTTTTAATAGTAACAGGAGCTTTCTCCGCCTTAACCACCAATTCATTTAACTGCTGACTTTGCTGCAGCATACGTAGTTCTCCTAATTCCACTAAAGTTTCTCCTTCTTTAGGCGCTACCAATAGAGAGAAGGTTGCAAGGCCAACATATGAAACCTTTAGTAAGTAACTATTGCGCGCCAGGTTCTTTATTTCAAAAAAACCCTCTGCATTACTAATAGAGAAGTTAACAAGTGAAGAGTCTGATGGATTCAGCAACATAACTGTAGCTGATGGTAAGGGCGTGTTGGCATCGTCTAAGAGTTTTCCTTTCAGCGTAAGTTTCTGCGCGACAGCTGAAGATGAAACCAGCAACAGAAGGTAGATTAGTCTTTTCATAATTATATTGTCCTTGATTAATTTCTAATAACCATTCCGCCATTAGCACCCATTCGTTTCATCTGTTCTTCTACCATTTTCCGGTAGGCTTCTTGTGTTATCTTCTCTCCTTTTTCCGGAGCTTTTAATTCATTCTTTTTTAATTCGCGCAAGTCAACTTTAACAGCAAGCATAACGCGCTCTCCACCATTAATATCTAATGCCAATATTGATCCTGGCAAACTATTGAATCTTTCAGGTCCAAGAAAGGGACGAATTTTGTCTGTAAACCAAGCTGTGATTTCTCTTTTCTCAGTGCGTATCTCTCCATTAACATTTACCTGAACTTCATCTGTATAGTAAGCCTGCCTGCATTCATAGCCAAGGATTGTTTTTACTTCGCTACCAAATTTCCACGGTGACACCTTTACCGAATCTTCAATCAGATAATCTTTACCCATAAACTCCTGCTTTTGAATAAGCATGGGCAGATTATAATTCAGGTATGTTTCCACATTCGGTGTTCTGAATCGCATACGCATACCGCCACCTGCATTTGAAAATTCCTGATCTTCTTCGTCTTCGATAATGGGTTTGTATAAAGATTCCTCGCCATTAAAAACCAGTTGAAATTTATTAGTCCTGTATTCCGGAATCATGGCTTTCATCTCTTGCCTGTCTGGAGGTAAACGTCTGTGTAAATTAACCCTGTCTTCAAATTGAATAACTCCGGTGATACTTTGTGCAAATAAAACCTGGGTAGCAGCCAAGCCAACCAGCAAGCCGATCAGTAAAAGTATTTTTCGCATAGTTTTTTGGTTTTTCATGTTTATGTTGGTGGAACAAAGAACGCATAGAGATGCATGGAAGTAGGTTAATAGTTCTATAAGCAAGGTTAATTAAGGTTAATCTTGTAAACATTTTAAACTTATAACTGTAGTTTTGAGTAATGAAATCCAGTATCCTGTGAAGAATTCTATTACCATTGCGCTCATTATTTTTAGCATACTATTGCTATTGGCCTTACAAATTCTGTGGCTGACTAATAGCTATGAGAAAGCCTATTTTGATCTTCGTAGAGATATTAATGGTGTATTTAGAAATACGGTTTATCAGCTGAGAGATACCGTTTTTGTAAATACCATTCAACCCCGAATAGACAGTGTACAGCAACGACAATTAGTTACAAACAGAATTGAGGCGATCCGAATGAGATCATTAAAGGCAGATAGTTTGTTAGTCAGAAATGCTGCTTCTACCGTTCAGGTGTATATATCATCATCAGATGCGAGTGACTCTTTAATTAAGGACTTACAACCTTTAACCAAAAGCTTGCAAGACAGAGTAGAGAAGGGTGTGAATCGTTCCTTCACGATTCGCATTGCACCAGACTCGCTTAATACTGATAGCTTACAGGCGTATTTTAAAGAAAAATTAAATTCATTCTCGCCCGATTTAAAACCGAACATAAAAGAAATATCATCATCTGATTTTCCATTTAGTTTTCAGTCATCGGGAACCTCATCTGCATTTCGGTGGCAACAAGACAATTCCGAAATACGCTACAGAATTTTTCTGAGAGATTCTCTTAACACTGAGCCTGTCAGACTTAATCCACACATACGCTATTCTGCATCATTAGCTGGTGTCCGCACACTAATTATAAAGGAGATAACACCACAAATTTTATTCTCTGCTGTATTAACCCTTACTATTATTAGTGCATTTACATTCATGTACAAAAACATACGCTCCCAACAAAAACTAATGGCGCAAAAAAGTGATTTCATTTCTAATATAACACATGAACTTAAAACACCTGTGGCTACTGTAAGTGTAGCAATTGAGGCATTACAAAATTTTGACGTAAGTGCTAATCCAGAGAAAAGTAAAGAATACCTCAATATTGCTCAGCATGAACTTAGCAGGCTGAGCGATATTACCGACAATATCCTTAAAACAACACTATTGGAAGAAGGGGCTATCGATATTCAAAAACAAGTTGTCGATCTTGCAAGCATTGTAGATAAAACTATTTCATCATTAAGTTTATTGATTGAAAAAGGTAATGCCTCGGTTACATTTGAAAAAAGTAATGATGATTTTCATCTCCCCGGAAATATGCTACACCTTAGTAATGTGGTTAGCAACCTGATTGAAAATGCAATAAAATACAGCAAGCAGCACCCCGTAGTTATCATTAAATTAAAAAAAGAAGGAAATTCAATTCTACTAAGCGTTAAGGATGAGGGGCCGGGAATTGCAAAAGAGTATCATCAAAAAGTTTTCGAGAAATTCTTTCGAATTCCAACAGGTAACATACACAATATAAAAGGATATGGGTTGGGGCTAAGTTATGTAAGCAGTGTGGTGAAAGCTCACCATGCGCAGATAGAGCTTATCAGCGAAGTTGATAAAGGTTGTGAATTCCTGATTAAATTTAATACCGTAACCAACCGTATTAAATCATGACAAAAATTTTATACGTTGAAGATGAGCCATTTCTTGGACAGATTGTAAAAGAAAGCCTGGAAAGCAGGATGTATGAGGTACATATGGTTGAGGATGGAAAAGATGCTTTGCATGTGTTTTCACAGGTACGTCCCGACATATGCGTGCTGGATGTAATGCTGCCAACTAAAGATGGCTACACAATAGGAAAGGAAATCAGAATGCTCAATCCTGTTATTCCGATCATTTTTGTTACTGCTAAAATCCAGACCGAAGACCTACTTAAAGGGTTTGAAAATGGTGGGAATGATTACCTGCGGAAGCCCTTCAGTATGGAAGAGTTAATTGTCAGAATTAATAACCTGCTGTCCATCACCCAAAGTCGCGACAATATTACTGGCAAAGAAATCCTCAAAATTGGTTCCTTTGATTTTAATACACAGCGCTTTGAATTAAAAAGAGGAGACCAAGTGAGGAAATTATCCCATCGTGAATCTGAACTATTAAGTATACTTTATCAAAACAAAAACCGGACAACGCAAAGAAAGGATATACTCATGAAGCTTTGGGGAGATGACTCTTTCTTCAACTCAAGAAATCTTGATGTTTATATTACAAAATTAAGAGATTATTTAAAGGAAGATCCATCTATAGAAATTATCACCATTAAGGGTGTTGGCTATAACTTTGTTGCTTAATCCTACGATAAGTTAATTTAAACTCAAATTTTTAACTGCTTTTTGTTAGACTTGCAGGAAGATGTCTGACCTGAATAAATTACTTGAAGAGTCTTTACATAAAAGAAAGAAGGATGATTCATTCCGCTCACTAAAACTCGTTGATTCTTCTTTAATTGACTTTTCATCGAATGACTACTTAGGTCTTGCACAATCTCCTGCCCTTAGAGAAAGAATTCAAGAAAAACACAAGACTGTTGAATATCCTAAGAATGGTTCTACGGGCTCACGTCTTTTAACCGGCAATTATTCATTTATTGAAGAAGCCGAGCAGGAATTGGCCAACATATTCAATGCCGAGTCTGCTTTGCTTTTTAGTTCCGGCTATAACGCTAATCTTTCCGTCTTATCGTCAGTTCCTAAGCGAGGTGATACAATTTTGTATGATGAAAAATCGCATGCATCTATTAAAGATGCCATGCGGCTGAGTTTAGCAAAACACTATTCATTCAGGCATAATGATGCTGATGATCTTGAGAAAAAAATACAACAAGCGGAAGGTTCAGTATTTGTAGTGGTTGAATCGGTTTACTCCATGGATGGAGACCTTTGTCCCCTGAATATTTTCTCTTTCATCTGTCTAAAACATAATGCACATTTGGTGGTTGATGAAGCCCACAGCACTGGTGTTTATGGAGCACTGGGCAGCGGACTAAGTTGTCAGCTTGGTTTGGACAAGGCAATACCTATTAGAATCTATACCTTCGGAAAAGGTATGGGAGTACATGGAGCTTGTGTGGTAGGTAGTAAGCAATTGAAAGATTACCTGATCAATTTTGCCCGACCCTTCATTTATACAACCGCTCCGGATGTTCACAGCGTAGTTTCTATTATTGAAAGTTTTGAATATTTAAAGAGCCATATTCACCTTCAGGCAACATTACAGGAAAATGTAAAAATCTTTAAAGAAACATTAAACAACAATTCATTACTAACACCAGGAGAAAGTGCTATCCAGTCGTTTCTGATTCCTGGAAATAATGCTGTAAAAAAAGCTGCGCAGACACTTCAACAAAAAGGTTTTGATGTACGCCCCATACTCTCTCCCACTGTTGCCTCGGGCAGTGAACGACTAAGGATTATCATACATACCTACAATACAAAATCCGAAATACTTGCGCTTGCCAATGCCCTTCTTGCATTATCTTAGCACCCATGAATTTCTTTGTTACAGGTATCGATACAGATAGTGGCAAGACCTTAGCCTCTGCCATTCTATGTGAATTTTTACAAGCCGACTATTGGAAACCCATTCAAGCAGGGTTACCAAGGGATACTGACACAGTAAGATCGCTTATTTCAAACAATAAAACTTTTTTTCACAACGAACATTACCTTCTTACAATGCCTGCATCACCCCATGCTTCAGCAAAGGCGGAGGGCAAAACACTAGACTTATTAAGTATCAAGATACCTGAAACTACAAATCACCTCGTTATTGAAGGCGCTGGTGGCTGCCTTGTGCCGATAAATGATCAGCATTTTGTTATTGACATCCCAATAAAATTCAGTTTCCCAGTTATTCTTGTGGCTGATCTATATCTGGGTAGCATTAACCATACATTGTTGACAGCGAACTTACTTCAACAAAAAAAATTAAATGTTAAGGGTTTAATTTTCAATGGACAATCCAACCCTGAAAGCGAACGAATAATTCTTCATCACACAAAATTTAAAAAGTTACTTCACATCCTTCCTGAAAAAGCAGTCAATCGGGAGATTGTAAAAAAGTATGCAGAAGATTTGAAGAGCAACTGGAATGATTAATATGATTGATAAGGATAAAGCATTTGTTTGGCACCCGTTTACACCACAACACGAGAATATCCCGGAGAACATTTTTATAGACAGGGCTGAGGGTATTTACTTACACACATCAGACGGACGCAAAATTATAGATGCCATTTCCTCTTGGTGGGTCAATATTCATGGCCATGCTAACCCACGAATAGCGAAAACCTTGGGAGAACAAGCAAATAAACTTGAGCATGTCATCTTTGCAGGCTTCACGCATCAACCGGCCATTGAGCTTGCCGAAAAACTACTTAGTATTCTTCCGACAAATATTAAAAAAGTTTTTTATTCGGATAATGGGAGTACAGCTAACGAAGTAGCCATAAAAATGGCTATGCAATACTGGCATAACCAAGGCATAAAGAAGAAAAAAATTATTGCGCTAGAAGGAGCCTACCATGGAGATACATTTGGTGCCATGGCAGTGGGTGACCGAAGCATTTTTACCCAACCCTTCACTGACTATTTATTTGAAGTTTCTTTCATTGATTTCCCCTCAAAAGAAAAGCAAGCACATGTAATCACTCAATTTGAATCCTTATTACAAACAGGTGAAGTAGGGATTTTCATTTTTGAACCGCTAATTCAAGGCGCAGCCGGCATGCGCATGTACGATCCTGAAACACTTGACATCTTACTTAAACTAGCAAAACAACATAATGTAATCTGTATTGCAGATGAGGTGTTTACAGGCTTTTATCGAACCGGAAAATTTTTAGCATCAAACTACCTAAGCCAACAACCTGATATTATTGCCCTGTCGAAAGGGATAACAGGGGGAACCATGCCACTTGGTGTTACAGTTTGCACTCGGAAAATTTATGACGCTTACCTCTCTCCCGAAATAACCAAAGCATTTCTACATGGTCATTCTTATACTGCCAATCCATTGGCATGTGCAGTGGCTAATACCAGTTTTGAAATGCTTATGGAGGAAAAATGTCAGTCTCAAATCAGTAAAATTGCTGCAAGTCATCTTAGTTTTATTCATGAAATAAAAGGCCATCCGGCCATACTCAATATCCGATCTTTAGGTACAGTGCTGGCGATAGAAATCCGAAGCACTCAAAAAAGCGACTATACAAATACTTTACGAGAAAAAATCTACAGCTATTTTTTGAATAAGGACATATTACTGCGCCCATTAGGTAATGTTATCTACCTTGTACCACCGTATATAACAACAGAAGCGGAGTTAAGAAAAATCTATAATTCCATCAGTGAATTTCTAAACCTAGTTTAAGCCTGATATTTTCAACAACCCTTTGTAACTGGTAACTGTATTAAGTCCGGATTTATTCCAGAACAATCTTAACTGCTGGCATTCCAATGGCTGAGCCGTCATAAGATAACCATCAGCATTATATACATACCCCAAATCCTGATCTAAATCCAATATTGTGTAATAAATATTACCTGAACCAAAGTCATAAAATCTTACTTCAGTACTATTCATCCCTATGAAATTGTTGTTAAGTATTTCCTCACCTGACTTATTGAGCAATGTCAGACTTCTATTATCCTGACGAACAACCAGATAAGATTTTTCAGACTCTTCTTTAATTAATCTATAACGCGTATCAAAAACCGGTTTTATTAACGTCTCTTTGCTTAATTCATTACCTGATAAATCTACCTTTATCTTTTGCCCATCTATTGTTACGAATACAAAAATCGTTTTTTCTTTTCCTCTACCTGTCTCTAAAAAATACTCATCCCTAACCCTCGATTTTAAATCAATCGGGAAACCCTTTAACAACTCACCTCTTCGATTATATAAACTAAACTTACCATTACCATGTAGTACAGCGATATAGTCACGGGCAGCAATACGATGATGCTTTGGAGCAGTGAGTAATTCGCCATTTGTAGATAAAGCATTCCAGCCATCAAGAATCTTACCTTCTTTACTTATCATATTTATTACACCTGCCTTATCAGCCGTAATAAACCGGTAATTCTTACTATGGTCATAATCTATACTTCTGATAAACATGGTAGAGGCTAATCCATCTATCGGATAAGGATTTACATAGTTGCCCAAACGGTCAATAACATGAATCTGCTTATCCGTACTAAACAGTAGCTGAAGTTTCCCATTAGCATAATAGTCAATTTGTTCAAGTTCACCCCTTATCAATCCCGTCAGTTTTTTACTCCACAGTATTTCACCCTTTGTTGAGATGAGATAAATTGTGTTCGCAGAATCCTGAACTAAAACTTCCTGACTTCTATCATTATGATTCTTAACCGTAAAGAATTTATATATAGGAGCTGTGTTGATATTCACTAAAACATCCCTTGTCTTACTATTTTGGTTTTTCCTTTTAACATCATTAAAACTTAGATAAATGTTAGTGTAAAAGTTATTATTCAAATGACTAAACTGAAAAGCACTAAGACCTAGCGAACTAATTTCAGTATTCTGCTTTGCAAAAAAGGGCCTCCATTCCTCACTTAGTTTTTGTGTCATTAATTTCGCAAAAGGTGATGGATCAACGTAAAAACTAACGTTACTCTCCAGAAAAGTGGATTCTAAAAATCTATTCTTGTCAACCGATTTAGCCCAGACCTCTTCCTCTTCCACATCATTCAATATTCTTTTTAATATACTTATATCTGCTGCCATTAGCAGCACATTGCCAACTTGTGCATAATAAAGTTCATCATACTTAAAAGAGACTATAGGAAATAGCAATTCAATTAAGCCAGGCTCATCAAGTCTTTTTATTAAATAACTTGAGTAATGCTCAACAAAAACAGTATCGCTGGCGATTGTTGCAGCGAGCTTATCTAACAAACTAATCCATGAATCATCACTCTTCACATCAACCATCAATACGTCAGATGAATTCATTCCTGACAATTCAAGCGACTGAAGTGCCAGCTCTTTACCCAACCCATTGTAAAAACCTTGCACGTCATTAGTAGATAATTTTAGTTTACCCAGCAGCGCATTTCTTTTACCATCTCCCAGAAGCATCTGCAGATTTTTGCCCAACAGTTCGGGGTCACTAAATCCAAAATTTGCCACATAGTGTGCTCCATTACTCACAAAATATTTTAACCCAAACGCAACAGGCGACTGCCCTTTAAACACGCTAAGCAAAGAAGACTGTTGTGCCGAGTCACTATCACTGAAACCATTTAAAACTATAGAACTATTATTTCTTTTTACATCAAGCAAAGCCGATCCTTTTATACTCACGCCCTGCTTATTTTCTTCATTTGTAAATAAATGTAGCCAGTCATTGAAAGCTTCCAGGTCAACCAGAATATCGCCTGCATCATTTTTAACAACAGGTAATGAAACAACCTGCTTTACTTTGGTAACAAAACTCTTATCAGATTTAAGTTGATAAGCCCTCACAACATCTTCAATTAATACCGGTGAAAAACTTAGCGCCATGTAATTATCCAGCTTAACCATTGTAATTACATCTGCATCTGCAACCAACTCTTTTATTACAACTCCACTATAATTTCGTTCTCGCCACTTGCTGTTCTTTTGTAAGCTAAGTGCAAAATCATTCTTTAACACAGCCTCTGTACTGTAAAAAATTAAATCAAATTTATGCTTAGCTGTTTTATGCAACGACACAGCGCTTATGTCATCCGAGAATTTCGAAAAGGCCGATAGAATAGATGAGTCCAGTTTGTGATCACTCAAATAAGTCTCTCGTAACATGACAAACCATGCCGCCTGACTCAATGAATCAAAGCATTCATTACAGTTCCCCCTTTGATAAACCGCTATCGAATTCTCCGGTACAAAGTCCCATAGAGTAGCCTTCTCATTCTTAAAAAAAGAATCATAAATAAAATATCCGGCTACAGCCAGCCCCAAAAATCCGATTGTAAAAAGTAATGCCTTAATATTCACAGTCAATATTCATCCACGAATATAAGTACTCTGTAAACAATTAAACCTAAGATGTTTATTTGATTGGCGTCCTGCCTGCCTTAAAGCAATTAGCGTAGGAGATAGACTGCGTGTATCGGCAGTCACCGGGCTGTCCGTTACAAGTCCGCCCCCTGCACAAGACCTTGCACACTTCGGGCTTTCCACGTAATTTATCCCGATACATCGGGATCCCTGGCCGGAGCTTGCGTGTTTAGTTAAACAAGCTCTTTTCTTTAATAACCGGTGCCACTCCTGTATGCTATCTTCTGTATTCTGATACTGTATACTGTATACTGTATTCTTTTTATTCAGATGGCTCTAAAAACAAAAAACCCTGACAAGTTTCCT
>VFQM010001282.1_pt1 | contig 22650 bp, 19 predicted proteins | sample 3512391 | NCBI WGS metagenome assembly VFQM01 (sample SAMN10412369, study PRJNA504923) | tailings metagenome | isolation source: Replicate 1 from Balatoc abandoned mine | place: Philippines | reverse complement strand
GGCACGGAGCCCAGACGCTGCGCATTGCGCGAGGTGTCATTCCAGTCAGCCATTGTGAAACCCTTAGCCTTTCCATGCAGGAGCGCGGGACATGCCCCGGCTCTCCAATGGGGCGAATATCGGGGTTTCCTTGGCGGTTTTCAAGCGAAACCGGCTTGCAAACGGCGCAATTTGTTCAGATTAACGGGCGTTAATCTTAACTACCCCTGGAAAGCGCCGCGCCCTTGTCCCGTGTGGCGGCCAGCGTTGCGGCCAGCAGGCGGCGCAGGGCTGCATCCTGATCGAGCACGTTGAGGCCCTCGCGCGTCATGCCGCCGGGGCTGGCGACCCGGTCGGCAAGCGTCGCGGGGCTGGCGTCCGATGCGGCGGCGAGCGCGGCGGCACCCTCGACCGTGGCGAGCGCGAGGGCTTCCGCCGTGGGCGCGTCCAGCCCGAGATCGGTGGCCGCACCCGCCAGCGCATCGATGAAGCGGTAAACGAAGCCCGGCCCCGACCCGGCCAGCGCCGTGACCAGATCGAACTGCGCCTCGTCCTCCAGCCACACCGCGCTGCCGAGACGGCCGAACAGGTCGAAGGTGGCAGCGCGGCGCTCGGCGTCGAGGCCGCGCTCAGCGAGAATGACGGGCGATTTGTTGATGCGCGCGGCAAGGTTGGGCATCACCCGGATGTGCGCGTTCCCAGCCGGAAAGGCCTCAGCCAGTTGATCGAGCGTGATCCCGGCGAGCAGCGAGAACACCGTCCGCCCTGCGATCAGGCTCTGAAGGCCTGGCCCCAATGCGGCCAATTGCTGCGGCTTGAACCCGAGCAGCACCGCATCATGCGTCCCCGGCACCTCGGCGGCATCGCGGTAGAGCGCCACACCGGCCGGAGCCTCAGGCAGGGCAGGATCGAGCACAGAGAAACGCGCCAGGCTCTCGCCCGCCGCCAGCCATCCGGCGAGCATCGCCCCGCCCATGTTGCCGCAGCCGATGATGAGAAGGTGGTTCATGCCCGCGGGCGTATCAGGCCTCGCCCGCGGCGTCGACCATCGCCGCATCCAGCGCCGCGCGGGGGGTCTTGCCGCCCCACAGCACGAACTGGAAGGCGGGGTAGAAACGGTCGCATTCGTCGATTGCGCTTTCGACCAGCGCCTGCGCCATGTCGAGGGTGAGCCGGCCGTGATCGCCCAGCAGCGCGCCATGGCGGTAGAGCAGCACATCGCCGTTCGACCAGATGTCGAAATGGCCCAGCCACATCTGTTCGTTGACAAGGCACAGCAATTCATAGGCGGCAGCGCGCTTGTCGTCGGTCACGCGGATGTCGGGCAGGCACAGGAACTGGAGCACGCCATCCTCGGGCCGCCAGATCGCGCGCAGCTGATAATTGGCCCAGCTGCCCTGCACCTCGCCGGTCATCTCGTCTTCCGACACCAGCTCGCACGGCCACCCACGCGCGGCGAACAGGTTGGCGAGCATGTCGACGGGGGCGGCATCGTCCTCGGCGGAATAATCCATGTCAGCAGCTCTCATGGGCGCGAGTTCGCGAAGCGAAAGGGTCGGTTCACCATCGCGCAGAGAGATGGACGCTGGTGGGGCCGATTGGCAATCGCGGGCTGCGTGGCGGTTGGGGAGAACCGGACAAGCCTGTGCAAAGCCTGTGCAAAGAAACCCGTGGAAGCTACTTAAGCCCCTGAACTTCCTCGCCTTCATCGCTGAGCCACATGAACGCATCGAGCCCCTTCTTCTTCAGTTCGCGAACCAGTGCCTCGGCCTTGTCGCGGCTCGCCACCGGGCCAACGACGAGGCGGTTGGTCTGACCCCAGCGCGCGGTGTGGGGCTTGTAGGCGGTCACCGCTGCCCCGCCCTCACGTGCGATGCGCTTCCAGTCGAAGGCGAGGGCATCGATCTTCCGCCCCGTCGCCACCTGCACCCACACGCGGCTGGGGTGAACGGGCTTGGGCGGCGTCTTCGCCTTGGGCTTTTCGGCCGCCTTATCGGCGGGCTTGGCCACAGGAGGCGCTGGCGGGGCTTCACGCTTCACTGCGATTCGCGCCAGATCGACCGCATCGCCCCCCACCCGCGCATCGGCCGTGGGCGCCCCCAGATCGGCGAAAGCATCAGCCACCCGAAGCGGCGGCTGCGCGGTTTGGGGCGCAGGTGCAGGTGCAGCAGGTGCGGTGCTGACCGCAACCGGTGTGACAGTCGCCGCCTGCGTGGGGGGTGCCGGTGCTGGTGTCGGTGACGGTGCGGGCGTCTGGGCCGGCGGCGGCGCGGCGCCGATGCGCGATGCGGCAACCGGCTCGTTATAGACGATCGTCCTGGGCGCTGGCGTGGGGGCCGGCGCGGGCCGTGCGCCAAGCGGCGGGCCGGACGGCGCAAGGCGGCTGTCGGCGCGCTCTTCGGCGGCAAAGCGGGCAAGGCGCGGATCGTCCCGCCCGATATCCGCGGCCCGCGGAAAGATCCCGAGATTTGCCGCCGCAGCCTGCTGCTGCTTCGTCAGGCGCGGCATATAGGCAAGGTAAGGCAACAGCCGCGTCGCCAGATCGCGCGGCATGACCTGCTCGACAATCGCCCCGGCCCGCTCATTCTCGCCGAGGATCGCCAGCCCGAAGGCGCGGGCGCGCTGTGCCGCCATGTCGCGCCGGTCGAGCAGCGGGCGCAGCGTATCTTCGAACCGGGCACGGTTGCCTGTGATGGCAAAGCTCACCGCCAGCCGCCGCCGCGCTTCATCATTGGCCGGGTCGAGTTCGAGCGCGCGGGTATAGGCCGCCTGCGCTGCCGGGTGTTCGCCCACCAGATCGAGCGTCAGCGCCCGGTCGGTCAGCACGGCACGCTCGTCCGCACCCGCAGCCAGCGCCCGGTCGAACTGAATCAGCGCCTCGCCCGCACGGCCTGCGCGCAAATAGACCGACCCGAGGCCCGCCGCCACGCCGGGGTGGCCGGGATCGACATCGGCCGCGCGCCCGAAAAAGCCGATCGCCGCTTCCAGATCGTCAACCCCGATCGCGGCCTGCCCCGCTTCGACCAGCGCATCGCGGTCGCGCGGTGCCTTGGCGAGCGCGATCAGCGCACGGTTCAACCGCTGCACTTCCGGCGAGGGAAGCGCTTGCACCACCGGCTGCGCGACAACATCCTGCGCCGCCGCCTGCCCGGCGGGCAGCACAACAGCCCCCAGCGCCAGGGTGCAAAGAAGGGAAAGGCGCGACACCATCATGCAGGGCTCTAGCAAGTCGCGCAGCGCCTTCCAGCGCTGCTGCGACACGGCGCGCCGGGCGCGCGCTTACTGGTTGTTCTGGCGACCGAGGAAGCGCGGGATGCTGAGCGCCGGGCCATCATCATCGCCGTCGTCGTCATCATCGTCGCGCGCGGTGCTGCGCGAGAGATTGGCCATGCGTTCGAACAGCGTGCTCCCGCCCCCCGAAGTCCCGCCACTGCCGCCGTCACCGGCTGCCCCGCCAAGCAGCGCACGCCCGCGCCGCCCGCCAAGCTTGGCTTCAACCGGCTTGTCTGCGGCCGCAAGGCGGTCGGCGCTTGCAAGCAGATCATCCTGCGCCGGGGCGCCTTCTTCTGCCGCGTCCGAATAGGCGGTATAGCCATCGTCCAGTTCGAGCGCGTCTTCGGCCGGATCCGCGGCCGGGGTGGCAGGCGCGCCATACCCGTAAGCCGGTGCCTCTTCCGCCCCGCGCAGACCGGCGAGCGGATCGACAATCCCGTCGACGTCGTCCTCGTATTCCTCGCCGTAATCGTCGCCGGCCTGCATCCCGGTCAACTCGAACGGCGCGGCAGGCGGATAGCCGGTGTCGGCGTCATCCTCGTCCACAGCCTCTTCGGCGAGGTCGAGCATGTCCTCATCGTCGTAATCGTCAGCCGCGGCGCTTTCATGCCCGCCGAGATCGAAGGTCGGAGCCGGAGCGACAACAGCAGCGGCGGGCGGCGTGACCGGCGCAAGCTCGGTCAGCCCTTCGTCATCCGAAAGCTCCAGCACCGGCCGCTTGGGCGCGCGCGACGCGCCGAGCGAGACGGTCTGGCTGCGATCATAGGAGCCGGCCGCGCTCTGCTCGATCCCGGTGGCGACCACGGAAACGCGGATCTTGCCCTTGAGATCTGGGTTGAAGGCGCTGCCCCAGATGATGTTGGCATCTTCATCCACCAGTTCGCGGATGTGGTTGGCGGCTTCATCGACTTCGAGCAGGCGCATGTCTTCGCCGCCGATGATCGAGATGATCACGCCGCGCGCACCCGCCATGCTGACCCCGTCGAGCAGCGGGTTGGCGATTGCCTGTTCGGCCGCATCAAGCGCGCGGTTTTCGCCCTCACCCTCGCCGGTGCCCATCATCGCCTTGCCCATTTCGGACATGACCGAGCGGACGTCGGCAAAGTCGAGGTTGATAAGGCCGGGCATGACCATCAGGTCGGTGATCGAACGCACGCCCTGCTGGAGCACTTCGTCGGCCAGCTGGAAAGCTTCCTTGAAGGTGGTTTCCGCCTTGGCGACCAGAAACAGGTTCTGGTTGGGAATGACGATCAGCGTATCGACATGCTGCTGAAGCTCGTCGATCCCGGCTTCGGCGGCACGCATCCGGCGCGTGCCTTCGAACAGGAACGGCTTGGTAACCACGCCCACGGTCAGCACGCCCATGCGGCGCGCGGCTTCGGCGATGACGGGCGCGGCGCCCGTCCCGGTGCCGCCGCCCATGCCAGCGGCGATGAAGCACATATTGACGCCTTCGAGCGCCTTTTCGATTTCGGCGACGGTTTCTTCCGCCGCAGCCTTGCCCACTTCGGGCCGCGCGCCTGCGCCAAGGCCGCCGGTGATATCTGGCCCGAGCTGGATGCGCTTTTCCGCCGGCGAGGTGCTGAGCGCCTGCGCATCGGTGTTGGCGACGATGAACTCGACACCCTCGATCTCGGCTGCGATCATGTTGGCGATCGCGTTGCCGCCAGCCCCGCCGATACCGATCACGGTGATGCGCGGGCGCAGATCGTCGCTTGCCGCGGGTCCGATATTGATGCTCATCAGCAGGTCCTCCAGACGCGGGAACGGGATAATTTCAACTTATTCACGCGCATTAATTTATCGTCTCTGACATAATAGCCGCTCACATTTTATAGCGGCAGAACCCTTATCCACAGCCTCGGGAGCGGGCCTTTGCGCCGCCGCCGTTACGGCATGCGGGCCGGGGCGCCTTCAGAAATACTCCTTGAGCGCCCGGAACAGGCGCTGGACGAGCGCCATTACCCCGGCCTCGCGGGTGAACGCCTTGTAGACCCCGGCCCGCCCCGCGCCCACGGCGCGGATATCGACAGGATCATCGGCGGCATAAAGACACAGCCCAGCCAGCGTCGCAAAGCCGGGCGCGTGATGGGCTTCAGGCATGCCGGCAAGCTGCGGCGGACGGCCCAGCCGCACCGGCTGACCAAGCGCGCTCTGCATGAAATCAGCCATCCCGGCAAGCTCGGCCCCGCCGCCAGTCAGCACCACCTGCCCGGCCCGGGGCCCTGCAAAACCCATCATCTTCAGAGCCTTGCCGATCTCGCCGGTCAACTCGCCCAATTGCTGCGTCACCACGGCAACGAGTTCGGCGCGCACAATCCGGTTCTTGTCATCCGCCCCGCGCGCCAGCGGGCCGGCCGACGCAGCGCCCTCCCCGCCTTCGCTGCCACCTTCCTGCGGACCGCTGACGGGGATGAGTTCGCGGTGATCGGATGGGCTGGCGATAGCCGAACCCGCGACGCATTTGAGCCGCTCTGCCTGCGAACGGCGGATGCCGAAGCTGCTGGCGATCGCATCGGTGATCGATCCCGATCCCATCGGCACGGCATGCAGCCCCAGCAGCATGCCGCCCGCAAACACCGCGACGTTGGTGATATCGGCCCCGATCTCGACCAGCGCGACGCCAAGCTCGCGTTCCTCCGGCGTCAGGCAGGCATGCCCTGCGGCCAGCGGTGCGGCGACCACGCCTTCGACCTCAAGATGCGCGTTCTGCACCGCTTCGGTAAGGTTCCTGACCGGCGCGCCATCGGCCAGCATCACGTGGATATCGACCCCCAGGCGTTCGGCATGCAGCCCGCGCGGGTTGGCAACGCCATGCGCGCCATCCAGCGTGTAATGCGCAGGCTGGGCGTGGAGCACCTTGCGGCCATCGGGCTGGATCATGTCCTGCGCCTCGATCAGCAGGGCCTCGACATCCTCATCCTCGATCCGGCGTCCGCCGATCTCGATGTCGACCGACACCACGTGGCTGGCAAGGCCTGCCCCGGCGCAGGCAATCCACACGGAGCGCACAGGCGTGCCCGATGCCTTCTCCGCCCGCTCCACCGCATCGCGGATCGCATGAGCGGCAGCGCCCATGTCGGTCACATAGCCGCGCTTGACCCCGGCGCTGGCGCGGTGGCCGGAGCCGAGCACTTGCAGATCGCCGCTGTCGGTCTCGCCCATGATCATGGCACTGATCCGGAACGACCCGATGTTGACCGCGGCATAGGTGCGCGCAAGGCGGCGCGGGGGCGCGGCAGGGCGTGATGCCATCAGGTGGTCTCCCCTTCCTCACCCGCGGCGACAACCTTGGGCTGGCCGACCGCTTCGGGCAGGCGCATGTAAAGCCGCGGCGGGGTGCGCATGTCGAAGGCCAGCACCTTGCCGCCCAGCAGGCGGTTCTTGCCGTCCAGCCGCGCAAACTTGACCAGCGCACTGGCCGCTTCAACCTCGCCTTCGGGCAGGGCGAGCAATTGTCCGGTGGTGAAGGTGAGGTTCCAGCGGCGGTTGCCGACCCATTCGGCCGCCTCGACCTTGGGCGCCAGCGCAGGCGCGGCGGCGAGCAGGGTTTCGAGCGCACGGGCCTGTTTGGCCGCCCCCGGCCCGGCCAGCCGCAGCATCCCCTTGGCACGGTCAGCGGCCACCGGTTCAAGCTCGACGCCCGTCGCATCGATCAGCACCAGCCGATCGGGCTTTTCCAGCACCGCGTGCGGCTCACGCTCGACGATGTCGATGGCGAGGGTGTGGGGCAGCTGGATCGAAACCCGCGCATCCTTGACCCACGGCAAAGCGCGCAGTTCTTCGCGCAAGCGGGCGATATCAACATCGGGCATGGCCTGATCGCGCTGCGCGAGTGCGCGGGCATAGACCTGCTGTTCATCCATCCGGTTGGTACCGGTGACGCGCACGTTCTGGACGGTAAAGCCCGCATCCGCCGCAATCGCGGCGACCTGCGCCTGCGCCAGCGCGGGAACCCCGGCAAGGCTGGCGATGATGAAGGCAACGCCCACGCCCGTGCCGATGATCATGGCGAGCCAGATGCGGCTCCACTGTTCCTCGGTGAAGGGCAGCGCGCCCATGATCCGGTCGAGCACGCCGCTCGCCTGCCCGCGCGCCTTGCGGGCGACCACGGCGCGGCTCTGCGCCTTGGCGGCACGGCGGACACCGGGGGTGCCGTTACGCCTGATCTGCTGCGCCATCGCTGCCTCCCCCCTCTGAACTTTTGGCCCGCTTGAGGGCGTGGACCCGCAGGGCCTCCGCGCACAGCATCTCGACCAGATCGGCATAGGAGATGCCGCAGCCCGCCGCCTGTTCGGGAACGAGGCTCAGCGGCGTCATGCCCGGCTGGGTGTTGGTTTCGAGCACGAACAGCCCGTCCTCGCCCGCTTCCTCGTCCCAGCGGAAATCGGTGCGGCTGGTGCCGTGGCAGCCCAATACCTGATGCGCCTTGACCGCATAGGCCTCGCACAGGGCGGTGATCTCGGGCGGGAGCTTCGCGGGGAAGATGTGCTCGGTGCGCCCGGCGGTGTACTTGTTCTCGAAATCGTAGAAGCCGCTTGCGACGACCAGTTCGGTAACGCCCAGCGCACGCGGGCCATCCGGGCCATCAAGCACCGCGGCGGTCAGTTCGCGGCCCTTGATGAAGGGTTCGGCCAGCAATTCGGCGAATTCCTGCCAGGGGCCCTTGGCGTCCGGGCTGATCGGGTTGCCGACATTGCTGTCCGCCGTGACGATGGCGACGCCCACCGACGAGCCTTCGTTGACGGGCTTCAGCACATAGGGGCGCGGCAGGGGATCGCGCTGATACAGTTCCTCACGCGTCACGATCCGCCCGCCCGGCATGGGGATGCCGTGGGGCACCAGCGCCTGCTTGGTCAGCTGCTTGTCGATCGCGATCACCGATGTGGCGAGGCCCGAGTGGGTATAGGCGAGCCCCATCAGGTCGAGCATCCCCTGCACTGTCCCGTCCTCCCCCGGCACGCCGTGGAGCGCGTTGAACACCACATCGGGCTTGGCTTCATGCAGGCGCAGCGCGACATCGCGTCCCATGTCGATGCGGGTGACGCGGTGGCCCTTGCTCTCCAGCGCATCAGCCACCCCCGCCCCGCTGGTCAGCGAGACGGGGCGTTCATTGGCCCAGCCACCCATCAGGACGGCGACGTGAAGTTTAGGAAGGCTCACGGACGTCCCACTCTTTGAATTTCCCACTCAAGGCTCACGCCGGTCGCAGCGTAGACCTTGTCGCGCACCAACTCGCCCAGCCCCTCGATGTCGGCGCTGGTGGCGGTGCCGGTGTTGATGAGGAAGTTGGTGTGCTTCTCGGAAACCTGCGCGCCGCCCAGCGTGAGGCCGCGGCAGCCGGCCTGATCCACCAACTGCCACGCCTTGTGGCCTTCGGGGTTCTTGAAGGTCGATCCGCCGGTCTTGGTGCGCAAGGGCTGGCTCGCCTCACGCGCGGCGGCGATGCGGTCCATCTCCGCGCCAATCGCGGCAGGCTCGCCCGGATAGCCGCGGAACCGTGCCGAGACCACGATCGCCCCTTCGGGCAGGGCCGAGTGGCGGTAGGAGTAATCCAGCTCCTCAGCCGACAGCGTGATGAAGCTGCCGTCATGCAGGATCACCGCGCAATCGATCAGCACATCGGCCACCTCGCGCCCGTATGCCCCGCCGTTCATCCGCACGAATCCGCCGACCGTGCCGGGGATGCCGCGCAGGAATTCGAGCCCCGCAATGCCGAGATCGCGCGCGGTGGAGGCCACCAGAATACCGCTCGCCCCGCCGCCGCAGGTCAGTTCCATCTCGCCCGTATGTTCGACCCTGGCGAACATCTTGCCAAGCCGCACCACCACGCCCGGCACGCCCCCATCGCGCACGATCATGTTCGACCCCAAGCCCAGCGCCATCACCGGGATTTCGCCGTCGAGCCGTTCGAGGAAGGTCTTGAGGTCTTCCATGTCGGCAGGTTCGAACAGCCAGTCAGCCGGCCCGCCGGTCTTGAACCACGTGTAAGGCGCGAGCGGAGCCTTGCAGGTCAGCTTGCCGCGAATGCCATCAAGCGGCACGGGCGCGCTGACCCCGCCTTCAACCGCGCAGGTCGGCGCGCGGCCATCGTCGTAGATATAGGTGTCGTCCGGCTGGTTCATGCCGCCTCAGCCCCGCGCCGGGCCGTGATCGCAGGGGCAAGGCCCGCCGCCCACTTGGTGATGTCGCCTGCGCCCAGGCACACCACAAGGTCGCCCGGCTGCACTTCACCGCTGAGCGTGTCAGCCAGGGCTTCTGCCCCGGCAATCTCGCGTGCGGCGCGGTGCCCGCGCGCCTTCATGCCCGCCACCAGCGCGGCGTGATCGACGCCCGGGATCGGCTCCTCGCCCGCCGGATAGACCGGGGCGACATAGGCGATATCGGCAAGGTCGAAGCACGACTGGAAGTCGTTCATCAGATCATTGAGTCGGCTGTATCGGTGCGGCTGGGCGACCGCGATCACGCGCCCTCCACTCTCCCCCACCGCTTCGCGCGCGGCGGCCAGCACGGCACGGATTTCGACCGGGTGGTGGGCGTAATCGTCAATCACGGTAACCGAACCGTCCGCCAGCGCGACCGTTCCGACCTTGGTGAACCGCCGCCGCACACCGCCAAAGCGGGCAAAGCCGGTGCGGATCACTTCGTCCGAGCATCCCATCTCGATCGCGACCGCGATGGCGGCCAATGCGTTCTGGACGTTGTGGCGGCCCGGCATGGGCAGGTGCACACCCTCTATACGGCGGTCCTCAAGTCCGCGCTGGCGCACGATCACATCGAAGGTGTTGCCGCCATCTTGCGAACGGACATTGACCCCGCAGATATCGGCCTGAAGCGAAAAGCCATAGGTCACGACCTTGCGATCCCGCACCGCGCCGATCACCGCCTGCACCACCGGATGGTCCACACACAGCACCGCCGCGCCGTAAAACGGCACGTTGTGGATGAACTCCACAAACGCCTTCTTCACCCCATCAAAATCGCCGTAGTGATCAAGGTGTTCGGGATCGATATTGGTGACGACCGCAATCGTGCCGTCCAATCGCAGGAAGCTGCCGTCGCTTTCGTCAGCCTCGACCACCATCCAGTCGGAATCGCCGAGCCGCGCGTTGGAGCCATATTGTTCGATGATCCCGCCGTTGATCACGGTGGGGTCGATCCCGCCGGCATCAAGCAGCGTGGCGATCATGCTGGTGGTGGTGGTCTTGCCATGCGTGCCCGCCACCGCAACGGTGGACTTCAGCCGCATCAGCTCTGCCAGCATTTCCGCACGGCGCACCACGGGGACGCGGGCTTCCAATGCGGCGGCGACTTCGGGGTTGGTGCGGCGCACCGCGGTGGAGGTAACCACCACCGCCACGCCCGTGACGTTCTCGGCCCGGTGGCCGACATGGACGGTAATTCCGCGCGCGCGCAGCCGCTCGACGCTCGGCCCTTCGGCAATATCGCTGCCCTGCACCCGGTAGCCGAGATTGTGCATCACCTCGGCAATGCCCGACATGCCGATCCCGCCGATGCCGACGAAATGGATGATGCCGATATCAGTGCCTACGCCCTTCATGCTTCCGCCTGTTCCTTGGCCGCTTCGCGCGGCGCGGTTTGCGCACGCACGGCGCCCTGTGCGGCGCGCGGTGCGCTTTCGCCAACCCGGATCACATCCATCAGATCGATCCCGCTCATGCTTTCGACCAGATCGGCCAAGTCCTTCGCCGCATCGGGCCGCCCGCAGTTGAACGCGCAATGCGCCGCGTTGGCGAGGCTGCCGGGGTTCATCGCCATGGCCTGGATCTGCTTGGCGAGTTCCTTGGGGGTGAAGGCATCCTGCCGGATCATGCGCGCCCCGCCCGCCTTGACCATTTCGCGGGTGTTGGCCGCCTGATGATCGTCTGTCGCAATCGGCAGCGGCACAAGGATCGCCGGGCGGCCCACCGCGGTGAGTTCCGCGATGGTCGATGCGCCCGCACGCCCGATGAACAGGTGCGCATCGGCAAGGCGTTCATGCATATCCTCGAAATAGGTGCCGAGTTCAGCGGGAATGTCATGCTCGGCATAACGCTTGCGCACCGCTTCGAGGTCTTCGGGGCGGCACTGCTGCGTCACCTGCAACCGCTGGCGCAGCGCGGGCGGGAGCATGGCAAGACCATCGGGCACGACGTCGGAAAGGACCCGCGCACCCTGCGATCCGCCGGTCACCAGAATGCGCAGCAGGCTTTCATCGGTAAGGGCCGGGAAATCCTGTTCGCGCAAGGCAAGCACTTCGGCGCGCACCGGGTTGCCGACCAGATGCACCTTGTGCGCGTGCTTTGGCGCGAGACGGTCAACCGTTTCGTAAGATGTGGCGATCGCATTGACCCGCCCCGACAGCAACCGGTTGACCCGGCCCAGCACGGCGTTCTGTTCGTGAACGATGCTCGGCAACCCGGCAGAGGTCGCCGCCAGCAGCGCGGGCAGCGCAGGATAGCCGCCAAAGCCGACGATCGCCGAAGGCTGAAAGCTTTCGAACAGGCGCAGCGCCATCGCCCGGCCTTCCAGCACTGCGCGCACCCCGCCGATCCAGCCCAGCGGGTTCTTGCCGAACCGGCCTGCGGGCAGCACATGGGCGGGCAGGAAATCGGGCTTGCCCGGAATGTTCGCCCCGCGCGCGTCCGTGATCAGGGCCACGTGATGCCCGCGTGCGTGCAATTCTGCCGCCAGCGCGAAGGCCGGGATCAGGTGCCCGCCCGTGCCGCCCGCAGCAAGCACGAAGTGGCGTGAGGCACCTGTGGGGTTGGGACTGGTCATACGCCGCTATCCTTGCGTTCGATCAGGTCGCGCAAACTCCCCCCCTCGCGGGCGAGGAACGGGTTGCGCCGGGTGATCGCCAGCAATAGCCCAAGCGTGAAGCACACCGCCAGTGTCGATGAGCCGCCATAGGAAATCAGCGGCAAGGTCATCCCCTTCGACGGGAACAGCTTGAGGTTGACGAGGATGTTGATGAAGGCTTGCCCGCCGAACTGGGTGACAAGGCCCGCCGCCGCCAGCAGCGCGAACAGGTTGTCTTCCCCCGTCAGCCGCAGCAGGGCGCGCAGCACCAGTCCGCAGTAAAGCATCACGATGATCGCGCAGGTAATCAGGCCGAATTCCTCGCCGATCACCGAGAAGATGTAATCGGTGTGCGCTTCGGGGAGGTTCATCTTGCGGATGCCGAGCCACAGGCCCGTGCCCGTCCACCCGCCCGCGGTGATGGTGCGCTGCGCCAGATCGACCTGATCGAAGGCGGTGCCGCCGCCAAGGAACCCGTCGATGCGGTGGCGCGCGTTATCGTAAAACATGTAGGCGAGCGTCAGCCCCACCACGCCCAGCCCGCCAAGCCCGGCGATGCGCTGCCACGGCATTCCCGCCAGCAGCACCATCACCAGCCATATCCCGCCGAACAGGATCGCATCGCCAAGATTGGGCTGAAGCATCAGCAGGCCCGCGATCAGCACAAAGAACCCGGTCACGAAGGCGATCACCGGCAACCCCGGATCGCGCAGCCGCCAGCTTAAGATCCACGCGCAGATGATCGCAAAGCCGGGCTTCAGAAACTCCGACGGCTGAAGGCTCATGCCGACATTGATCCAGCGCCGCGCGCCGTTCTTTTCTTCGCCGATGAAGGGCACCACGAACAGCAGCGCCAGCATCACCGCGCCCACCAGAATGCCAAGGCGGCGGGCGGAATCGCGGCTGAGGAAACTGAGGCCGATCAGCAGCGTCAGCCCCATCATCTGAAAGACGATGTGGCGCTTGAAGAACATGAAATCGCCCACGCGTTCCTTGGCGGTGGAAAGCTGATCGGCGCTGGCGGGCGAGGCGGCGGCGACCGCGACGATACCCATCGCCATCAGCAGGCCGATCAGCAGCAGCAGCAGCTTGTCGATCTCGCGCCACCAGATGCGCAGATTGTCGCGCCAGCGTTTCTGCACCGGCACCGGCGGCAGAAACGCCCCGCTGCCCCGCGCCGCGGCGGTGGTATAGGCCGGCGCGGTCATGGCAGAATGCTCCGCGCGGACGCATCATCCAGACAGGTCTCGCACCCGGTGATCGCGCCGACCATCTGGCGGAAGTGGTGTCCGCGCTTTTCGTAATCGCGGAACTGGTCATACGACGCGCAGGCAGGCGACAGCAGCACGACTTCACCGGGCTGCGCGGCTTCGAAGGCGCGGCGCACCGCCTCGCTGATCAGCTCGCAGCGTTCGACCCTGACCTGCCCCTCAAGCAGATCGGCGAACATCGGCCCGGCTTCGCCCACGGTATAGGCAGCGGCGATGTTGGCGAGATGATCGGCGCAGGCGCCAAGCCCGTCTTCCTTGGGCAACCCGCCGACGATCCAGTGGATGCGAGGGGCACCTGCATTGATGGCGGGATCGGGCGGAAAGGCCGCAAGCGCCGGAGCAGCCGAGGCCGCGTTGGTGGCCTTGCTGTCGTTGATATAGACAACGCCGCTCACTTCGCAGACGCGCTCCATGCGGTGCGGCAGCCCGCGATAGCTGGCAAGGCCGGCGGCAATCTGTTCGTTCGTGAGGCCAAGCTGCCGGCAGATCGCCGCCGCCACGGCCGCGTTCTGCGCATTGTGCGGCCCGGCCAACGATGGCGAGCGCCCCTCGGCAAGTCCGGCCGCCGCAAGATCGGCGGTCTTTACCCGCACCGGCGCGCGGCCCGCTGCTGCCAGCCGGTCAGCGATGGCCTGCGTGGGCGCATCCTCGTCACAGATGATCGCGGCAGAAGCCTCGCCCTGCATCTGGAACAGACGCTCCTTCGATGCAGCATAGGCCTCAAACCCGGCATAGCGATCCAGATGGTCGGGCGTGATGTTGGTCAGCGCGGCGATATCGCAATCGAGCGTGAAGGTCAGGTCGATCTGGAAGCTCGACAGTTCGAGCACATAGACGCCCCCTTCAGGCAGCGGTGCCTGCCCCATGATCGGATCGCCGATATTGCCGCCCATCAGGCTGGGCACGCCATTGGTGGCAAGGATGTGGTGGACCAGCGCAGTGGTGGTCGATTTGCCGTTGGTGCCGGTGATGCCGACCACGCGGTGCGGCGGCAGGTGCGCGCGGGCGGCGGCGAACAATTCGATGTCGCCGATCACCGGCAGGCCATATTGCCAGGTATGCGGCGCGATCGGATGGCTGTTGAGCGGCACACCGGGGGACACCACCACGCCTGCAAAGCCGGTGAGGTCCAGTTCCAGCGGGTCGATCAGCCGGCAGCGTCCTTCGAAGGGCGCGCGCGCGTGCGGCTGGCGGTCCCATGCGATCACCTCGGCCCCGCTGGCCAGCAACGCCTCGGCCGCAGCCGCGCCCGATCGGGCAAGGCCCAGCACCGCGTAACGCTTACCCTTGAAGGCCGGGGAGGTAATCACGCCCAGCGCCCCTCCCTTACCGCAGCTTCAGCGTCGAAAGCCCGATCAGCGCAAGCACGATGGCGATAATCCAGAAACGGATCACGACCTTGCTCTCGCTCCAGCCGAGCTGTTCGAAATGGTGGTGGATCGGGGCCATGCGGAACACGCGGCGGCCGGTGCGCTTGAACCAGAACACCTGCACGATGACGCTGACCGCTTCGAGCACGAACAGCCCGCCGACGATGCCGAGCACGACTTCATGGTGCGAGGCGACCGCGATGGCGCCCAGCGCGCCGCCCAATGCCAGCGAGCCGGTGTCCCCCATGAACACCGCAGCAGGCGGCGCGTTGAACCACAGGAAGGCAAGCCCAGCTCCCATGATCGCGGCGCAAAAGATCGCCAGCTCCCCCGCACCCGGCACATGCGGGATGCCCAGATAGGCCGAGAAATCGGCGCGCCCCGCCAGATAGCAGATGATCGCAAAGGTCCCCGCCGCGATGATCACCGGCATGATCGCAAGCCCATCCAGCCCATCGGTGAGGTTCACCGCATTGCCCGCGCCCACGATCACAAAGGCGGCGAACACATAATAGGCCGGTCCCAGCGGAATGCTCACGCCGGTCAGGAACGGCAGGTAGAGATTGGTGTTGATCTGGCTGACGATCAGCCAGCTTGCGATCCCGGCCACGATGAATTCGCCCAGCAGCCGCACCCGCGCCGAAACGCCCGCATGGCTGTTCTTGGAAACCTTGTCATAATCGTCGAGGAAACCGATGATCCCGAAGCCGATCGTCACCGCTAGGCACGCCCACACGAACGGGCTGGTGAGGTTCATCCACAAGAGCAGCGCCAGCGTCAGCGAGACGAGGATCATCAGCCCGCCCATGGTCGGCGTGCCGCGCTTGGCAAGGTGCGATTGCGGGCCATCGAGCCGGATCGGCTGGCCCTTGCCCTGCCGGACGCGCAGAAGATTGATGAAGCGCGGACCGATCACCAGACCGATCAGCAGCGCCGTCATCAACGTCGCGCCCGCACGGAAGCTCTGGTAGCGCACCAGATTGAGGATGCCTTCAAAGCCAAGCCACTCGGCAAGCAGGTAGAGCATTCAGTCGTCCTCTGGCGCGCGCGCCGCTGTCGCGGCTTGACGGGCATTCTTACGTAAGATGTGACACCAGCCTGCCGAGCCCCACCGAATTGGAGCCCTTGACCAGCACCGCATCCCCCGCTGCGAGGCCACATTCTCCGAGCAGTGCAATCGCCTCGGCAGGTCCCTCGCAATGGGCGAAGGTAAGCCCCTTGCCAAGCGCGCCGGAGGACAGTTTCCCCAACTCGTCCGCAAGCGCAGCCATCTCAGGCCCGACAAGGATCGCGTGAGTGACGCCCGCTTCCATGATCGGCTCGGCCAGTTGGCGGTGGAAGGCATCGGCAAAGTCGCCCAATTCCTTCATGCTGCCCAGCACCGCAATGCGGCGGGTGGCGGTGGTGGCGGCCAGAGCCTTCAGCGTGGCGCGCATCGAGGCAGGGTTGGCGTTGTAGCTTTCATCGATCAGCAGCGCCGTGCCGCCCCTGGCCGCGATGGAGTGGCGTGCGCCCCGGCCCTTCAGCCCGCCCATCTCGGCCAGCGCCAGCCCGGCGCTCGCCAGATCGCCGCCCGCCGCACGCACCGCGGCCATGACGCCCAGCGAATTGACGATCCAGTGTTCGCCCGGCTCTGCGATGGTGTAGCAGATGCGCCGGTCGCCAAGGTCAGCGGTGACGAGCGAACCGCCGCCCGCCGCCGGAATGGCATCGAGCAGCCGCACATCGGCGGTCCTGGCGCGGCCGAAGGTAACCACATGCGCCCCGCAGGCGCGGGCATGGCCGATCATGCGTTCGGCCCATTCGCTGTCTGCCGGAATGATCGCCACCCCGCCGGGAACAAGGCCGGTGAAGATCTGCGACTTTTCGTCAGCAATGGCCTCAAGGCTGCCGAGGTTTTCGATATGAGCGGGCGCAATGGTGGTGATCAGCGCCACGTGCGGGCGCGCATGGGCCGCGAGGGGTGCGATCTCGCCTTGATGGTTCATGCCCATCTCGAACACGCCGAACTTCGCGCGGGCGGGCATCCGCGCAAGGCTGAGCGGCACGCCGACATGGTTGTTGTAGCTGCGCACGCTCCGGTGCGCCGCGCCGCGGCTGGCGCGGTCGAGGCAGGCGAAGATCGCCTCCTTCATGCCGGTCTTGCCGACCGATCCGGTCACCCCGATCCGCACCGCCTCGACAGCGCGGTCGCGCGCGGCATGGGCCAGCGCGTGGAGCGCGGCGGTCGTATCGGCAACCAGAACGTGCGGGTAATCGACCGGACGATCGACGATCGCAGCGACCGCCCCCTTTTCAAAAGCTTGGGGCAGGAACCTGTGCCCATCCATCGCTTCGCCCTGCAAGGCAATGAAAACATCGCCCGATTTTACATCGCGCGAGTCCATCTCCACGCCCGAAGCCTGAAAGTCTGCGCTGGCAACCCCGCCGGTGGCGACGGCGATTTCAGCGGCGGTCCACAGCGCGAGCGGCAGCGCATCGCGGGAGGTGACGGGCCATTGGTGCAGCATCGGGTGAGCGAGCGGCATATTCATCTAGCATTGCCCTCCGGCGCATTCGCGCGCGACTTCGACATCGTCGAAAGCTTCGATCCGCATGGTATCTCCAGACCCGAATATCTGGCCCTGCTCGTGGCCCTTCCCGGCGATCAGCACAATGTCAGCCGGCCCGGCTTCCCCAATTGCCGCAGCGATTGCCGCACGGCGATCGCCGATTTCGCGGGTGCTCTTGCCTGCCCCCGCCAGAATCGCGGCGCGGATGGCGGCGGGATCTTCCGAACGCGGGTTATCATCGGTGACGATGGCGAGATCGGCGGCACGCGCGGCGACTTCGCCCATCTGCGGGCGCTTGCCCACGTCGCGGTCGCCCCCGGCGCCGAACACCACGATCAGCCTGCCGCCGGGCGCGACATGCGGGCGCAGCGCAGCAATGGCCGCCTCCAGCGCATCGGGGGTGTGGGCATAATCGACATAGGCGGGCGCACCTGCGGCATTGAGCGCGGCACGCTCCAGCCGTCCGCGCACGGGTTGCAGGCGGGTGAGCGCATCGAAGGTCGCAGACGCCGCCACGCCGGTCGCCAGCGCAAGGCCCGCCGCCACCAGCGCGTTCGCGGCCTGATAGGCCCCGATCAGCGGCAGATTGACCTTCCGCACCTCGCCTTCATGTTCGATCTGAAGAAGCTGCCCCAACTGTCCGGGTTCACGGGCGATCAGCCTGAGGAAATCCCCGCCCTCGCCGACGGTCAGCACCCTGAGGCCGCGCGCCGCAGCGGCGGCAATGGCCTTTGCGGTCCACTCCGATCCATCGCCCGCGTCATGGATCACCGCAGGCGAACCGGGCGCGGCCACTTCGGTGAACAGCCGCATCTTGGCCGCGAAATAGGCCTCCATCGTGCCGTGGTAATCGAGGTGATCGCGGCTGAAATTGGTGAAGGCGCTGGCCGAAACAGTCGGCCCTTCGCCGCGATACTGGTCAAGGCCGTGGCTCGATGCCTCATAGGCGACATGGCTCACGCCTTCGCGCGCAAGGCCGGCCATATTGGCAAGGAAGGTGACGATGTCGGGCGTGGTCAGGCCGGTGGAAACGCTGCCGTCGGGCGTCGTCACGCCCAGCGTGCCGATGCTGGCCGCGCGCTCACCCGCCATGCGCCAGATCTGGCGCGTCATTTCGACGGTGGAGGTCTTGCCATTGGTCCCCGTCACCGCTGCGATGGTGGCGGGGTAAGGAGAAAAAAAGCCCGCGGCGAGGCGCGCAAAAGCACGTCGGGGGTTGACGTCGGTAAGGTGGAGCGCACCCTCGACGCGGGCTTGCGGGCGGGCAACGACGGCAATCGCGCCCGCACGAATGGCGGCGGGGATGAAATCCTCCCCATTGACGGATGCGCCCTGAAAGGCGCCGAAAATGGTGCCGGGGGCGACCTTGCGGTGGTCGATGGCAAAGCCGGTAACGGTCTGATCGCCGCCTGCGTCATTGGCACCCGGCAGACCGGCCAGGCGGAGCAGTTCGCCCAGTTTCATTCCTCGTTCCCCACCAGATAGCGCAGGTCGGAAATGTCGACATCGCGGCTGTCATCAGGCTGCACGCCCAGCATCGGGCCGATGCGCGGCACCAGCTTGCCGACGATCGGGGCCGAGGTGAAGGCGGCGGTGCGCTGGAAAGAGCTGGCGATGGTGCCCTTGGGCTCGTCCACCACCACCACCACCACATAGCGCGGCGCATCCATCGGGAAGGCGGCAGCAAAGGAGGATACCAGCGCGGTCTTGTTATACCCGCCCGCGCCCGCCTTTTCGGCAGAGCCGGTCTTGCCGCCCACCCGGTAGCCGGGGGCATCGGCGCTCTTGCCGGTGCCATAAAGCGAGATCATGCGCAAAAGCTGGCGCATCCGCGATGAGGTGGATTCCTTGAACACGCGCCGCCCGGCGGGCACATCGGCGGGCGCAAGCTTCATCAGCGTTGACGGGCGCCAGATACCGCCATTGACCATCGCCGCATAGGCCGATGCAAGGTGCAGCGGGGTCACTGCAAGGCCGTGGCCGAAGCCCACGGTCATGTTGGTGACGCGGCTCCAGTTGCCCTGTGGCCAGATCGGCTTGCCCTTGGCGGGCAGTTCGATGAACGGACGGCGGTCCATACCCAGATCGATCATCGCCCGGCGCATCCGTTCCGGCCCCAGTTCATCGGCAACCCGCGCGGTGACGGTGTTGGAGGAATGGACCAGCGCCTGCGGCACGTTGAGGCTCGCACCCATGTCGTGCGAATCCTTGATCGTGCGGCTACCCACCGGCACGGGCGCCGCGTTCCACTGCCGCCCCAGATCGCGCACCACGCCCGCATCGATCGCGGCTGCCACGGTCAGCGGCTTGAAGGTCGAGCCGAGTTCATAAACGCCGTTGGTGGCGCGATTGAAGACATTGATCGCGCCCGCCGCCCCGGCCGTGTTGGGATCGAATTCCGGCAGGCTCGCCAGCGCCATGATCTCGCCCGTATCGACATCCAGCACGATCCCCGCCGCGCCCAGCGCATTGGTCGCCAGCATGCCCTTGCGCAGTTCATCCTCAAGCGCGCCCTGCACCCGCACATCGATCGACAGCGCGACCGGCTGGGTGCGATGATCGGGGTGGCTGAGGTGCTTGTCGAGCACCTGCTCCATGCCGATCTTGCCGCCTTCATTTTCGACCACATAGCCCAGCACATGGGCGGCCAGCGTGCCTTGCGGGTAGTAGCGATCGGTCTCCCGCGGGATTTCCAGCGCGATCTCGCCCAGAGCAAAGACGCGGTTGGCCTCTTCGGGCAGGATGCGGCGGCGCAGATAGCCCGCCTGTCCCGAAGCAAGGCGGCGGGCCATGCGGGCTTCATCAATATCGGGGAAGATTTCCTTCAGCGAGCGCGCCACCTCTTCGGGCGAGCGCACCAGCGGGCTGCCATTGTCGCCCATCGCCTTGGGATCGAACCACAGGGCATAGGCGGGAAAGGCCCGCGCCAGCGGGGCGCCGGTGCGGTCGGTGATTTCGCCGCGCGGGGGCAGCAACGCCTCTTCAAGGCTGGTGCGCTGCGGGGCCTGCCCGCCAAAACCCAGCGTGGCGATGCGCAGCAGGGCGATCAGCGCAACCGCAGCGAACCCGGCGAGCAGCCACAGCACTCTGAGCCGCGCCGTCCACAGCAGCTGTGCCCGCAAACCCGCGCCCGGCAGACGCCCGGCGGGGATGACAGGGGTCGCGCCGTGAAAGGCCAGCGGGGCAGCCAGGCGGGCCGCCAACGAGCTCATTCCCCGGTTCCCTGCACAGCGCCCTTGCCCGAACGGACAGGTGTTTCGGCGCGGGCGGGCCGGATCGGGGAGGCATCGATCAGGAAGTCGCCGAAGGCATCGGCGAACACCGATCCGGCGTCCTTTTCGCTTGCGGCCGAGGCCAGCGTCACCTTGGCACCCGACACCGGCGAGCGCATCGGCGCCTCTTCGGCAGCGGCAGCGGCGGCCACGGTGTCGGCCGCATCGGCGCTGGCAAGGCGGATCGGCGAAGGCGCACCGGGCTGGCGCACCTCCCCAAGGCTGGCGAGCTGGCGCTCGCCTTCGAGGAACTGCCCGGCACGCGGGGCCTGATAGCCGAATTCGACCGTGTTCCATTCGGCCAGCTGGCGCTGGCTGGCGCGGGTCTGGAATTCGGTTTCGAGCAGCAGCGTTTCGCGTTCGAGCGCGATCAGCTGGCGTTCGGCCAGCAGCACCTCGCTGCGCACCGCGTGAACCTTGAAGCTCAGCACCACCACGGCGGCAAAGCAGGCGCCCAGCACCGCAGCCCAGCCGAGCGATCGGACCTGTTGGCTGGTCATCATGCGGCGAGACTCCTCGGCGGCGCGCCGGTGCGGACCGCATGGCGCAGGGTGGACGAACGGGCGCGCGGGTTGCGGGCGATTTCGGCCTCGGTGGGGCGGATCGCCTTGGAAACCTGCGCAAAAGTGGGCGGCGGTCCCGGAATTTCGCCGGGCAGATGGCGCGACACCGCACGGCCTGCGCCGCTGGCGGCCTTGAGGAACTGCTTGCAGATGCGGTCTTCGAGGCTGTGGAAGCTGACCACCGCAAGGATGCCGCCTTCGGTCAGCAGCGCCTCGGCGGCGGCAAGGCCGGCTTCCAGCTCGCCCAGTTCATCGTTCACATGGATGCGCACCGCCTGAAAGGTGCGGGTCGCCGGGTCTTTCTTGTCGTGCGGCTTGTAGCCCAGCGCACGGCGCACAACGCGGGCAAGTTCGCCGGTGGTGGTCAGCGGGCGCGCAGCCACGATCGCACGGGCCACCCGGCGCGACTGGCGTTCCTCGCCGTAGTTGTAGAGCACGTTGGCGATCGCTTCTTCATCGGCGGTGTTGAGGAAATCGGCGGCGCTTTCGCCCTGCTGGCTCATGCGCATGTCAAGCGGGCCATCGTGCATGAAGGCAAAGCCGCGCGCCCCCTGATCGAGCTGCATCGAGGACACGCCGATATCCATCACCACCGCATCGACATGGGTGACGCCAATCGCCGCGAGTTCATCGCGCATCGCCGAAAAGCGCGCCGGGTGGAGCACAAGGCGGCCATCGAAGCGCGCCACCAGCGCCTGCCCGGCGGCAATCGCATCGGGATCGCGGTCAAAGGCGTGCACATTTGCGCCCGCTTCAAGCAAGGCGGTGGTGTAACCGCCCGCACCGAAGGTCGCATCGACGATGATCATGCCGGGCCGCGGGGCGATTGCCGCCACCACTTGATCAAGCAGCACTGGGATGTGGGGCGCATCCTGCGTCGTCATGCCGCCCCCTTCTTCGCACCGGCCAGCAGCTTTTCGCAAGCCGCCTGCGCGCTTTTCCATTCCGGGCCCATCAGCTTGAGCTGTTCCGGCGCCCACACGAAGAAGAAATCGCCCGCCGCCTGAAAATACAGCCCGTCCTCGACCTTTCCGAGTTCCTTGAGGTGTTCGGGCATGACGAAGCGGCCGGAATCGTCGAAGGGCAGCTGTTCAAAGCCGAACAGCTGCGCGGCGCGCACTTCGCGGTCGAAATCGTGGAGGCCAAGGCGGATCGCGCGCTCTTCCTCACGGTCAAGCTGGGCGTCGAGCTTTTCGGTGCGCGACAGGCCGAAGCCGATCAGGCAATCGAAGCGGTCGTGGGCGGCGAGGCACAGGGTGCGGTTGCCGCCGGAGCTTTCCTTCACGGCCTTGCGGAACGCGGGGGGGAGCACAAACCGGCCCTTCTCGCCCGCAGGCGAGTAAGCTTGGCCGTTATATCCTCCAAATGCAGACACTTGCCTGCGATCCCCTCTATCCCCCGCAAGGCACCCCGTGGGCTGGCCCTGCGCAATGACACGCTCGAATTCCCCCGGACACGCCTTCCCCGCCCCGGCCGCACACGTGCGGCACGGCCTGCGCCAGCCCCACGGGCCGACAGCACGACATACAGGCATGTCTGATGGACCCCGGTCATATCGGGGAAGGCGC
>VFQM010001281.1_pt1 | contig 22669 bp, 17 predicted proteins | sample 3512391 | NCBI WGS metagenome assembly VFQM01 (sample SAMN10412369, study PRJNA504923) | tailings metagenome | isolation source: Replicate 1 from Balatoc abandoned mine | place: Philippines | reverse complement strand
AGACCACCACGGGCGTGATGCGCCTCTACCAGATCGCCAAGCAGGGCAAGCTGCCTTTCCCGGCGATCAACGTGAATGATTCGGTGACCAAGTCGAAGTTCGACAACCTCTACGGGTGCAAGGAATCGCTGGTCGACGCGATCCGCCGCGCCACCGATGTGATGCTGGCCGGCAAGGTTGCCTGCGTCGCCGGTTACGGCGATGTCGGCAAGGGTTCGGCTGCCTCGCTGCGTGACGGCGGCGCCCGCGTGATGGTGACCGAGATCGATCCGATCTGCGCGCTTCAGGCGGCGATGGACGGCTTCGAGGTCGTGACCATGGAAGACGCGGTGAAGCGCGCCGACATCTTCGTGACCGCCACCGGCAACGAGGACGTGATCACCGCCGACCACATGATGGCGATGAAGCCGATGTCGATCGTGTGCAACATCGGCCATTTCGACAGCGAAATCCAGATTTCCGCCCTGTCCAACTACGAGTGGAAGGAAATCAAGGAAGGCACCGACATCGTCACCTTCCCCGATGGCAAGTCGATCATCATTCTCGCCAAGGGCCGCCTCGTGAACCTCGGCTGCGCCACCGGCCACCCGAGCTTCGTGATGAGCGCGAGCTTCACCAACCAGACCCTCGCCCAGATCGAGCTGTTCACGAAGGCGGACGAATACGACAACGACGTCTATGTCCTGCCCAAGCACCTCGATGAAAAGGTCGCAGCGTTGCACCTCGAGAAGCTCGGCGTGAAGCTGACCCGGCTTTCCGACAAGCAGGCAAGCTACATCGGTGTGCCGCAGGCCGGGCCGTTCAAGCCCGACCACTACCGCTACTGATGGCACAAATCGGCCCGCCTCGCCCCGTTTCAACACGGGGTTGGGGGCGGGCGGCCTGTCAGCCGTTGCACTCCCGCGCGCACACGCATAGCGGTTAGGCAATGGACGCCTCGCCACTTTCGCTGGTGCTGATCGCGCTCGTCCTTGCCGCCTGGGCGGTGGGGGCGGGCGTTGTCGTCCTGCGCGCCAACCGCGACGTGAAGCGCGCCAAGGCAATGCGCACCAGTCTGAAGCGGATCCAGGCACTGCTCGATGTTGCCCCGGCGCTGCCGCTCCTCGTCAGGGTCGACGGACGGATCGAGGCGCCGGACAAGCTCGCGCGGATGCTCGGGCTGGCCGCGACGCCGAAATACCTCTCCGAACTCGCCGCCAGCCCCGCCAATCCGCGCGCAGGCGGGCTGGCGCAGGGCCAGCTCGACCAGTTGTGGGCAAGGATCCAGACCACCCAGAAAAGCGCCGCCCCGTTCCGCATGGCGATCAATCTGCCCGGCTCGCAACGAAGCCTTGCCCTTTACGGGGCGCTTGCCGATCCGCAGGTCTCGCCCGGTGGAGCGGCGCTGGTGTGGGTCTTCGATTTCACCGAGAGCCATGCCGAGATGGCGCGCCTGCGCGCTGCAGCCTCGCGCGCGACGGGGGATTTTGCCGCGCTGGTGGGCCTGATCGAGGCCGCGCCCATGCCGATGTGGTTCCGGGCGGCTGACCTCACGCTCCAGCTCGTCAACCAGGCCTATGTCGATGCCGTCGGCGCGGCGAGCGCAGCCGAGGTGGTGCACGGCCAGATCGAGCTGCTCGAGCCCGAGGACGGCCGCTCGCCCGCCGACATTGCGCGGGCCACCCTGCAATCGCAGGACAAGTCGGAACGCATTGTCGCGGCCACCATCCACGGTGAACGGCGTACCTTGCGCGTCTCCGATCTGCCGCTCGGGCACGAGGGCGTGGCGGGCTATGCCATCGACATCGAGGAACAGCAGCAGGTCGCACGCGACTTCCGCGCGTTCCGCGATGCCCAGCGCGCGCTGCTCGATCAGCTTTCGGTCGGCGTTGCGCTGTTTGACGCCGAGGAACGCCTGACCTTCGCCAACCGCCCCTTGCGTCGCCTGTTCGCGCTGACCGAGGACGCGATCGAGGCCTCGATCCCCTTCGAACGCTTCCTCGCCGAAGCGCGCGAGCGCGGGCGCACACCCGAAGTCCGCGATTTCCCCGAATGGCGCCGCGAACGGGTTGCCTGGTTTGGGATGCGCGACGTGCTGGAGGAGCCTTGGCCGCTGCCGGGCGGCACGCATCTGCGCGTCGTCGCCCAGCCGATGCCGGATGGCGGCCTCGTGCTTATCGCCGAGGACCGCACCGAGAGCCTTGCCCTGTCGGCCGTGCGCGACACTTTGCTTCGCACGCGGACGGCTACGCTCGACAGCCTGTTCGAGGCGCTGGCGATCTTCGCGCCGGATGGCTCGGTGCAGCTTTGGAACCGCAGCTTTGCGGGGACGTGGGGGCTCGCGGCCGACCTGCTCGACCAGCACCCCAGCGCCGATGAGCTTCTGAGCGCGATCGGCCGCAACCTTGTCCGGCCCGAGGATGCGAGCCTGATCGGCGCTGCGGTCCGTGCCGCCACGCTCGACCGGCGCGAGAAGGAGGGGCGGGTGGAGCTTGCCGACGGGCGGACGCTGCGGTTTGCGGGCATTCCGCTGCCCGACGGCAATGGCCTGCTCACCGTGCTCGACATCACCGCCTCGCAGAAGGCCGAGCAAGCCCTTCGCGAACGCGCCGAAGCGCTGGAGGAGGCCGATGCCGTCAAGGCCAAGTTCCTCGCCAACATGTCCTACGAGTTTCGCACGCCGCTCACGACAATCGGAGGCTATGCCGAGCTGCTCAAGAGCGGCGCGGCGAACGATCCGGTGGCAGCGGGCGAATATGTCGATGCGATCCTGACCGCGGTCGAGCGCCTCACCGAGCAGGTCGAGAACGTGCTCGACCTCTCCCAGAGCGAGGCCGGCCTGCTGCCCATCCGCAAGGAGCGTCTCGACGTTCTCGATTTCCTGACAGCTCTGGTGCGAGAACGCGAGCAGGTCATCATCGGCGCGGGACTGAGCCTCGACCTCAAGGGGCGGCGCGGCCGGATCATTGATGCCGATCCGCGCCAGATGGGCCGGGCGGTGGGCAACCTGCTCGACAATGCCATTGCCGGCACACCCGATGGCGGCCGGATTGTCATCGAGATCAAGAAAGCGCCGGAAGGCACCGACTGGCGCGTCGAGATCACCATCGCCGATAATGGCCGCGGCATGAGCCCGCAGGAACTTGCCCGTGCGGCCTCTGGCGGCGAGGGCGCGCCCGAACGCCGCACCGGTCTCGGCATTCCGCTCGCCCGCCAGCTCATCGCCGCCCACGAGGGCACGCTCGAGATCGCCAGCCGCAAGGGCGCCGGCACCACGGCGACGATCCGGCTGCCGTGACCGCAACGCGCGAGGCTCTCCCCGATCTGACGGCGGTCGCGGCCTTTGGCGCACGCATTGCGCGGCAACTGCGCCCCGGCGATGTCGTGGCGCTCGAGGGCGGTCTGGGGGCGGGCAAGACCACCCTGTCGCGGGCGATCCTCGCCGCGCTCGGCCATGCGGGCGAGGTCCCGTCGCCGACCTTCACCATCATCGAGACCTATGATGCCCCGCCGCTGCGAGTGCCGGTCGTTCACGCCGATTTCTACCGGCTCGAAGACCCCGCCGAACTCGCCGAGATCGGTCTTGAGGATTATCGCGAAGGCGCGGTGCTGCTCGCCGAGTGGCCCGATCATGCGGGCGGCTTCGGACATGAGCCGGGGTGCCTTGCGATCACGCTCGAAACACTGGGGGAAAGCGGGCAAGGCGGGCGGATTGCGATTGCCCGGGGCGGGGCGGATTGGTTAGGGCGGATGCCATGAGCGAACTTCCGCAGGGTCTTGCCGCCTTCACGTCACACGCCGGATGGAGCGATGCCGCCGTCGCCCCGCTGCCCGGCGATGCCTCGTTCCGGCGCTATTTCCGCCTGACCCGCGCGGACGGGACGAGCGCGATGCTGATGCACGCGCCCCCGCCGCACGAAGACCCCGCGCCCTTTCTCCATGTCGCGCGCTGGCTGAACGATCACGGCATGCGCGCGCCGGCGATCTTTGCCGAGGACGCGGGCGCAGGCTGGGTGCTGACCGAGGATTTCGGCAATGACCGGATGCGCGACTGGCTCGATGCTAACCCCGCACATGAGCGCGCCGCCTATGAAGCCGCCGTCGATGCGCTCGCTGCGCTCCACCGCCTGCCGCCCGGGCCTTTCGCGCCCTACGACATGGCGGTTTACGCCCGCGAGGCGGCGCTGCTGACCGAGTGGTATTGCCCGGCGCAAGGGTTGTCGGTCGACGCCGATGCCTATGCCGCGGCTTGGGAGGAAGTGCTCGCTCCCGTCCTCGCACGCCAGAACCCGGGCGTGACGGTGCTGCGCGACTACCATGCCGAGAACATCATGCTGCTCGGCGGCCAGCCCGGCGCGCCGCAGGGGCTGATCGACTTCCAGGACGCGCTGGTCGGCCACCCGGCCTATGACCTTGTCTCGCTGCTTCAGGATGCCCGGCGTGATGTCGATGTGCATATGGAGACGGCAATGTTGCTTCACTACGCGCAGGCTACGGGCGGTGCGGACGAGGAATTCCTCGCCGACTATGCGACGCTCGGCGCCCAGCGGAATGCCAAGATCGTCGGCATCTTCACGCGCCTCAACGCCCGCGACGGCAAGCCGCGCTACCTCGCTATGATCCCCCGCGTGTGGGCGGCGCTCGAGCGCGATCTGGTGCACCCCGCGCTTGCGCCGGTGGCGGCGTGGTTTGACGCCAACATCCCTGATGACCTGCGGGCGGCCCACGGAGCTTTTGCCGCGTGAGCACGACGCCGCTTGCCTCCGACACGGCGATGATCCTTGCCGCCGGGCTCGGCAAGCGGATGCGTCCGCTCACCGCCAGCCAGCCCAAGCCGCTGGTGCGTGTGGCGGGCAAGGCGCTGATCGACCACGCACTCGACCGCCTCGCCGAAGCAGGCATCGCCAAGGCGGTGGTCAATGTCCACTACCTCGCGGATGCGCTGGAGGCCCATGTGCTCGCGCGCAAGGCGCCGCAGGTGACGGTCTCGGACGAGCGCGCCGTGCTGCTCGAGACGGGCGGCGGGATGGTGAAGGCCCTGCCGCAGCTGCCCGACCCGTTCTTCGCCTTGAACGCCGACAACATCTGGCTCGACGGCCCCAAGAGCGCCTTCCACGATCTCTCGCGCCGCTGGGACCCTGAGACGATGGATGCGTTGCTGCTGGTCGTTCCGCACGCGCGGGCAGCCAATTTCAGCGGCCCTGGCGATTTCCACATGGACCCCTTGGGGCGCATCTCGCGCCGCCGCGACGGGCGGATCGCACCCTTCATCTATACGGGCATCCAACTGGTCAGCCACCGGCTGTTGCGCGATGCGCCGGAAGGGCCGTTCTCGACCAACATCCTGTGGAACCGTGCGATGGCCGAAGGGCGGCTTTTCGGGATCTCCTTCACCGGCCTGTGGTTCGAGGTCGGCACGCCGCAGGCGATCCGCCCGACCGAGGAGGCCCTGCTGGGTGGCTGATCCGCGCAAGGCCGGCCCGCTCGTCTATTCGATCGCCGCCCATCGCGGCTTTGCCGATGCGCTGGTGGCAGGGCTGGTGCCGCGCTACCGCGAGCCCGGCTTCGGCCTTGCCCGCCTCACACTGCTGGTCCCCTCGAGCCGCGCCGCGCGCACCCTGTCCGAAGCCTTCATCCGCCATGCCGGGGAGAACGGCGAGGGCGGGCTGCTGATGCCCCGCATGATCGCGGTGGGTGATCTCGATCTCGACGAAAAACTCGGGCCGGGCCTCGACCCGCTGGGCGCTGCGGAGATTCCGCCGGCCTGCGATCCGGTCCGCCGCTGGCTGACGCTCGACCGCCTGATCGCCGAGGAACGCGCAGGCGAGGGGATGGACCCCCTGCCGGGCCGTGCGCGGCTCAATCTTGCGCGGGAAATGGCGCGGACGATGGACCGCCTGCTGGTCGAGGAGAAAGCCGTCACCGATCTGCTCGACGATGCGGTTCTCGACCAACTCGGCAATCTCGCCGGACACTGGCAGCATTCAATCCGCCTGTTCGCGCGGGTCAGCACCCGCTGGCAGGCGGAACTCGCCGCCCGGGGCGAGGTGGATGCCGCCACGCGCCGCAATCTGCTATTTGATCGTGCCGCCCGCCAGTGGCGGGACAGCCCGCCGCCCCATCCGGTCGTTGCGGCAGGCGTTACCAGTGCCTCGCCCGCTCTGGCGCGTTTGTTGAAGGTCGTGGCGGAATTGCCCGAGGGCGCGGTGGTGCTCCCCGATCTCGACCTTGCGATGGACGATGCGGCCTGGGAGGAGCTTGGTCTTGCGGGCGCTTCTGAAGAGCCTGGCGGGCCGGTGTTCGGCGCCGAGGATGCCGTCACCCACCCGCAATATCACCTCAAGCTGCTGCTCAACCGCATGGGCGTGAACCGCGCCGAGGTGCAGCAATGGCACCGCCGCGGGCTGGCCGCCGCCGATCCGGCCCGGGCGCGGGCGATTTCCTCGCTGTTCCTCCCGCCGCGCGCGAGCCGCGCATGGGTCGGGCTCGATACCGCAATGCGCCGGCTTGACGGGGTGCGGTTGATGAGCGCGGCGAGCATCGAGGAGGAAGCGCAGGGCATCGCGCTGCTGGTCCGCCAGGCGCTCGAGGCACCGGCCGAGCGGATCGCTGTCGTGACAGCCGATCGCGGGCTTGCGCGGCGGGTGGCGCAGCATCTTGAGCGCTGGAACATCACCGCCGACGATTCCGCAGGGCGTCCGCTGGCATTGACGCCGGCCGGGCGATTGTTCGGTCTGATTGCGGAAATCGTGTCCGGCGGACCGGACCCCGCCAACCTCGTCGCCGCCTTCGGTCATCCGCTGGTGCGCGGGTGGGACGGGCAGGTGCGCGCCGACTGGCTGAAGGGGCTGCGCGCTTTCGACCGACAGTTGCGCGGACCTTCGCCAGCGCCCGGCATGGAGCCGCTTCGCGAGGCGGCAGGCAAGGCTAGGATTGCCGGGTGGTGGGATGAGGCCGAGGCGCTTGTCGCTCCGCTTTCCGGCTGGCCGCAGGAGATCGCTCTGGCCGATGCGCTCACCCGTATCGGCGAGGCGGCGGAAGCCTTCGCTCGCAGCGCGATCTGGGAGCGAGAAGACGGGCGTGCGCTGGGCGCAATGGTCGAGGAGCTGCGATCGAACGCCCATGCGCTCGGCACACGGATTGAAACCGCAGACCTTGGCGGCGTGCTGCGCGACGCGATGGAGGCGGTGGCGGTGCGCCCCGGCTATGGCGGGCATCCGCGCGTCGCCATCTACGGTCTGCTCGAAGCGCGCATGGCCCGTGCCGATCTGGTGATCTGCGGCGGGTTGAACGAGGGCAGCTGGCCGCAAGCCCCTGCCGCCGATGCGCTGCTCGCGCCCGCGATCCTGCGCGCTCTGGGCGTGCCGGGGGCCGAGTTCCGGATCGGCCTTGCCGCGCATGACCTCGCAGGCGCGATGGGCGCGCCGCAGGTCGTGCTGTCACGGTCCTTGCGCGACGCCGACGGGCCAACGCTGCCCTCCCGCTTCCTGCTCCGGGTCGAGGCACTGCTCGGCGAGGATCTCGACCGCGAGCATCGCGAACGGACTATCCCGGCAATCCTGCCGCACCTCGACCGCCAACGCCCGAGAGGAGCGGACTATCCGCGCCCCGCGCCCGATCCGTCGCCCGAGTTGCGCGATGTGCCGATCAAGGTGACCGCGCTCGACCGGTTGCTGGGCGATCCTTACCAGTTCTACGCGCAGGCGATCCTCGGGCTGCGGCAGCTCCAGCCGCTCGCTGCCGACCCGTTCAGCGATCCGGCTCTGCGCGGGACGCTGGTGCATGATATCCTCGACGGGTGGCACAAGGCGCGCAAGGACCAGCCCGGCCTCGCGCTCGCGCCCTTTGCCGCCGACTGGTTCAAAGCCGAGCGCGTCCACCCGCTGTTCCGCGCCCTTTGGCAGCCGCGCCTGATTGCCGCGCTCGAACGTTTCGAAGGCTGGATTGCCGAGCAGGCCGACGACGGCCGCACCGTGCTAGCGAGCGAGATCGACGGCGAGATGGTTTTTGACGGGGTCAAGGTCAAAGGCCGCGCCGACCGGATCGACCGGCTGCCTGACGGAAGCCTTGCGATCGTCGATTACAAGACCGGCGCGCCGCCGGCCAAGAAGCAGGTGCTGGCGGGCTACGCTCTGCAGCTCGGTCTGCTGGGCCTGATCGCGGGGCAGGGGCGCTTTGCCGACGAGAAGGCGGGCCGGGTCGTGACCGGCACCGCGACCCGGTTCGAATATTGGTCCCTCGGCAAGTCGAAGAAAGAAGAGGGCTTCGGCTACCGCGAGACCCCGATGAAGGAAGGTGCTGCCAAAAACGGCTTGCTCCCGGACGACTATCTGCCCTTCCACGCGGACAAGCTGGGGCTGGCGATCGGCCGCTACATCAAGGGCCGCGCGCCTTTCACAGCGCGCGAGAACCCCGACTACCAGGGCTATACGGAATATGACCAGCTGATGCGGCTCGAAGAATGGCTGGTCAGGATGACCGGGCCTGATGCCGGGCAGGGCGACGGGCAGGGAGGCGGCGCATGAGCGGGGCAGCGGGCGCGGTCTTTCCGCTGGCGGGCAACCAGCTGCTCGCGGCGGACCCTGAGGATAATGTCTGGCTCTCGGCCTCGGCAGGAACGGGCAAGACACAGGTGCTCTCCGCCCGCGTATTGCGATTGCTGCTGCGCGAGGATGTCAGTCCGTCGCAGATCCTGTGCCTGACCTTCACCAAGGCGGGCGCGGCTGAAATGGCGAACCGTATCAACGCGGTGCTGGCGCGCTGGGTGCGGCTGCCCGACACCAAGCTGTTCAACGATCTCGGGCATCTCGGCGCGCCCAATGATCCGGCGACCCTCGAGCGTGCACGGAGCCTGTTTGCCAGCGTTCTCGATTGCCCCGGCGGCGGGCTCAGGATCGACACGATCCACGCCTTTGCGCAGTTCCTGATCGGTAACTTCCCCGAAGAAGCCGGCCTCGCGCCCGGCACGCGTGTCATGGACGACCGCAGCCGCGAATTGCTCGCGCGGGAGGTGCTCACCGAGCTCGTCGAGGAAGCGACGCGCACCCATGATGTGCGGGTGCTCGACGCGATCGAGGCTTTCGTCACCCGCAAGGAGCCGGGCAGCCTGCATGGCTGGTTGATGCGCGCGGCTGACGCGCAGGATATGTGGGAAGGGCCCGGCAGCTGGCAATCGCCGATGGACAGCCGCGTGCGGCAGACTTTAGGGATGCCCTCGGATGCCGACGAGGCATGGACCTTCGAGCCGCTCCACCCGGATCTCTTCCCTGATGACAAGCTCCTCGCGATGCTTCCGGCGCTCGAGGGCTGGAAGGCCAAGACCGGGCAGGAGGCTGCGGCTTTCGTTCGGCACTGGCTTGCCCTCGGCCTGCCTGACCGGATCGAGGCTGTCACTGGGTTCCGCAAGACCATCCTCAAGGCCGATGGCGAGCCGCGCAAGATGGAGGGGGCTGCCAAGCTCGACCCGCTCTTCACCCGCTATCAGGGCGATATCGCCGAGGCGCTGCGCGAATACGAGGAGCGCCGCGCATTGCTCGCCTGCGCCCGGATCGTCACCAGCGCGCTCGAGATAGGCCGCGCCTTCGCGGTGCGCTGGGAGGCCCGCAAGGCACGCGAAGGGCTGCTCGATTTCTCCGACCTGATCCGCAAGGCGGCGGTGCTGCTCGAACGCTCCGAGGCGGCCGACTGGATCCGCTACAAGCTTGACCGCCATTTCGACCACATCCTGATCGACGAGGCGCAGGACACCAACCGCAGCCAATGGGACATCGTCGAGGCGCTGATCGACGATTTCTTCAGCGGCGAGGGCGCGCGCGGTGACAAGCTTCGCACCATCTTCACGGTCGGCGATTACAAGCAGGCGATCTTCGGCTTCCAGGGGACCAGCCCGGAGAACTTTGCCCGCGCGAAGGAGCGCATCCTCGGCCGGATCGAGAGCGCGCGCCAGGGCATTGCCGAGGGGCGCTTCAATCGCCGCCTTCCCGGCTGGCAGGATCTCGACCTCGGCCAGTCCTTCCGCACCGCCGACATTGTCCTCGGCTTCGTCAACCGGATGATCGACCTGCTCGGCTTCGGCGCCTTCGGGCTCGATCGGCCGCCTGCCGAGCACGAGGGGGCGGAACGTCCGGGGCTCGTCACACTCTGGCCGCCGGTGGTGCCGGAAAAGGCGGAAAGCGAAAGTGACGAGGAGGACAGCGAGCAGGGCGAGCGCGACTGGCTTCCGCGCCATGACACCTTGCTGGCCGAGCGGATCGCGGACCAGGTGCAGCGCTGGGTGAGCGAGGCGGAACCCTTTGTGCTCGCCAAGGGGGCGCACCGCCATGCCAGGGCCGGGGACATCATGGTGCTGGTGCGCCAGCGCAAGGAACTGGCCGCACAGATCGTCGCCAAGCTCTATGCCAAGGGCGTGCCGGTGGCCGGGATCGACCGGCTGCGGCTCGGCGCTCCGCTGGCGGTGCGCGATGTGCTCGCCGCGCTGCGCTTCGCCGTGCAGCCGCAGGACGACCTGAGCCTCGCCAATCTGCTGGCCTCGCCGCTGATCGGGTGGACGCAGGAGCAGATCCTCGCCTACGTCCCGCGCGGCGAGCGGGTGCGGCTATGGGATCACCTCAAGCGCGCCGACGCCCCGCCCGAGGTCGCCGCTGCGGCCGGGAAGCTCAGGGATCTGCTCCGCCGCGCCGATTACCAGACCCCGCAGGCGCTGGTCGCATGGCTGTTGACCGGCCCGTGGCAGGGCCGGGCACGGCTGGTAGAGCGGCTGGGAGCCGAGGCCAACGATCCGCTCGACGAACTGGTCAACGCCGCTTTCGCCTACGAGACCGAACACTGGCCGAGCCTCGCGGGCTTCATCGCGTGGTTCGATGCCGGGACCGGCGATCTCAAGCGCGATTCCGATGCCGCAGGCGGGCAGGTGCGGGTGATGACGGTGCACGGCTCGAAAGGCTTGCAGGCGCCGATCGTGGTCCTTGCCGACGCCACCGGCGCGCCCGGCGATGTCGGCGACCTCGCGCTGGAGGACGATCCGCTCGAGTTGAAGCCGGATCGCCGCCGGATTGTGCCGCTCCCGCCGCTTGGCAAGGACGAGAAGATCGGCCCGATCGCCGCTGCCGAGGAGGCCAAGAAGGCCGCTGCCCTGCAAGAGCATTGGCGGTTGCTCTACGTCGCGCTGACCCGCGCCGAAGAGGCGCTGTTCATTGGCGGCTCGCTTAACCGCAACGAGGCGAAGAAGGGGCAGCCCCACGAGGACAGCTGGTATGCGCGGCTTTCCCCCCTGTTCGAGGGCGAGGCAATCGCTGACCCGGTCTGGACATGGCGCAAGGAATGGGGCGAGCGCGCCGGGCCGCTGGTGCCGCAGGATGACGCAGTCGCTGCTGCGGCCGAGGTCTTTTCGCTGCCGCGCTGGGTGACCACGCCGATCGGCCCCGAACCGCGCCCGCCGCGCCCGCTCGCTCCGTCATCGGCGGGCGAGGACAAGGGGGCAGAGCCCCCGCTCGCGCCGCAAGCTGCTGAATTCGCCGCGCGGCGCGGGAGCCTGATCCATGCGCTGCTCGAACGCCTCCCCGATGTGCCGCCCGCCGGGCGCGAGGAAGCCGCGCGGCGCTGGCTTGCGCGGCAGGCGGGCGATCTGCCCGAAAGCCTGCACGAGGACATGCTCGCCGCCGCGATGGGCGTGCTCGATCACCCCGGTTTCGCCGCGATCTTCTCCAGGAGCGCGTTGGCCGAAGTCCCGCTGGCGGCGACTGTGGGCGGAGTGGTGGTCGCCGGCACCGCCGACCGGCTGCTGATCGAAGAGGCCTGCGTCACTGTGGTCGATTTCAAGACCACCCGCCGACCGCCTGCCTCCGCCGGAGAGATCCCGCTTTCGACCCTGCGCCAGATGGCCGCCTATGTCGCCGCGCTCGAGGCGATCTATCCCGGCCGCGAGGTGCGCGCCGGTGTGCTCTACACCCATGCGCCGGTGCTGTTCGATCTCCCGCCCGAGGTGCTCGCGGTCCACAAGGCCGCCTTGCAGACCCCGCAGCAATCCTTGTCGCTGCCCGATATTGAGTGAATAGCGCGCGTCGCTAGATTGCAATTGCGCGGCCGGCGCTCTTAAGCTGCCCGGCAAAAGGAGATTAGAGACATGGCGACCGTCAACGTGACCGATGCGAGCTTCCAGGCCGATGTGCTGGACAGCGATACCCCGGTGCTGGTGGATTTCTGGGCCGACTGGTGCGGCCCCTGCAAGATGATCGCGCCGGCCCTCGAGGAGATCAGCGACGAGCTTGCCGGGCAGGTCAAGATCGCCAAGATCGACATCATGGAGAACACCGACATCGCCGCGCAGATGGGCGTGCAGTCGATCCCGCTGATGGTGCTGTTCAAGAACGGCGAGCCGGTCGCGCGCAAGCTCGGCGCTGCGCCCAAGGGCCAGCTCAAGGCGTGGCTCGAGAGCGAGCTGTAAGCTAGGCCAGCACCCGGCCCACGAATTCTTCCCAGATCGCGGGGCACGACGCGCCGACGAGGCCGCCAAGTCCTTCGGGTGCGTCGTGCTGGTCGACGCGGTATTCGCTCCCGTCGAGCCGTGCCGCCTTGCCTCCCGCCTCGTTCAGCCACAGCACGCCTGCCGCGTGATCCCATGCAAGCGTGCGCTTGAAGCTCGATATGTCGTTCTCGCCGAGGCCGAGGCGCGGATATTGCTCGGCAGCGCAGCGCGGGATGTCGACGAGAGTGTAGTGCGGTGCGAGTTTCGCGTCGACCATCGCCGATTGCTCGGGGGTCAGGAAGATGCGGCTGACGGCGGTGACGGGCGGCTGCTGGCCGGTTGTGCGCGCCGCGATGCGTTCGCCGTTGACGAAAGCGCCTTCGCCCGCGCGCGCGTGGCAGAAGCGGTTCCTGACGGGATCATAGATCCATCCCGCGACGGCTCGACCCGCATCGGCCAGCGCGACGATGATGCCGAAAGGCTCCTTGCCTTCCGCGAAGTTGGCCGTCCCGTCGAGCGGGTCGATAATCCAGCACTGGCCTGACAGGTGATCGAGCACACTCTTGTCGGCGTGCACCGCTTCCTCGCCGACAACAGCGACGCCGGGCGCGAGCCGCGTCAGGGCCTCGGTGAGGAAGGCCTCCACTTCGCGGTCGACGATGGTGACGGGATCGTCCTCGCCCTTCATCTCGACCTCGCCTGCTGCAAGATTGCGGAAGCGCGGCAGCATCGAGCGTTCTGCCGCGAAGCGCATCAGGTCGCGGATCTCGTCATCGAGCGCGCTCACGAGCGGTAATCCGCGTTGATCGCGATGTAGCCGTGGGTGAGATCGCAGGTCCACACGGTAGCGCGGCCTTCTCCGAGACCGAGTTCGACCGCGATGTCGATGTCCTCGCCCCTGAGGTGGGCTGCGACCGGGGCTTCGTCATAGCCTTCGACCGGCACGCCTTCGCGCGCGGTCCAGATGCCGCCGAAAGCGATCGAGAGCTTGTCGCGGTCGGCCGGCTCGCCCGCCTTGCCGACTGCCATGACCACGCGTCCCCAATTGGCATCCTCCCCGGCGATGGCGGTCTTGACCAGCGGGGAGTTGGCAATGGCAAGGCCGATGTTGCGCGCGCTGGCATCGCTGACGGCGCCGCTCACGCGGATGGTGATGAACTTGCGCGCACCTTCGCCGTCGCGCACAACGAGCTGGGCGAGGTTGCGGCACACATCGGCCAGCGCGGCGGCGAAGGCGTCCGCCCCGGGGCTGTCCCAGCTCTCGATCCGGGCATTGCCCGCCTTGCCGGTGGCGAAGGCCATCACCGTGTCGCTGGTCGAGGTGTCACCATCGACCGTGATGCAGCTGAAGGTCGCCGCATTGGCGCGCTCCAGCGCCTCTTGCAGGAAGGCGGGGGCGACATCGGCATCGGTGAAAATGTAGCCGAGCATCGTTGCCATGTCGGGCGCGATCATGCCCGAGCCCTTGATGATCCCGGCGAGTTCGACGCGGGTGCCGCCGATCATCGCGCTCGCGCCGGCGCCCTTGGCAAAGGTGTCGGTGGTGCCGATCGCATTGGTGGCGTCTTCCCACCCGCACGGTGCGGCGGCGAGCGCGGCTTCGATCCCGGCTTGTGCCTTGTCGATCGGGAGCGGCACGCCGATCACGCCGGTCGAGGAGACGAACACCTCGTCGATCCCGCAGCCGAGCGCGCCCGACACCTGCGCGCGGATCGCCTCGACGGCGGCGCGGCCCCGCCAGCCGGTGAAGGCATTGGAGTTGCCGGCATTGACGATCAGCGCCCGCGCGCGGCCCTGCTTCACGGCCTCGCGGCCCAGTTCGACCTCGGAGGAGGCGCAGGCGCTGCTGGTGAAGACGCCAGCGACACTGGTGCCTTCGGCCAGTTCGGCGAAGGTCAGGTCGCAGCGGTCCCATGTCTTGTAGCGCGCCCGCGCGACGCGCAGGGTCACACCGGCAATCGCGGGCAGCTGCGGAAAGGGGCGGGCGAGGGGGGAGCGGTCGATCTGCATGGCGATGCGCGCTCTAGGACGCGGGGCCCTTCGCGTAAACTCGGCAAATCAGGTGGACGAATTAACCTGTGATCTCTATCTGGTCGAACCATGACCCGGCGTCTTCTAGCCCTGCTGGCCCTGCTGACCGGCCTTGTCGCTATTGGCGGCACGGCCCAGGCGTCAGTGGCGTCTTCGCTGGCCGAGGCGCTGGCCTGCTCTTCCAGCATCGCCTCGATGAGCGCGGACGAGCTGGGCGCAGCCGAGAGCGTTGCGGTGCAGCCTGCCCCGACGACGATCAGCGCCACCCGTGCGGCCGAGGCACCATGCCCGCCTCCGGCGAGGCCGGAGCGTCTGCGCCTGCCGGTGCTGATGGGCGTCGAGCGCGCCCTCGAATAGGCGCGCGACGGCTCAACCCCGCGTAAATTTCCGCGCGTCAGGCCTGGAGGGCCGCGCGTGATCCCCCATCTCCCGTTTGACGCCCCTATGTGCCGGGCGGCTGCTCGCAGCGAAGGTTTACCCTCATGTTCAACACCCTCATCAAGTCCGTCTTCGGTTCCGCCAACGAGCGTTACATCAAGTCGGCCCGCAAGATCGTCAGCCAGATCAACGCGCTCGAGCCGCAGATCCAGGCGCTCAGCGACGAAGAGCTTCAGGGCCAGACCGCCAAGCTGCGCGGGCTGATCGACGGCGGCGCCAAGCTTGACGACGTCCTGCCCGAAGCCTTTGCCACGGTGCGCGAGGCATCGGTGCGCGTCTTCGGGATGCGGCACTTCGATGTGCAGCTGATCGGCGGCCTTGTGCTCCACCGCGGCGAGATCGCCGAAATGCGGACCGGCGAGGGCAAGACCCTGATGGCGACCCTGGCGGTCTATCTCAACGCGCTCGAAGGCAAGGGCGTCCATGTCGTGACCGTCAACGACTATCTCGCGCGGCGCGATGCGGCCGAGATGGGCAAGCTCTACAACTGGCTCGGCCTGACCGTCGGCGTGATCGTCCCCGGAATGCCGGAGGAAGACAAGCGCGACGCCTATAACGCCGACATCACTTACGGCACCAACAACGAATTCGGCTTTGATTACCTGCGCGACAACATGAAGCACAGCCGCGCCGAGATGGCGCAGCGGCCCTTCAACTTCGCGATTGTGGACGAGGTCGACTCGATCCTTATCGACGAGGCGCGCACCCCGCTGATCATCTCGGGTCCGACCGAAGACAAGTCCGAGCTTTACGTCGCGCTCGATCAGGTCGCTCGCGAGATTCCGGTCGAATGGCTCGACATCGACGAGAAGACCAAGCGCGTCCAGCTCACCGAAGAGGGGCTGGAAGAGGTCGAGAACCTGCTGATCGCCAAGGGCCTGCTCGCCAGCGAGAACCTCTATGACGCGCAGAACACGCAGGTCGTCCACCACCTCGATCAGGCGCTGGTCGCCAATTTCGCCCGCAAGCGCGACACCGACTACATCGTCAAGGACGGCAAGGTCGTCATCATCGACGAATTTACCGGCCGCATGATGGATGGGCGCCGCTGGTCGAACGGCTTGCACCAGGCGGTCGAGGCCAAGGAAGGCGTGCGGATCGAGCCGGAGAACCAGACGCTCGCCTCGATCACCTTCCAGAACTATTTCCGCATGTATCCCAAGCTCTCGGGGATGACCGGCACGGCGGCGACCGAGGCGGCGGAATTCTGGGACATCTACAAGGTCGGCGTGGTCGAGATCCCCACCAACCTGCCGGTCGCGCGCATCGACGAGGAAGACGAGTTCTACAAGAACACCGCCGACAAGTTCGGCGCGATCGCCAAGGCGATCAAGGAGAAGCAGGAGATCGGCCAGCCGGTGCTGGTCGGCACGGTCTCGATCGAGAAGTCCGAACTGCTGAGCGAGTATCTCGACAAGGAAGGCGTGCGGCACAACGTGCTGAACGCCCGCTTCCACGAACAGGAAGCGCAGATCGTGGCGCAGGCGGGCCGCTACGGCGCTGTCACCATCGCCACCAACATGGCGGGCCGGGGCACCGACATCCAGCTCGGCGGCAATGTCGAATACCGCATCCGTGACGAGCTGGCCGAACTCCCCGAGGGGGCCGAGCGCGATGCCGCCATCGCCCGCATCCGCGCCGAAGTCGCCGAGGAGAAGGAGCGCGTGAAGGCCGCAGGCGGTCTGTTCGTGCTCGGCACCGAACGCCACGAAAGCCGCCGCATCGACAACCAGTTGCGCGGCCGTTCGGGGCGTCAGGGCGACCCGGGCCTCTCGCGCTTCTACCTGTGCCTCGAAGACGATCTGCTGCGCATCTTCGGCCCCGACACGCTGTTCTCCAAGATGATGAAATCGAACCTTGCCGATGGCGAGGCGATCGGCTCCAAGTGGCTGTCGAAGGCAATCGAGACCGCGCAGAAGAAGGTCGAGGCGCGCAACTACGACATGCGCAAGCAGGTCGTGCAATACGACGACGTCATGAATGACCAGCGCAAGGTGGTCTACGAGCAGCGCGCCGAGATCATGGATAGCGAGGCGGTCGACGATGTCGTGGTCGACATGCGCCACGACACGATCAACGCGATTGTCGGTGCGGCCTGTCCCCCGGGCTCCTACCCCGAGCAGTGGGACATCGCGGGTCTGAAGGCGCGCACCGAGGACATCTTCGGCTTTCTGCCCCCCTACGACGACTGGCTGGCCGAGGAGGAGGTCGAGCCGGAACTGCTCGAAGAGCGCCTGCGCGAACTCACCGACCAGATGATGGACACCAAGATCGGCCAATCCGATGCGGGGATCTGGCGCATCGTCGAGAAGGATGTGCTGCTGCGCCAGCTCGACCATCACTGGAAGGAGCACCTCTCCACCCTCGATGCGCTGCGCCAGGTGATCTGGATGCGCGGCATCGCCCAGAAGCAGCCGATCAACGAATACAAGCAGGAAGCCTTCGTGCTGTTCGAGACGATGCTCGACGGCCTGCGCGAGGAGGTGACAAAGATCCTGTTCCGCGCCGAACTGCGGATCGAGCAGCCGCCGGTGCAGCAGCTGCCCGAACTGCCCGATTTCCTGACCGGCCACATCGATCCGCTCACCGGCCTCGACAATTCGGGCGACTTCGACGGTTCGGAATTGCGTCCCGAGCTGTTCGGCTCACTGGCGAATTCGCCGCGGGTGCAGGCAGGGGCGGGCGGATCGGAGGGCGGCAACCCCTGGGCCAATCTCGAGATCAGCCGCAACGCCCCTTGTCCTTGCGGATCGGGCCAGAAATACAAGCACTGCCACGGCGCCGTCGGCACCCCGCAGAGCATCTGACGGCGCCGGCGAGGCAGGGCCGGGCACGGGCTGAGCGATGATCGGTGCGGTTCCGGTGCTGCTTGCGCTCGCCTTTCTGGTGACGGCGCTGCTCTATGCCAGCGTCGGCTTCGGGGGCGGGTCGACCTATTCGGCCCTGCTCGCGCTGTCCGGTCTCGACTACCGGCTGCTGCCGCTCGTCAGCCTCGCGTGCAATATTGTGGTGGTGACCGGCGGCTCGATCCGCTTTGCGCGCGCGCGGGTGACGCCGTGGAAGAAGGCGCTGGTGATCGTGGCGCTGGGCGCTCCGGCAAGTTTTCTTGGTGGCCTGACGCCGATCAAGGAGGCGACCTTCCTGACCATGCTGGGCGCGAGCCTTGTCCTTACCGCGCTTACCATGCTCGTCCCGCAGGGTGGGCGTGCGGCCGCAGCGCCTTCAGGCGCGGCGCGCTTCATGCCGCTCGCTGCGGCACCACTCGGATATTTTGCGGGACTGGTGGGGATCGGCGGCGGCATCTTCCTTGCGCCCCTGCTGCATCTCGCGCGCTGGCACGAGGCGCGGGGCATCGCGGCGACCGCGAGCCTCTTCATCCTCGTGAATTCGCTGTTCGGTCTCGCCGGGCAAATGGTCAAGAACGGGCCGGGGCTGTTCGGCGCCGCCATTGGCGCGGCGCTGCCGCTGCTGGTGGCGGTGGTCGTCGGCGGGCAGATCGGCAGCCTCCTTGCCGCGCGTCTGCTGCCGCCCCGCTGGATCCGCTGGCTGACCGCTCTGCTGGTCGCTGTCGTGGGTGTGCGGCTGCTGGCGGGGATCTGAGACCGTCGCGCTCGCCCCGCTGTGCCGTCAGCTGCCCGAGGGACCCTGCGGCGCGAGATAGGACGTGCGCTGGTGGGTCAGCGTGACCGGAGCGATCGAAAGGAACGGCACGAAGGACTCGTGCCGGTAGGACATCGTGATATTCACGACCGGTGCTCCGTTCCGGACGCTGTAGCTGAGCGTCGGGCCCGTGAGGTTTGCGCGGCTCGGGCCGTAATAGGCGTTGGATGTCAGCTGCCTGATGGCCGTCTCGCTCGGGCGCGGGAAGACAGTCGCGGCCCGCGCGCCCGTCTCGACGGCATTGCGGATGCCGTTCTGCGCGAACAGGAGAACGCCGGCATTCCAGGTGCCGAAAATCACGAGCAGGAAAAGCGGTGCGACCAGTGCGAATTCGACCGCCGTCGCGCCGCTGTTACCGTTGAGAAGCTGTTTCATGGCTTGCCTCATTGGATCCTCAACGATCCCTGGACCTGGAACCGGTTGCTGCCCCGAAACGACTGGACGAGGCGCGGATAGAGCATGAGCTGGTAGCTGCTGTTGATCGTCAATCCGGCATAGCGGGCGAGGCCGTCGCTGTTGGCGCAGCCTGTGGTGCCTGCGGCCTGGACAACGCCGTTGCACTCCACCCAGATGCGCGCCTGCACGTCCGACAGGGGCACGCGGGCAGCCTGAGCGGCCTCTGCTCGTAGCAGGGTCTCGCTCAATTGGCCGAGCGCGGCGTTGCTTGCCAGTTCGAGCGTTCGCGATACGGCCTGCTGGGCCAGCAGCTTCTGGGACACGGCTTGCGCGAAATCGACCGTGCCCGCGAACACCATCAGTGCCAGCGGCAGGTAGAGCGCGGTCTCGATCACGGCATTGCCGGAGCGGTCACGCAGCAGTCGGGAAAGAGGAGTTTTCACGGCCTTCACTCCACCAGAAAGACCCGCAGGCCGCTGAACGCGCCGGCGCCGGAATTGGGAGGGCACTGGTTGATGATCGAGCTGTTGCCGATGAAGGTGACCCGCCTCGCCGCGATCTGGACGCAATCGGTCCGCATCCCCGTAGTCCCGTTGAACTCGAGGCCTTGCGAAGGAAAGTAGAAGGCACCCTGGAAGGCGGAGAGGGAATTGCCGTTGATGCGGTTTCCGTCGATATTCGTGGCGCGGCGGTCCTGGTAAAACAGGATGCCCGCATAGGTGCCGCTCGTAGGCGCCGAAAGCTGCATGGTCGCGCCGCCGTTGATCGTGACGGTCGCGATGCTGGACGGATTTGTCGCCGCGGTCGAGCTGGTGAGTATGAAGGTCACGCCGGTCCCTCTTACCACAGCTTGCGAGCCCACGTTGAACGAGCCGCCGTCGATAATATACACGCCCGGATCGAAAGTGACCGTGCCGCTGAGGCTCATGCCGCGAAAGCAGCGGCCCAGGCTGCCGTTGACGATGCGGACTTGGCCCGGTTGCACGCGCAGTTCGCCGCCGCAGCTGCCAACTTGTGGCTCTGGCAGACCGGAGTAGGGATCGCGCTGACGGATCGAATTGGGCAGGAGCTCGGTGCCGGGCCCGTAATTGAGCGAGGGGCTGAGCCCGCCCACGGCAGCGATCGGGCTTGCCGTAATGAGGCTGCTTCCTCCCGCAATCACGGCATCGGAGGCCTGTGAATTGGTCGCCATGCCGCAGCCCAGATTGACGGTCGCGTTACCCTGCATCCTGATCCCGGCATTGGTCGTGCCTTCAAGCGCGAGAACGCAGAAATTGCCGTTGGAGATGCCGGTCGCCGTTGCCTCGGCGCGGATGATCGGTGTCGTCGTCATGAACAGCGACGAGAAATTGAGCCGCGCAGGTTGTTCCAGGATGACCCTGACCGCATTGGTGTCACCTGCGTAGGCGCCTGCTGTCGGCGCATTCTCGATGGTGGCGGTCGCATCTGCCGAGGTAATGCCGTCGCGCGTCAGAGAGCCGGTGGCCTGGGTCTGCACATTGCCGTTCTGAAGCCGCGTGAAGGCTCCCGCGATGGCTGCGGAATCCGCGGCGCGCTGCAACTGCCGCTTTGCGAGGGTCCACTGGACGGTATCGAGCCCGAGGCCCGCCGCACCGATGAGCATCGGCAGCGTCAGGGCACCCATGATCAGGATGTTTCCCTTCTTGTCTCCGGCGAGACGGGCGAGAAAATTTCGATGAGCGGTCACGCAATCACCCCCGTGCAATCAGCAGCTTTGCCGTGGTCGCCTGTTGAGGGGGCAGCCAATCGGCGCCCGACCAAGCGGCAAAGGCATGGCTCGAAGTTAAATATTTCGAAACACGCATGAGCAGTATCGTAAGAAGAGTTAAGAAATGGTGAGGATCGGCCTCTAGCGCCCGCAGCGCCAGTCGGTGCCGGCCTGACCGGCGCTCTGCCGGCACAGGAGCCTGACGGACCCGAAAGGTTTTCCGCTATCAGCCAATCACTTGCCCGGACCATGCGCAGGCGCTGCACACAAGATTGCCACCGGTCTTCCGACGGGCAATGAGCGCAAGGCCCGGTCTGCGCGCCCCTGCGGGACGGACGCAGGGTGCCATTAAGTTGGAAATAACCGGCCGATAGTTTCCAGAGGATGTCGCGAGAACCGGATTCGTCGCTCCTGATCGGGGTCCATGAGATAAAGGCCAGGAATAGATTAAGGCCGCGCTAACTATAGTTTGCGAAGGCTTAGGACTCCTCAATCCCGAACCGCAATCGGACAGATTGCCGAGGATTGCAGGTGTGGCAGCGGGCAGGCACCCCAGCCATCCGCTGCGCGGCGCGATTGCGGGGTGGCTTGACCCTCTTGCCCACTTTCCCCGATAGGCAGGGGCAATGCTGTCCCAGAAGACCCGCTATGCGCTGCGTGCGATGCAGCACCTTGCCGACCTTTACGGTAAGGGGCCGGTGCAACTGGCCGACATTGCCGACCGCCAGAAGATTCCTGCCAAATTCCTTACCGTGATCCTGTCCGAACTGACCCGGGCCGGATTGGTCGAGTCCCGGCGCGGGAGAGACGGGGGCTATTGGCTCGCGATCCCGCCGATCGATATCACCTATGGCGATCTCATCCGCCACATGCGCGGGTCGCTGGCGCTGGTGCCCTGTGCCAGCCGCTACGCTCACGAAAGGTGCAAGAACTGTTTGCAGGAGGGCGAGTGCCGCACGCGTGCGCTGATGCTCGATGTGCGTGACCGGACCGCGCAAATTCTTGATTCGATCCGGCTGTCCGATCCGATCGAGCCGGTGCCCTCCTTCGCCGCCGATACCGCCTGAAGCTGCCCGGCGCGCAAATCGCACCTTTCACCCGCGACAAGAAAATCTCGCTGGCCCGGCCCATTGTCAAGCAATTCACTTGAGTTTAATTGCTGCGTTGCGGACTGGCTCCGCGTAACGAAAGGCCCGTAAATGGACCGCAGCGTGAAAGGCTCTATCCAGCGCGAGGCGCTGGCGCTTGTCGGAGAGGCGCTGGGACGCCTGCGCTACGGCGCGATCCAGCTTACCGTGCATGACGGGAAGGTCATGCAGATCGACATCACCGAGAGGAAGCGGCTGGCCGACTGACCGGCGGCGCTCGCTCTCCTGAATTTCTCACCCCCCCCCCAAGGGACTGGCAGACCGGATCGCCGGATGCGTGCCCGCTTGCAAAGGCGATTACCATGCTTCCGCTGACCACCACCCGCAGCACTCTTCTCATCGGCGCCGCGCTGGCCGCGGTTGTCGCCGCCGCCCCTGCCGCGGCGCAGGACCAGACCTCTTCGGTTGAGGGCGGCTTGGCTGCCCCTGTCGCTGCCCCTGTCTCTGCCTCTCCCGACGCACCCGACGCGGGCGAGATCATGGTCACCGCACGGCGCCGCTCGGAAAGCGCGCAGGATATCCCGCTGGCCGTCTCGGTGATCGATGCGCGGCAGATCGACGCGAGCGGGGCGTTCAACGTCAACCGGCTCCAGCAGCTTGCCCCCACCCTCCAGTTCTATTCCTCCAACCCGCGCAACACCGCGGTCAATATCCGCGGGCTGGGCGTACCCTTCGGCCTCACCAGCGACGGGTTCGAGCAGGGCGTCGGCATCTATGTCGACGATGTCTATTATTCCCGCGTCGCCTCGGCGACCTTCGACTTCCTCGATGTGGCGCAGATCGAGGTGCTGCGCGGGCCGCAGGGGACGCTCTACGGCAAGAACA
>VFQM010001280.1_pt1 | contig 22696 bp, 21 predicted proteins | sample 3512391 | NCBI WGS metagenome assembly VFQM01 (sample SAMN10412369, study PRJNA504923) | tailings metagenome | isolation source: Replicate 1 from Balatoc abandoned mine | place: Philippines | reverse complement strand
ATCAGTTCTGGTAAAAGGTGACTATGCCTGTAAAACTATAAACAATATTGATCTGCAAGTTGAAGGCCAGTAGACAGACATCCAGACACTCTTATCGCTATTGCCGCAAGAGACTACTGAGGCATTGAAGCAATACCAAAGTGCGGGAGATGTTTATTTTAAAGGTTCTTTGCGTGGGGAAATCAGTGAAAATAAAAGCCCGGCAGTTTCTGTGGAGTTTGGTTTCAACAATGCCACTATTTCGCATCCAGCCTATCATGTAAAAATAGAAGGAGCCACACTCAATGGTTCTTATGCCAGCGATGATATACTCAACACTACACAGGCCGCACTTGTACTCAACGATATCAGCGGTGTATTGAATGGTGAAAAGTTTACTGCCAAACTGATTTTTCAGAATCTGCAAAGCCCGGATGTGATTCTTCAATTTAATGGAAGGCTGGATGCCAATGCTATTATAAGCTTCTATCCCATCCCTGCCATTAGTGAAGCCAGTGGCAGTGTCTTAGCCAATATTGCCTTTGAAGGGAAGCCCGAATGGTTAAAGTCGAAAGCCACCGCACAAAAAGCAACAGCAACCGGATCCATTGAATTAAGTGATTTAAGTTTTGCTTATGGTGAAGGCAAAGTGCCAGTAAAAAATCTGAATGGCACATTACAGTTTACCAACAATGACCTTGCCTTGAGTGGCTTGCGCGGAAATGTGGGTAGTAGTGATTTTGTCATGGACGGTTTTTTCAAAAACATCATCACCTTCCTTCTATTCGATAATCAACCCATTGGCATTGAAACCGATTTACAGGCACACTACATTGACTTGGATGAACTCTTCGCATTCGGATTCAGTACACAGCAGGAGGGCAAAGAGTATGAATTTAGCATCTCACCTAACATCTACCTGAATTTTAATTGTGAGGTCGACCAGCTTAACTATAAACGTTTCAATGCCCACGATATAAAAGGTGATTTGCTCGTTAAAAATCAGGTGGCTGTATCGCGCAATCTTGCACTAAAAACCATGAATGGGAGTATGAACATGAATGGCATTATGGATGCCACTAATGCAAAAGCCATTGATGTAGTCAGTTCTTTCTCGTTAAATGATATTGCGGTTGACAGTATCTTTTATGTATTTGAAGATTTTGGTCAGGATTTTATTCAGGCAAAACATTTGAAAGGCCTTACCACCGCCAACGTTGAGCTTGAAATGACCTTAGATCAACACTTACAACTTTTCTCCGAAACCTTGATAGCTGATATCAGCGCAACCATTCGCAAGGGAGAACTTAACAATTTTGAGCCGCTGCAGGCCATGAATAAATACTTAGATGATGAGGGTTTGGCACAGCTTCGCTTTGCAGAACTGAAAAATGATATTCATATCGAAAATAAAACCATTTATATTCCTCAAATGGAAATACGCAGCAACGTAACCGTGATGCAATTGAGTGGCACGCACACTTTCGATCAGCAATTGAACTACCGTGTGGTGGCCCCTCTTCGCAACAAAAAGAAAATCAACATAGAAGAAGCAGGAAGTGCCTTGGAAGAAATGGAAGGCAAAACAAAAGTCTATTTAAAAATTACCGGCACCACAGACGATTACAAAGTACAATACGACACAGAAGCTGTTAAGAAAAAATTAGCCAATGATTTAAAAAAAGAAGTTCAAGAGCTCAAAGATGCTTTCCGCCTGAAGGGCAAGCAAAAGAAAAAAGAACTCGAAGTATCCGATGAGGAGTTTGATTGGGAGAAGTAGTTATACTACATCGTTACATATTCTCATTAGTCCAATCTTTACGGTAAAACCACTCATTCTTTGGAGTTAAATCATTTCTTTAGTATTCTTTGCCCAGCTACAGTTACATATTAACTCCATTCAACAGGTTTGATTCAGTTATTCTCACAGAATCTATAACCTAAAGTAATTTAGGAATGGCTATGTTAAGTGTAATCATGTAGCAGGACTTAACAAATAAATGTAAGTGCGTGATAAAGAAGATAATGTTAAAGGGTTTATACCCACCCACGGTGGTTATCGAAGCCTGTTCAGTTATCAGAAAGCTGAGATCATTTATGATGGCACGGTCTATTTCACCAATCGCTTTTTCCATAAATACGACCGTACTGTAGGGCAAATGGTACAAGCGGCACGCAGTGGCAAACAAAACATTGCAGAAGCCAGTATGGCGTCAGGCACTTCAAAAGAAACTGAAATAAAACTAACCAATGTTGCTCGTGCCAGCTTAGAAGAATTACAAATAGATTATGAGGATTTCTTGCGAACTCAAAAATTGCCGCTCTGGGACAAGGAACATCGCTTGGTTAATCGTTTGCGCGAACTCAACAAAAGTACTCCAAAACCTACATATCAAACATTTCAGAAAGCCATTGAGCACGAGAGTCCTGAGATTTGTGCTAACACTATGATTTCATTAATTAAAATTTGCACCTATTTGCTAAAACAGCAGATAAAGCAATTGGAAATTGCTTTTATCAAAGAAGGTGGTTTACGAGAGCGAATGACAAAAGCAAGATCAGATGAGAGAAAGAAAAAATAAAAATTTAACAAAAGTTAATCGTGGGACAGTAGCGACTCGAATGACAACGTCCTACTATGTCGCTCTTGTCCCACGAAAAAACAACATGTAGTTACTTTTAAAAATTTACTAGAGAACTCTTATCTCCCATAATACACAAAAGGCGCCCAATAATTAGGATGTTTGAACTGATCGCCAAATTCACCCTTGATAAACTTTCTTTTTAAGTCGTTTATAACAGGCACGTAATCTTTTCCCTTCACGCTTTCTTTATACAACCCAGTCATAAACTGCATGGTGGAGTTGTCGTTTACCGGCCACAGCGATACCAAAGCCGCATTAGAACCCGCCACCAATAGTGACTGCGTTAAGCCTTCTACACCCTCACCTGAATAAATTTTTCCTAAGGCTGTCTGACAAGCCGACAATACGGTTAAATCGCTATGTATTTTTAGGTTTGCCAATTCATTAACTGTTAAGTAGCCATCTTCTCCTCCTTGTTCATTCGCAAAAATGCTCATGGCCACCCCCGATAAATCAGGAATATCATTTACCACAAAACCATGCGTTGCCAAGTGCACTATTTTATAATTCCCCAACTGACCACTATTTGAGATTTCTTTTATTTTGTTCTCTGTCATCTGTGCTCCGGTAAATACCTCTGCTCCGGGAACAACCGTTGCAATATTCTTTACTTCTATTAAAGTACCCGGTAATGCAGTCATGGCCTCTGTACCAAAAATTGTTGCATACGCCCTGCGTTGCGAGGTTTGCTTTTTTACGTTCTCTGCTACATCGATTTGCAGTTGATTCATATCTTTCTGTGTCTTATACGGCATTGGATTAACATTCATATTTTCGAAAACAGCTCCGCCCATAGCCAGCATGCTTTTTCTTTGTGCCGAATAATTTCGTTGTTGTAATTGTTGTAAGGCTCCTACTGAGTGCAAATACCTTACATCATATTTCTCCACCAGGTATTTGCCATCATACATCATCAATGCCTCATAGGGTAAAAAGTTTAATACGCCATCCGGAGAAATTAGAAGTTTTTTAATACCACTCAATCTATTGATGACAGGCACGATCAGAAAGCGATAGTAACCGCGCAAATATTCCTGTAATACATTATCCGCCATACCCGGACGTTCGAAGAATTTGCGTGTAAGCTGGGTTACCTTGTTGAAATCAGAAACCTGCACCCTTCTTTCCGGATCATACTCTTCTGCCTGATCAGCACCCGTACGCTCATCATGCTCTTTATTCATGCGATCGAGGTACTTGTCTTTGATGTCACCAATAAAGGTATTGTCTGTGTGAAAAACTACTTGTGCAGCCTTTTTAGTGACTACTAAAATTATCACCTCATGTCCGGAAAAAAGTGAATACATCAGACAAGCTTCATCGGGTGCCAGCATATTCTGTAAATCATTGATGCTTGCCTTTTTCACAGGCTTTCCTCCTGCCAAACGCTCAGTTAAAATACGGCTGCGACTTCCTTCCATACTTTGGAAAGCTTTAGCCGGCTGATTGAGGTGAGCATAACTGGCGGTTAAAAATTCATAAGCACTCACTTGGGCCTGATAGAAACTCAGCTTGTCCTCGTACGATAAATTCCCGATTTCTCTTTCGGCCAGCCGTATCGATTCTTCAAAGGTTTTTGCTGCTTCTGCGTAATCTTGTCCCGTGTGATAAATAATAGCGCCATAATTATTCAACGTTTCCGCTGCACGGTTATAGGCGCCTATGCTTTTATAATACTTCACTAAGCCTCCCAGCGTTGTAAAGCATTTTTTTTGTCCGTCTAATGTATTCAGGCGCAAGTAGGCAATAGCCAGGTAGTTGTACATACGGTAGCCCACATCTTCAAAATGATAACTGAAGGCATAGCGTTGGGCCATCTCCCCATAGTTTACCGTTTCAGTGGCAGAGAAATTACCCACCTTAAAGGCATTTACGAATACAGCTTCATAACCTAATACAAGTGCATAACCAAAACCATACTTTTGGGCAAACTGAACAGTAAGGCCTGCCAGTGTTTTTGCTTCTTCAGGTTTATTCAAACCATCATAAGCAGCACAAGCGGCCAGCAAACCCAATATGTCGTACAAATGCAAATCACACTTTGTGGCAACGGTAGTCAGCTCTTCTACATATTGTATTACTCTTTCAAAATTACCAACGGCTTCATACGATTTAACTAATTGATAGAGCATGAAGGAAGCCATCAGTGCATTTTGCCTGTATCCGTTTTTATAGTAATAAGCATAACCACTTTGTGCTATCTCTAATGCCTGACTTAAATTTCCATAAGCACGTAACCAGTTTGCTGCATGACCATAGGCAGCCAATGCCATTTCATGCCAGCCTTGCTGCTCATACAAGGAAGCATAGCGTTGTGCTTCTTTCATTAAGCCAACAGGATTTTGCGCTGCCAGCTGTGCATAATGATTATTGACTTCATCAAGTGAAACATAGCGTTGTGTGATTACACTTTGCTGCGCCTCATACCAGTTAGCCAAATTATTAAAAACCACAGTTTGATTGAGTACAATACCAACAGAAACAATATCCTGTCTGGCTTCCTGCATGGTATAATTAGCTGGAAATACCTTGAGTGATTCTTTCAAATAGCTTTGTGCTGAGGCTTCATTCCCTTTTGCCGCAAAGTACAAGGCGCAATTTACAAACATGGCATAAGAACTAGGGTCGAGTTGTAGACCTATGGTAATGTAAGGCCCTGCATTATCGACCTGGCCGAGGTGTAATAAGTTATGTGAAGCCAGAATATAGACATTCATTGTTTCAGGTAATGCTCCTCTTACCTTCTCTACTAATTCCTGCGAAGCTGCATACTTTTCTTCCTGCGACAAAATAAAGGCCTTTTGCATTAGACTGTCGTAATACTGCGCCTTCAGTGTAGTAGACAAAAAAATGAAAATCAATCCGAGTACAATCTGTCGCATAGCTTATTAGTTACACAATACTGTATTGAATCGAACGCTCTTGCGACTCTTATTACCATTACTAAATGTTTCGGTCGCCTCTATATTCATAACATTTCCTTCCTTATAGGCTTTGAATTCAATTACTTTAAAAAAGGAACCATTCTCTTTCACCATCTCACCGATTTCACGTTCTTGTAACAGCTTGCCGGATGGATCAAAAACGGCTACAAAAAAGCGTGAGATATCCTGCTGATAAATTTGATAGCGGTTCATCATTAATAAAGCATAACCTTCACCACAATCGCTTAGCTGGCACATAGCCCACATTTGTTTATTACGGACATTCTCTGCTACATATTGATAGAATGTCTTTTGAACAATGAGGTAGGATGATACGTCTACGCCTTGCGCATTTTGCGGATGGAAGTAATAAGGAAAAGCAACACGGGGAAACTGGTTTAGCAATTCCTGAAACTCAAGCGTAGTTTCTTTTTTGATGTTAGCATTCACATCTGCCGTTAAAAAAGCAGACTCATCATTATAGATTTCTTGTCTTCCCCTGGCTGGATCATATACTTGTACCTCATCAACCTTTATTTGTGTATTGCTGTTGGCTGTAATTCCTAACAGTGGCCCATAAGTAGTTTTAATCTTAAGCTCGTGTACTTGTTTGTCGTTGATTAAAAATTTATATGAGCTGCCTTTTTTAACAATGGTGAGTGAATTATAATCGTAAGGCTTAATTACCTGTGATTTTGATTGGCGATGCACTTCGTATTTTTTACCAGCTCTTTCTGAAATTAAAAATTCTTTATCGTTATTATACACGAAAGAGAAATACTTATCTGCACTTGTGTTCATATTAAAGTGCAGACCGATCCATGCCGTATGATCACCGCCCATAAAAATCATATTGGTATAATAGGCTATGTCATCATCTTGGCTGATATCAATTGACTTATACGTATGAATTGCCGTTGCCTTGGCATGCATTACTAAATGGCCCCTTTCAATTCTGATACTGTAATCATTAGACACACCAATAAATGGCCAGTCGTGTTGATTATCTGAAAAGCTCTCTATAAACAATTTAGACTGCCCCTGAGTAGACAAGCAAATAGTAAATCCTACCACAAATAGGATTGTTATTAAAAGTTCTCTATTGATCATATCGTAGCCTTCGGTATCCGATAGAAAAGTCCACACGTGTGGCAGACTTTTTATTATCACCCCTATCCAACAATTGATTAATGCGAATACCACCGAAAAAATTCTTACTGGTACAAAGATTGATATTGAGGTTTACAAAGAATGGTCTTGGGTAACCAACCTCACGCTGATACCTGTTTCTGTCGTCATTGTGTTTAACAGCAGCACCAATATCCCAATTTAAAAAACCATCTAACCAGAAATCTTTATTAATCAAATAACTTGCTTTAACAGCTGGTCCAACATGCAGGTAATATCCATTAGGCTCAAGTGTGTAGGTGGTATTGTCACCAAAAATATAGTCGCCAAAACTTAAACCAGGCGCAACAATTAATCTGTCTTGCGAAATAACATTTACATAAGTCTGGAACCACCCGAGCAAACCTGAGGTAAATACTTGCGAATTAGTTGTTGCTTTGCTGTAATTCATTAATCTCCAGATCAAATCTCCAGCCCAAGGATTTTCCCAATAAAAGCTCCATTCTCCTTTTTCATGATCTACTTCCGCAATAGAGGCATTAAAGGTGAAACCCTTAATGGTAGATGTTCCTTCACCTGAAATGGAAGTATAACGCAACATCCAGTTAACGTAAGCATTATCATATGGATTTCTACCTTTAACAGTTTCAAGGCTTGAAAATGACTGTGCCTGAATTCCGCTGTTAATTAAAAAAAATAGAATTACAAGATACCGTAACATAAGAGAGGGTCTTTTATTAATAACGGAAGTTGATTTCGGAAGAACTTATGAATAGAAAATAAAACCCGGATTAAGTTAAATCCGGGTTTTATTACATAGGCTATTTGTCGAGGTTTACACGGACAAACCAAAGCACACTGCCCTTTTTATTTTCGCCAAGGAAGGTTACCTGATTTGTATTAGTAAATTTCAAATAGTTTAAGGTGTTATAGTGAACGAAATTATCACCTTTACCATACTCTGTGTATTTATCGAAAGTACCCGTTGCCAAGTTGATTTTACCCATTTTAGGTACAGCTAGTGGTTTCTCTACAATGAGGTCCAACTCTTTCACTTGTTTGGTAGCAATGTTATCGAAGTACGACCAGTATAAAGATTTACCATCGGAAGTGAATTCGAAAAACTGGCCATCCGGTGCAGTACTCTTTTGCTTTTTATTCATGGTGTATTGCGAAATCAGCTGACCTTTACCGTCAAAATGAAACATTACTAAATCTTCATATTCACGACCAATTACTTGCCCTTTAGGGTTTCGCATCATCCCATAATTCTGACCTGCCAAAATCATTTCTCCTGTTGGACCAATGGAAGCTTTCGTAAACACAATGCGTCTTCCATTGTAAGGATCTCCTTTCTTACCGTCAGGTTGAGCTTTCAATTTTGTTTTGAAATCTTCCATAGAGGTACTGGAAACAAATTCAACCTTGTTGTTTTTTACCTTGGCCAATTGGAAGCGAGGCCATTTTTTCTTTTCATCAATGTAATCAAGCTTATTGTGGTAGTAGTCGTCTGCCTCATCATTAGAAGGACCATAGAAATAAACAGCTCCATCTTCTGCCAGCAGGAAGTCATCTATTTTCCATATGCTATTTGGTGAAGTGAAGGTGATCTTGTCAAGGAGTTTGCCTTCGTAAGAAACACGCACATAAGTATACTCCGTAGCAGACTTGCCCCAGATTTTAGGACCTGTGTAACGCTTCTCTTTAAATGTGGCAAATACAGCAATGTAGTCTGTTTTATCGGCATCCTCTTCAGCTGGGTAGCCGTAAGAAGCAACCAGTGCTTGTGGTGTCTCAAAATTAATTGTTACATCAGCAAGCTTAGTCAGGTTGATATCATATTTCAATATGTGAAAATTCATCATGTGATTGTAAGGGCCACCTTTAATGGTACCCTTTTCACCAGCTAAAATCATAGCTGTTCCATCATTCTGGTTTTCGATATGATCATGATAGAATAATTTTTTATCGTCATCAGTTTTGGCTTTTAACTTGCCTTCTACACTCACATTGAAGTCATACATCAACTTAAGCCAGTTAAAGGAAAAGCGTGTAACTTTTCTTTTCAAAACGAGCGTACCCATCATATTAGGTTCTACATATAAGCCCTCTACTTCATATGCTTCGCCTTTATAGCGCTTTGGCTTGTACTTGGCAGGCATATCCTTCTCAAGGTTAACTACTTCCTCTGATTCATTAACCAGATTAAAATTGTAATCAAACGTGTATGTAATGAACTTAGCCTGGTTGCGTTTGGCTCGTACACGATACACGAAACTTAGTTGTTGTTTTGCTTCATCATTTTCAACCAATTGAATAAAACCCTTCATCGCTTCTTTCGAAACTTCGTGAGTCTTTTCGATATCAACAGTTTGGGCAAAAGTAGTGAAGCTAAGAAATAGCAACACGAGTGTGACCTGAGTTCTCATACAGTGGGTTTTTATGTTACGCTAATGTAGAGCTACCCTTTAGCCAGTTAAATGCCCACAAAATGGTATTTGATATACCGTGCCCAGGGTATATTGTTAGATTAAAAAAGAGTCTATTTATGAAAATACCGTGATCTAGGTAGTCGATCAGCTAATGGCCTCTTTTAAAAAAGTATTCAGGGGCATTATTTCTTTACACACAGCCGCCAGGTTTTTAATAAATTTTTTATCAGTAACCTGTGCATCAGTAAAGGCATGAGATACTACAAAACTCTTATGTTGAAGCAAGTGGATATTTTCGTGATCTTTTGGATAACCCTTTGGCGCAGTCTTTAGTTTATCAAAGTCATCCAGACCCTCAAAGTAATTTTTAAACGACTTGCGTTTCATAATACCAAGTAACTTATCCGGGTTATAATCTATCTCTTGTCTGATCTTGGCCAACTTTTCTGCATCAGGCATGTATACACCACCGGCAATGAAACTTTTATTACCGGGCTCCAGGTGAATGTAATAACCAGGCTCCTGATCCATTTTTCCTTTGGGCGAAAAGCCTGCCCCCATGTTTACTTTATACGGACGTTTGTCTTTACTGAAGCGAACATCTCTGTAAATTCTGAAGCCCATCTTACGCGGATTTAAACCGCCCAGGCTCTCATCGAATTTTACCAACTCTTTATGAAACTCCTCTAAAAAATCCTCGAACTGTGCTTTTGCTTCCAGGTATTTAGGTTTGTTTTTTTCAAACCATTCACGATCGTTGTTTTTAGCAATGGCTTTTAAAAATTTAAGTATAATGGCTGTATCCATACTGTTATTACGCTATAAGATTGTTTACTTCTGCTTTATCAACGGAATAGTTATCTCAAAAACACTTCCAACATTCCCCTGAGAGGTAACGCTTATTGTACCATTAAGTTTTTGCACCGCCTCTTTTGTAATGAATAAACCTAAACCACTACCCGAAGAAGTATCGGAGGCCCGATAAAACATATCAAAAATCCTATCTAAATGTTGACTTGCTATACCAGTTCCATTGTCTGTAACTGTATATAACAATTTTTCATTTGACTGATTGGCGGATAATTTAATGTACTGATTGGGTTTAGCGCTATCATGATACTTGATAGCATTACCAATAAGATTGCTCAATATCGTTTTCCATCTATGCCGGTCTGTAGTTACGATAAAATCAGGAGGCATTTCAATCTCAAAGTTGATTTTATTCGCTCCGAGATTAAACTTCAGGCTCTCAATAATCTCTTGCGTTAACTCAAAAAGATTTACAGCTTCTTCCTGAGATTCCGTTCTTGTGTTACGAGAATACTCTATAATATCTTTAATAAAGGCGTCCTGTGTTTTAATACGATCCTGAATCATAGCCATGTACTCGACTAGCTCTTCTTTACTGCTGGAAAATTTAGCCAGGTTAGTGAGTCCTAAAATAGAACTTAAGGGTGAACGCAAATCATGCGACACGCTATAAACAAATCCATCTAACTCATGATTGAGTTTGGTAAGCTGAATATTTTTTTCAGTAACTGCCTTTTCTTTTTCGATTAGCCTTATTTCTGATTGCCGGTGCAAACGGGCCAGAAAATATACAATTAGTATGGAGATGGTTACTGCGATAAGGTAATTTAAAGCCAGACTCATCTGTATGTAAGCTAAGGGTAGCTCCTTTTCATAGGACGCGAATAAATCGGTGACTCTCGAAATCAGAAACAGAAAAAAAGTACTTAAAACAATACCAATGCTTGCCCATATATTTCTGAATCCTATGATGGCAAAGGGGACTATACTTAATGGAACATAAATTAGAATCACGCCTGTCTCAAAAGGATCGCTCACAGAAGCAAAAAAAATAGCGACACTCGCGCCCATTAAAACCAGGATCTTTCCAGCCAGAAATTTTCCAATTTTAATAAGCCACAACGAAATAATAGGGGCGACAAAAATGACTGCATAAAAAGGCAGCGCAAAATAAACACCGTTGGCTACATCCAGCGTGGTGTATATAAGCGATACAGCCATGGAAGTTATGCATAAATAGACAGTCAGGCGCAAACGCTTAACCTCGCTCACTGAGATGGATGGAGGTAAGTTTGTTAAAATCCGCACTGAAATATCTCTGTTCAACATATGTTGTGTTACGCCTTACATATAATCCAGTACTGTTTCCAAGCCTATACCTCGCGAAGCCTTAATCAGAATCGTGGCTCCTGTAATTGGTTTGGATTGCAATTGTTTCACTAGTTCATCTTTCTTCTCAAAGTAAAAAGCTCCTGGCAGCTGACTTGCCGCAGCTCGCATTAAACTTCCACACAAATAAACTTCATCAAATTTTTTCTCTGCCAATAATGCACCAATTGCCGTATGCTCTTTCTCTGCCTCCTCTTCCAACTCGAACATATCACCAATAATAGCCACTTTTTTTTCAGCCTTCATGCTTGCCAGATTTTCGATTGCGGCCTGCATAGAGCTGGGGTTAGCGTTGTAAGCATCTAACACTATGGTATTTGTACCTTTAACAACGATCTGCGAACGCATATTGCCCGGCTTGTATTCAGCAATAGCTTCATTTGCTTTTTTATCATCTACACCAACAAACTTTGCAATGCATAAAGCCGTAGCAATGTTTTCAAAATTATAAGCACCTGCCAGGTGACTCTGCACTTCTTCCCCATTTTCAGCTTTTACTTTTACCAAAGGGTCAGCGCCTACTAATTCGCAATGGTAATAATCACCCGACTGTGGGTAAAAAATCGGTTTAGCAAAACGCTTGGCCATGTTACTCAGAATCGGGTTAAGTGAGTTAATAAAAACAGTACCCTTTGTTGTTATTAAATGGTGATACAATTCTGATTTGCCACGAATGATGTTATCAAAACCTCCGAAAGTACCAATGTGTGCTTTGCCTATATTGGTGATAAAACCATGTGTAGGTTTTGCTATAGAACTCAGCAAAGCAATCTCACCTACATGATTGGCTCCCATTTCAATCACAGCTATTTCAATCTGCTTATCAATTGATAAGATGGACAAGGGAACGCCAATATGATTATTCAGATTACCTTTAGTAGCAAAAGTGACAAACTTTTTACTCAGCACTGCATGAACCAATTCTTTACTGGTTGTTTTTCCATTGGAGCCTGTAAGCCCAATGACAGGGATATTAAGTTGATCGCGATGATGTCTGGCTAAATTTTGTAATGCCGTTAATCCATCCTCCACCAGCAGGTAGCGTTCATCTTTTACAAAAGCGGCTTCATCCACCACTGCATAACGTGCACCCTTGTTTAATGCTTCTTCAGCAAATTCATTGGCATTAAATTTTGGTCCTTTAAGGGCAAAGAACATAGAACCGGGCAAAATCTGACGGGTATCGGTCGACACCTTGGCACACGCTAAAAATCTTTTATAGAGGGTTTGAATATCCATGCTTAATTTCACAAAAAATAAAGCCACAAGATAACAGAGGCAAAGGCTTTATCGTTAGTCCTGCAGAATAAATATCATGCGCTTTATAGTACTCTTACTTATTATATCTACCAGCGCCTGGGGTCAGTATGCCTATGAAGCCGACTTTTCCATACCAGTAAGCAATGCCGATGATGAATTGCTGGCTCAGCCCTGGGCCGGAGGTCTCAATGCAGTTCAGCTAAATAAGCTGGATATCAATAATGATGGCATTGAAGACCTTATACTTTTCGACCGTACTGCCAATAAAATAGTAACCTATCTGGTTCAGGAACAACAGTACGTTTACTCCCCTGCATATGAAACCTACTTCCCTGCTGATCTGGCCAATTTCCTTGTATTGCGCGACCTGAATGGTGACGGACGTAAAGATATTTTTACAGGCAACCCTTTTGGCATAAAAGTTTACCTAAATACCAGCACTGGCGACACACCTGACTGGCAACACCTGCCTTTTCAAAACAGCAACGTAATACTCACTACAGGCTTTTCAGGAAAAACGAACATACAACTACAGGCTGATGATGTACCCTCTATTACAGATATGGATGGTGATGGAGACCTGGACATACTCTGCATGAATTTTTCTGGCAATGGAAAAATAGAGTATCATAAAAATGTTGGTAGTAATGCAGCCCCCGATTTTGTACGCATCACACAAGCCTGGGGCGGTCTGACAGAATGTGGTTGTGGTGAATTTGCCTTTAACAATATGAGTTGCGTGAGTAATGGTCGAGTCCAACATGCTGGTGGTAAGTTTTTACTTGCTTTAGATGTGAACGATGACAGTGAAATGGATTTGATCTTTTCTGAATCTGAATGCGATAAACTATATCTGCTTATCAATGAAGGCACTTCTGAAAACGCCATATTTACGCAGGCTACTGTTTTTCCCGACAACCTGAAAGATAATGGTGTCTACCCCGTAGCTTTTTACGAAGACCTTGATTTTGATAATATCAAAGACCTCATCGTTTCACCGGGTGTATTTGAAAGAAGTGATGATGTCACGGATTTTTCAACATCACTTCAACACTATAAAAATATACAGAGTAACAACAATCCATTATTCGCAGCTCCAGCTGACTTCCTTCAAAACAAAATGATTGATGTAGGCGAAAATGCCTGCCCTGCTTTTTTTGATTATGATGGAGATGGAGACGATGATCTTTTTATTGGTTCTCTCGGGATTCAGCAAGGAGGCCTGTTTCGTGCAACGCTATCCTTATATGAAAATACTGGCAGTCAACAACAACCAGTTTTTAAATTGGCAACTACTGATTTTGCAAACCTATCGATATATGAGGTATACAATTTAAAGCCTCAGTTTGCAGACATCAATCAAGACGGTGCGATTGACTTGATACTCACAGCTACAAATCAGAGCGGACAAACATTGCTCCATTACATGCTAAATAACAGCACCTTTAGTCTAAGCCTGCAAGGTGGGCTTGTCGCCACCAACCTATCAGTTTTCTTCAATGAAAACATTCACATTTACGATATTAATCAGGATGGCTTACCTGATGCCTTAGTGGGTAGGGCCAATGGTGCTGTTGAATATTGGAGGAACAATGGCAGTGCAGCGGCACCATCATGGCTGAGAGAGAGTACTGCTTTTCTGGGTATAGGCCAGAGTTTCTTAAGACAAAATCCATCCATACTTATTAGCGATCTGAATAATGATGCTAAGCAAGATCTTATTATTGGTTTACAAGATGGTACGCTGCAAATTTTAGCTGACTTTGCTTCGGCTGTAAATTTTGATAATGCTGAAAAGGAATTAACCTTTAATCCACTAAGCAGGCAGTTTGAAGTCAGAAATTTTGGTGGACCGGTCTGGACCTCTTCTTTAAGCACCACTACTCAAAACTACTTAGTCATCGGTAATCATTTAGGTGGTTTACAATTAATAAGAGCAAAAGCACTTGAAAATAATTTCTCTGTATTTCCCAACCCTGCCAGCAAGCATCAGTCAGTGTTCATAGAAAGCACTACAGCAGGTGTTGTGCAGATTTATAGTGCACAAGGTCAGTTTATCTCTTCAACGTCTACGCAAAAAGGTACAAGCGAATTATCCTTTGCCATGTTATCAGCGGGCGTATATTTGCTGCGTTTCTCTGGTGGTGGTTCAACTATTACCCGGAGATTGATTATTTACTAGGCTGAGAATACTGAATTACAAGCTGCTTTAAAGTAATTAGACAAATACTTTAAAAACACAGAATTATGAGAACAAGGAAAAACGAGTTAGATGTCGACTTTATTGGTGATGTAAGACCCCTAACAAAAGAAGAGGAGCAGAGAATAAGTGAGGTTATTAAAATGTTAAAGGTTAAGAAAAATGTGACATTTAAATCAAGAAGGAAATTGAAAACCAAGAAAAAAGCAACAGCATAGCAGCACTACCCCTCATGAATACGATTGCCTTCCTTTTTGATATGGATGGTGTGCTGATCGACAGCAACCCCTTCCATAAAATTGCACTGAAAGATTTTTGTAAAAAATACGGACAGGATTTAAGTGAAGAACAACTTCACGCTAAAATATATGGCCGCACCAACCGCGACTGGATTACCAATGTATTTGGCGTTTTGCCAGAAGCACAACTGAAGGCCTATGCGATTGAAAAAGAGCAGCTTTTCAGAGACATCTACCAGAACCATGTTCAACCTTTAAATGGGCTGATCACTTTTCTGGATCAGCTGGATGTCTACACTATAAAGAGGGCCATTGCCACCTCTGCTCCCAGGGCCAATGTAGACTTCACACTAAAGTATACTGGTATAGGTCCTTACTTCGACACCATTTTAGACGAATCCTTTGTAAGCAAGGGCAAGCCTGATCCAGAAATCTACCTCAAGACCGCAGCGGCTTTGGGCTTCGACCCAAAAAATTGTGTGGTTTTTGAAGATTCTTTGTCAGGGGTAGCATCCGGAAAGGCTGCCGGATGCAAAGTTGTCGGTATTAGCACTACCCACAGTGCTGCAGAACTCAGTGAAAGCGACCTGGTAATACCCGATTTTGAAGGAATTAATGCCTTATCGCTCATTAAGAAGCTTTTCTGAAAGGATTTATCCACATTTTTCTAAATCACTTTTGAATATTGCAGGGCTTTTAGCGATATTTGCAGTCCCTTTTCAAGAAGGGCTTAAAAATCAAGAGATTATGGCACGAGTTTGCGAAATTTCAGGCAAGAGGCCTCAGGTAGGAAACAATGTTTCCCACGCTAACAACAAGACTAAAAGAAGATTTTACCCAAATCTTCAGAAGAAGCGTTTCTACCTGCCTGAAGAAGATCGTTGGATTACCTTAAAGGTTACGACTAAAGTCATCAAGACGATCAATAAGAACGGCATTTATGCAGTATTGAAAGAAGCTGCCCAAAAAGGCACTTTAATGGCTTAATATTAAAGACACAAGGCAATGGCTAAGAAAGGCAATAGAATCCAGGTGATACTTGAGTGCACAGAGCACAAAACTAGCGGCATGCCGGGCATGAGCCGTTACATCACCACTAAAAACCGTAAAAACACTACCGAGCGTATCGAATTAAAAAAATACAATCCGGTAATGAAGAAAATGACGGTTCATAAAGAAATTAAGTAATACCCTTAAACCGATAAAGTCATGGCAAAGAAGGTAGTTGCAACGTTAAAGAAAGGTGATAACAAGAGCTACGCGAAAGTAATTCGTGCAGTGAAGTCTGAAAAGACTGGTGCTTACTCTTTCAGAGAAGAAATTGTACCTGCAGAACTGGTGAAAGAAACACTTTCACAGAAGTAATCAATCAGGTTGAATGAATTAAAGAGTCCCCTCGCGGGACTTTTTTTGTTTAAATTGGTGTCTGTTAAGTTATAAAAGTTCATCAAACCCTTGTGGTAGGATGTTCCATCATCAACCTTACAGATACATGAACATACCTTTTCAAACAATTGACTGGTCAACCATCGAAAAGTCGGAGCACAAGGGTCAAACAGGAACTTCCTTTTGGCAAACGATTCAGTTTGAGGGCTTGAGGATACGAGTCGTTGAGTATTCAGCAAATTATAAGGCTGATCATTGGTGCGAAAAAGGTCATGTCGTTTACTGTTTAGCCGGTGAGTTTGAAAGCGAGTTGAAGAATGGTGAAAGCTTTAAACTCAGTAAAGGCATGTCGTATGTTGTCTCAGATGAGCTGAGCTCACATAGATCAATTTCAGCGAAGGGTGTAAAGCTATTGATTGTTGATGGCGACTTTTTAAAATTGAATTAGTCAGTTGATTGGAAGATTTTATGTTCGGTTTATTTAATAAAGAAAAAAAAGAGTCGCTCGATAAAGGTTTAGAAAAAACCAAGGAGAGTTTCTTCGGCAAGCTTGGTAAAGCCCTTGTTGGAAAATCTACGGTTGACGATGAAGTACTCGACAACCTCGAGGAAATTCTGGTAGCTTCTGATGTGGGCATCAATACTACTGTAAAAATTATTGAGCGCATTCAAAATCGGGTAGCGAAGGATAAATACCTGGGCACTGCTGAACTGGATGCCATTTTACGTGAAGAGGTAGTCGCCTTACTCTCCGACACAAGCGATACAGACCTGAAAGAATTTGAAACCCCTCCCAATGTAAAACCTTATGTTATTATGGTGGTAGGTGTGAATGGGGTTGGTAAGACCACAACCATTGGCAAGTTATCGGCTCAGTATAAAAAAGCTGGTAAAAGTGTGGTACTGGGTGCTGCTGATACTTTTCGCGCAGCGGCTGTGGATCAGTTAAAATTATGGGGTGAACGTGTTGGTGTTCCGGTAATTGCCAAAGGCATGAATACGGATCCTTCTGCAGTTGCCTTTGAAGCAGTACAAGCCGGTGTGGCGCAAAATGCTGATGTGATTATCATCGATACGGCTGGTCGCCTGCATACCAAAGTAAATTTAATGAGTGAGCTAACCAAGATTAAGCGAGTGATGCAGAAAGTAGTGCCCGATGCTCCGCATGATGTTATGCTGGTACTCGATGGAAGTACCGGACAAAACGCAATGGTGCAGGCGCGCGAGTTTACAAAAGCAACCGAAGTGAGCTCTTTGGCCATTACTAAATTGGATGGCACTGCTAAGGGTGGCGTTGTAATTGGTATCTCAGACGAATTTCAAATACCCGTGCGTTACATAGGTGTAGGCGAAAAGGTAGAAGACTTACAGGTTTTTAATAAGAAGGAATTTGTGGATTCGCTTTTTAAGAAGAGTTAGGTTGATCATTGATGGTTGATCGTTGTTGGTTATTCGTTGGTAGTTGTTGGCTTCGCGCTGCTGGCTGCAAGCTACACGCTATACTTTTTATCGTCCCTGTACGAACTTCCATCATCGAGCTTCCAGCCTCTAGCTTCTAACCTCGAGCCTCGAGTATCTAGATTCCGGTTTTCACTTTACGAACTGGCAATTTCACCATTACATAATAACTAAAGCCCCAGGTAGTGGGTCTGTCAGTGGCGCCATAACCTGGTACATCGGTTGTCAGCAGGTTAGCATTATCATTCAGGTTCTTAGCAAACTTAAAACGCGCTGTATATCCCAACCAGAAAATCTTCCATACTTTAATACGCATACCGGTAGTTAACTCCATCCAACTAGCCGTAAGATTATTGTTTTGCAAAACCTGATCATAATCTCCCCATAAGGGATCCGTTGTAATAATTCTGGCTTCTTCTGAATAGGTAGACCTGGCATAACGCGCACCCAAAAAGAACATGTTTTTTTCAGGGTCCTTTTTCATGAAGTTAACATCAATACCTACCCGCCAATAGTTTCCATCATTTTGGTAACTACTACCATTTTCTGACAAATAATTCCTGGCACTATTCCCGATTTCCAATGTTGGGTAATAACGATATAAGTCAACATCAAAACTCGCTTCATAGCCCTTAAAAGTATTGGCTAATGCTGCGCGGGCTGGCGAAACCAGATCCCAACCCGCACGAATGCCCGTGGGAATAAATGCCTTCGCATCAACAGAATCTTTCTGCTGAGCTAAAGCCACCGGACCCAAGGCAATCAGGATAAATACTATGTTATTGAAAGGCCGCAAAGTTTATTTTTGGTGGATCGTAAATACTATCACTAACATACCTAGTTGTTGCAACTGGCTTAAATTCAAAAACATCTGAGCTTACCTGCACATTGGCAATAAAAGTTTGTTCACCACAAATTTCAAATACCGTTTTTCTCACCAAATCATAGGTGAATGTGAGTGTAGCCACACGGTCTGGATTAGTGAGGGTTAACGTTATTTGTGTTGATGTCGCATTCAGGTTTAATGGAAGATTCATAAAACTTAAGTTCCCACTTAAGGGATAATAAGTAAGCGCTTCAAAGTTTGCAGCAGTGGCTTCGACTGAAACTGTGTCCCTGACATCATCTTCATCTACCACTTGCTTAAATGCAAGCCTGACAAAGTTATTTCTGGGGCAACGGTATACGGCTACGTGACTGGCTGCTCCTCCGGGTGTTCCCGACAAAATGCGTACTGAATCACCGGAGGGACTTGAGGCTGTTAGTTGAGAGAAGGCAAAGCGTGGTCCGCATTCTTCAGAAACAAACTGGGGTTGCACTTTATAACCCAGGTCTATAAGACGCGTTCCCTCCACAGCATCTAAAATAACAGAAGCACCCGTTGCTTTAAAATCGAGTGGAATAGTCACTCCCCTACTATTGCCAATAAACACACTATCTATACCTGCAATTGTTACTGATTCTATTGCCACTGTATCCAGAGCTCCATCAAAAATTTTGCGATAGGAGATGTTAACGGTGTTATTGGTTAGGTTATAGCAATCTGGTTGATCCAGACAAGCCACAAATAAGGCCCATAACACAAGAATAACAGCGCTTTTTCTCACTTTAATCATTAATAATTGGCAAAGATAAGGGAAGGCCGTTAAGCGCAAACCCATCGCATTATTTTTAGTATTTTTGCACTCGTTAAAAACGGGGAGATTCATTGAAAACCAAGGGGATTAAAAACACAAAAGTTAACATTGTTACATTGGGCTGCTCTAAAAACGTAGTAGACTCTGAAGTATTGTTAACCCAGTTAAGGGGTAATGGCATTGACGTTACACACGAAGCTAACAATGATGATGCCAGTGTGGTAGTCATCAATACCTGCGGCTTTATCGATAATGCCAAACAAGAATCAATTGACACGATTTTGCGCTATGTTGATGCTAAAGAAGAAGGCATTGTTGACAAGGTATACGTAACCGGCTGCTTATCGCAACGTTATAAAGACGATCTGGAGAAAGAAATACCACAGGTAGATGCCTGGTTTGGTACCCGTGATCTTTCGCGTTTGCTTAAAACCTTCAAAGCTGATTACAAACATGAACTGGTGGGCGAGCGCATTTTGACTAACCCCAGCCATTTTGCCTATTTAAAAATTTCTGAAGGTTGCGACCGACCTTGTTCTTTTTGTGCTATTCCACTCATGCGTGGTGGTCATATTTCACGCCCAATTGAAGAGTTGGTAAAAGAGGCAAAAAATCTGGCAAAAAATGGAACGAAAGAGTTATTACTCATCGCCCAGGATTCCACTTATTACGGACTTGACCTATATAAAAAGAGAAATCTTGCCGACCTGCTTAAAAATTTATCGGATGTTGAAGGCATAGACTGGATTCGTCTGCACTACGCCTTCCCTTCAGGCTTCCCTATGGATGCTTTACAAGTAATGGCTGAGCGACCTAACATTTGCAAATACATAGACATTCCTTTACAACACGGTTCAACACGTATGCTCCAACTTATGCGCAGAGGCATTACCCGTGAGAAAACAGAAGAGCTGCTGGACACTATCCGCGAAAAAGTGCCGGGCATTGCTATTCGCACCACCATGATTGCAGGCCACCCAGGAGAAACTCAAGCTGAGTTTGATGAGATGATGACTTTCATTGAAAGGTCTCGCTTTGATCGCTTAGGCGTGTTTGCCTATTCTCACGAAGACAATACACACTCAGGCAGCATGCAGGACGATGTAGCAGATGAGGTGAAACAACAACGCGTAGATGAGGTAATGGAGTTGCAGCAAGGCATCTCTTATGAACTTAATCAGGCGAAAATTGGCAACACCTATAAAGTATTGATCGACCGCAAAGAAGGTGGAGAGTTTATTGGCCGAACGGAACACGACTCACCAGAAGTAGACAATGAAGTGATTATCTCGGCAAAAGATAATTACCTGCGTATTGGTGACTTTGTCACAGTTAAGATTGAAGATGCAAGTGAGTTTGATTTACACGGAAGTGTAGTTTGATGCTGCTCCATGTATGCGTAAGCTTAATTGTTAAATTACCGTAGAATTGAACTTTGGGCAGACAAAACCGTTAGAGGATATTATTTGCCGTACTCATGCCTGGCATAGCAGTTTAATTAAAATGTATCGGTATAAGCTTCATACTTCCTAACTTCGTTTATGTCTTCTACGCTGAAAAAACTTCCTTTCGAACAAACGAATGCTTTCACTCCTTTCTTCCTTGATTTTATAGCCCAAAAAGAGGGACTTAAAAAATTCTATCATCGTTTTCCTGAAAAGAATGCTTTTGCCGATCAGATCGAAGAGAAAGCCAAAAATTACAGTGCTAACAATCGTGCTGTTTTAACGAAGGTAATTCAACAACAATATCAAACGCTTACCATAAGTGAAGCTGTTACCCACAATCTTACTTCACTAGCTGACACAAAAACATTCACTGTCACCACTGGGCACCAACTAAACATTTTTACCGGGCCGCTTTACTTCATTTATAAAATTGTTGCTGTTATCAATGCCTGTAAACAATTAAAAGTACAATACCCTGACTACAATTTTGTGCCTGTTTACTGGATGGCCTCTGAGGATCATGATTATGATGAAATAAAATCATTCAGACTTTACGGCAAAAAATACAGCTGGGAAACCAAGCAGCAAGGAGCTGTCGGGCGTTTTCACACAAAAGATTTTAAGCAACTCTTATCCGAAGTACCGGGTGCTATTGAGCTTTTTAAAAAAGCCTATACGCAGCATGATAACTTAGCTGATGCAGTACGTTATTATGTGAACGAACTTTTTGGAGATGAAGGCTTAGTGGTAGTGGATGGTGATGATGCTGAACTTAAAGCTTTATTCAAGGCGGTAATCAAGGATGATATTTTCAATCACACCGCTAAAACAAAAGTAGACAAGACCAATGCTGAATTAGAAGTACTGGGTTATAAACCACAGATTTATTGTAGAGAAATAAATTTCTTTTATCTCGATAAAGGACTTCGCAGTAGAATTGAACAAAAAGGGGATGTCTATGAAGTATTAGATACAGACCTCAGATTCTCTCGCCAGGAAATCGAAAAGTTAATTGAAAGTAATCCTGAGAAGTTTAGCCCCAATGTAATTCTCCGTCCATTATACGAAGAAATCATTTTGCCGAACATCGCTTATTGTGGTGGGCCCGCTGAAATTGTTTACTGGTTACAGCTTAAAGAAGTTTTCCAATATTTTAACACCAGCTTTCCCATTCTACTTCCCCGCACATTTGGATTAGTAGTAGATGAAGCTACACAACGTAAAATTGAAAAGTCCGGCTTAGCCTTAGAAGAATTATTTCTGGAAAAAAATTACCTGTTCAATCACATTGTGCTGAAGTTGTCAAGAGATAAAATTTCACTAAATGGCCAGAAAGAGTTGATCGAAAAACAATTTGAAGCAATTAAATCGCAGGCTTCAGTTATTGATCAAAGTTTGAATACCATGGTAGCTGCTGAAACACGAAGAATGCAAAAGAGCCTGGAAAAAATTGAACAGAAATTCCTTAAAGCAGAAAAACGCAAACAGTCAGATAAACTTGGACAGGTAGAGGCCATCAAAAACAATTTATTCCCAAATGGCAGTTTGCAGGAGCGCACCGATAACTTCCTAAACTTCTATCAGCAACACCCTGATTTTATCAAACACCTGCTCAGCCACTTCGATCCATTCGATCTGAGGTTTAATGTGTTGTATCTATAAAGCGAGGTTCGAAGTTGGAAATTAGAAGTTCGAGGTTAGATTTTTGTCCTTGCCTAGCAGACGTTGACCGTTTTTCCTACTCAAAACAATTCAATTGTT
>VFQM010001278.1_pt1 | contig 22724 bp, 11 predicted proteins | sample 3512391 | NCBI WGS metagenome assembly VFQM01 (sample SAMN10412369, study PRJNA504923) | tailings metagenome | isolation source: Replicate 1 from Balatoc abandoned mine | place: Philippines | reverse complement strand
TTAAAAAATATTGTATTTTTAGTTTCAAGTTAGCCACTATAAATCATCTAGAGCCAAAAAATGGACTTGGAAACAGAAATAGGTTTAAAATTAATTTAGAGCAGTCCCATTACAGGGATCAAATTTTAATGAATGTTTCAAATCTGCATTTCAGGTGCTTTCCCGGATAACCAAAGAAGGTTGGATTACTTCTTTCCGGAAAAGGGTATGTTCATTTCCAGCAGCAATTTCTTCCAGGATCAGTTTCGCGGCCAATTGTCCGATTTCGAAAGAAGGCTGGGCCATGGTGGTAAGTGAGGGGCTTACAAACCGACCCGTGTCGTCATTTCCGAATCCTGCTATTGCCAATTGTTTTGGGATTTTAATTCCCAATTCCCTGCAGGCATCCAAAGCTCCTATGGCAAGAATATCTGCAAAACAGAAAATGGCATCCGGTTTCTTTTTGGAATTCCAAAGTTGATAAATCCCGTTTTTCGCATTTTCAAAAGTAAATTCCTCGGTTTCAAGAATATGTTCTTGGGGAATACTCAATCCTGCATCTGACATGGCACTTTGAAACCCGAGGAAACGGTCCCTGCATACTTCCAATGACATGGGGCCTCCCAAATAGGCAATATTCCTTTTTCCCCGGCTAATGAGGTGTTGGGTTATCTTTTTTGCCCCAAAAAAATCATCGGTAACCACTTTTGAAGTGTCCAGTGCTTCGCAAACCCTTTCAAAAAGCAAGACAGGTATTCCACGGTCCATCACCTGTTGAACATGATCATAATCATTGGTTTCTTTGGAAAAAGCGATCAGGATTCCATCTACCCGGCTATTGGCCAGGGTTTCCACGATTTCAACTTCTTTGTTGTAGGATTCGGTGGATTGAAAAATCATCACTTTGTATCCGTCTTGGTAGGCAATATTCTCAATGCCAGAGATCGAATTGGACCAAAATTGTCGGTTGATAGTGGGTACTACCACCCCCAAAATTTTGGATTTTTTACTGCTTAATCCGCGGGCCAGCAGGTTTGGATGATAATCCATTTCCTTGGCCAGCTTAAGGACTGCCTGTTTGGTCTCTTCATTAATTTCGCCCGAGTTTCTCAAGGCCCTTGAAACAGTCGCCACAGAAATGTTCAGACTTTTGGCTAGGTCCTTTATGGTTATGGGTTTTTTCAAGGGGGCTGGTTTTTGGGAATTCTGGGTTTCAGTAGATTTGAAAGTGGTTTAAGTTAACCGAACCAAGCTTTAAATTCAAAGTATTTTTTCTCTTAATCAATCAAGCGATGATGAATCGATTTTTTTCAATCAATCGCCATTGTCATTTATTCAATAAATCCTTCAAATCATTAAGGAATTTTTAAATGTAAACGTTATCGGTAACGTTTACGGTATAAAAATGAATTAAATATTGAAAAAACCAATTTTTATTTTTCAAAAACCACATATCTTGATAGCATCTTTCGATGGCCATGGGTGATAAAAAGAAATTCATTTGCAAATCTTAATCAATTAATTATTGACCCAATTATGAAACAAAAACTACTAATGCTTATACTTTTTTGCCTAAGTATAAGTATTCACCTGGCAACCGCACAGCAAATGCAGGTAAGCGGGGTTGTCACGGACGAGAACCAGCTCGGATTACCCGGAGCCAACATTGTAATAAAAGGGACTACTGTCGGTACGGTAACGGATATCGATGGGAAATTCTCGATCCAGGTCCCATCCCCCAATTCCATTTTGGTTATTTCTTATCTGGGATACCTTTCTCAAGAGGTAACTGTGGGAGGGAAAAGCGATTTCCAAATCCAGCTTGAAGTGGATATCGATCAACTGGACGAGGTGGTGGTAACCGGATATGGTACCCAAAGAAAAATTGAAACGACAGGGTCCATCTCTTCTGTCAAATCTGCTGAAATCCTTCAAACTCCGGTCGTTAATGTCGCCCAAGGTCTTCAGGGTAGGGTAGCTGGATTGCAGGTAGTCCAAAATTCAGCAGCTCCTGGGGGAAATGTGAGTGTGAGAGTTAGAGGAACCAACTCCATCAGAGGAAGTTCTGAGCCACTCTTTATTGTCGATGGAGTTCAATTCAACAACGGGGGAGGAGTCAATGACCTCAGTCCACTCTCCACAATCAACCCCAATGACATCGCTTCTGTTGAGGTTCTAAAGGATGCTTCTTCAACCGCTATTTATGGGGCAAGAGGAGCAAATGGTGTTGTGATCATCACCACCAAAAGAGGGACTGCCGGAAGAACTGTGTTTTCATTGGAAAGTTACTACGGTATCCAACAGCCTACCAAACAAATTGGAGTCCTGAACGCCGCTCAATTTGCGGAGTTGGAAAATGAAGTTTATAGAAGGGATGTTTTTCCAGATCCGTCTGCTGAAGGGGTTGGTACCAATTGGCAGGATATAGTTTTTAGAGATGCACCGATACAAAGTCATCAACTTTCATTGCTGGGTGGAAATGATAAAACTCAATTTGCGATTTCAGGTAACTTTTTTGACCAACAGGGAATCGTGATTAGCTCTGATTTCCGACGTTATTCCCTTAGGATTAACCTGGATCATAAGATCAACGATAGGTTCAAAATTGGAACAAGTATTCTAGGCAGTCAAAATATCAACAATACCATTCCTACAGGTTCTTCCAGCCTTGATGGAGGCGCAATTACGACAAGCATTGTCGGTGCCGCATTGGGAGCACCTCCAACCCTCAAACCCTATGATTCCAATGGTAAAGTATGGCCATTTGGAGATCAGGTATCAGGAGGGTATCGGGAGGTTACCAATCCCCTGGGTTTGGCTGAAATCCTGAACAAGACTAACATCCAGCAGGTATTATCCAACCTTTATCTTGAAGCTAAGCTTGCAGAAGGTCTAACCTATACTGCTTCATTCAATGCGGTTCTGAGAAATGATCTCAACGATTTCTATTCACCGATATCCATTATAGCTCTTGGAGACAGGAATGCCACTTCCGGATCTGGAAGGAAGTTTAACCGAGATCAAAGCACCTTGCTGCACGAAAGTATTTTCAGCTACAGTAAGAAGTTTGGTGAACATCACAGCTTTAGGTTTACCGGGGTGTTTTCAACCCAGTCAGATGAAGTAAGAACCAATCAAGCCTCAGGCAACGGGTTTCCAAACGATGCCACTACCAATGAGGCACTTCAAGTTGCCGCCAACTTTTCTTCCAGCAGTTTCCGCTCTTCCGAAAGATTGGACAGTTACATGGCCAGAGTTAATTATGGTTTTAAGGATAAACTCTTTTTTGATTTGACCGCCAGAACAGACGGTTCCAGCAAATTTGGTAAAAACTATAAATATGGATTCTTTCCTGCCGCTTCAGGAGCCTGGAGGATCAGTGAAGAGGCGTTTTTGAAATCAAGCTCCCTCATTTCGGATTTCAAGCTGAGAGCTTCCTACGGTATAACCGGAAACTCCGGTGCCATTTCTCCTTATCAGTCTTTGGCCACAGTGGGACCAGGCCCTTCCTATAATTTGGGGAATGCATTTGTAACTGGTCTTGCTCCCAACGGAATCGCCAATCCTGACCTTAGATGGGAAAAATCCTATCAGTCAAACATTGGTATTGATGTGAGTTTCCTGGATGACAGATTCAGCCTGGTGGCTGATTTTTACAACAGAACCACCCAAGACTTATTGTACCTTAAAAATCTGCCGATCAGCTCGGGCTATGGAACGATCATCGGAAACTTTGCCGAATTGGAAAACAAAGGGTTTGAATTGGCTGTAAATGCGGTTCTCCTGGACAAAGACTTTAGATGGGATGTTTCTGGAAACATTTCGATAAACAGAAACAAGGTGGTTAGTTTGGACGGTGATGTGGACGAGCAATTCGTGACTCCCTACAGCGTGGTTTCAGTCGGATACCCGCTCGGGGTTTTCAAAACTTTTGTTTTTGACGGAATTTATCAAACAGGAGAGCAGATTTTGCCGGGTTCAGGCGGCCGTGTTGGAGGTCATAAGGTAAAAGACATCAATAACGATGGAACAATCTCCAATTTGGATCAGGTCATCACAGGTGATCCCAATCCGAATTTCATCTTTGGATTTACAAGTAATTTCGATTACAAAGGATTTGATCTCAATCTCTTTATTTCAGGTTCTGTCGGAAACGACTTGTATAATATTTCCCGGTATACTTTTGAAAACCCGCTTGGACAACGCAATGTCCTAAAGGAATTGGAAAACAGATGGTCTCCTACCAACCCTTCCCAGGAATATGTCAGCGGATTTCAAGGGGGTAGATTGCCGATTTCTGACCGGTTTTTGGAGGACGGAACTTTTGTCCGGTTGAAAAACATCACCCTAGGTTACTCCATTCTTGATATAAAAGGCATTCAGAAGCTGAGATTCTATGTCAGCGGCAATAACCTGCTGACCGTTACCGATTACAGCGGGTTTGATCCTGAGGTCAATACCTTCGGAGGCTCCAATGTTGCAATTGGGGTAGATAACCTCGTTTACCCAATCGCGAAATCATTTATCGGAGGTATTCAAATTACCTTTTAAAACTCACGACAATGAAAAAAATAATTAATTATACCTTCATTTCTCTCTTGGGATTGAGTGTGATTTCCTGTGAGCTCCAGGAGGAAGTTTTTTCCAATATCACCTCCGAAAACTTCTATCAAACTTCAGGTGATGCAGAGACGGCACTGATAGCTGCTTATGATCCAATTGCGACCATGTATAACGCTGCTGTGCATTCGGTGGATTTCAGCACAGACCAGATTTATCCAAGACCGGTTGTAGCAAGGGATACTTACACGTTGTTTTCTTACGATCCGAATTACTCTGCCCAAAAAAGCTTTTCTAGAGAATTTGAATCTCCGGTTCAGTTGTGGAGGTCTTGCTATTCAGGGATTGAGCGAGCCAATTGGGTGATTTTTAAGGTTCCCGACATTGCAATGAATGAAGGCAGAAAGTCAGGGATATTGGGAGAAGCGTATTTTCTTCGCGCCTTTTATCATTGGATGCTGACCAAAAATTTTGGTGAGGTGGTGGTCAAAGTCAATCCAAGCCAAAGTGAGGCGGATGCCTATTTGGGAAAAAGTACGGTAAAGGAAGTCTATGCCCAGATTTATGCAGACTTAGATGCCGCGATTCAGGCTTTGCCAGCCTATAGTCAGCAAGTGCCTCAATTCGGGAGGCCATCCAAAGAAGCAGCCATGGCACTTTATGCAAAAGCTGCTTTGTACAATGAAGATTATCCAAAGGCACTTCAAATGGCGGAATCTGTAATTAATTCAGGGTCATATAGGCTTTTGGAAAATGTTGAAGACGTGTTTGATGTTACTAAAGAGGCAATGGCAAGGGCCGAAAACATCTGGTCTTTTGAAAGTATCAGAGCAGTTCCAGGCAGAATTAGCCAAGTGCACTCTCTTTATGGGCCGGCCAACAGTACGGGAGCTGAATATGGCAATTCAAGTTTTGGTTCGGCTTTCGCCTATCAGAAGTTTTATGACTCATTTGATCCATTGGATGAAAGAAGAAAGCTATTGGCTACCTCATTTATCAATAGGAGTGGGACTGTAGTTCCACAGGCAGGGATCACTCCCATAACAACGGAAGGGGTTTTGGTCAGAAAATTCCGGGATCCAAATTCCATAGGAGGTTCATATGAGACAAATTTGACGATAATCAGGATGGCCGATGTATATCTTATTGCAGCCGAAGCTGAAGCCAGAGCAGCCGGAGCAACAGCAAAGGCTTATGAATACATCAATGTCGTTCGGAGAAGGGCCAAATTAGAGGACCTCACCCCGGGACTAAGTGCTGAACAATTTGTAGATGCAGTGATCCAGGAGAGATCCTGGGAACTTTTCGCAGAAGCAGACAGATGGTATGATTTGACCCGAACCGGAAAGTTCCTGACACTTGTTCCCTCCGCTACCAACAATGTGTTCCCAACCAGGACTCCGGAGGCAAAGCACCGCTATTTCCCCATTCCATTGGATGAAATTCAAGCAAATCCAAATTTGGTGCAAAACCCTGAATGGGAATGATTCTTTCCAAAAGCAGGGAGGTATCCCATTCTGCCTCCTTGCTTTTGAAATTTGATATCCAGGGCTAGGTTTCATTTTACAACTTAGTCAGCAAATTATCCACCCATGAACACGCAGCGCATTCACTTTATCTCTCCTCTATTCCTTTTAATTTTCTTTTTTTCCCAAGCTGCCATAAGCCAGGAAAGATCCAATGACTTATTTATGGATTTGAATGGCACTTGGGGGTTTAAAATCGATCCCTATAACCTGGGATTGGAAAGTCAATGGTATCAACCACAGGGATCAGAAATTCAGGTATGGGACAAATTGGAAGTTCCAGGCAACTGGGACCTGAGAAATGAGTATGCGCATTATGTTGGGACAGGATGGTATCAAAAGACATTTGAAATCCCTCATAACTGGAAGGGTAAGAATATCCAAATCCATTTCGAGGCGGTTTCCCACGATGCTTCTGTATGGATCAACGGCAAATTGATGGGGAGGAGCAACAGCGGTTTCCTGCCCTTCGAATTTGATATTACTTCTTTGGTGCAGATTGGGAAGCCAAACTATGTTACAGTACAGGTAGACAATTCAAAAAAAATAGGAGCGATTTGGAATTGGGGAGGAATCAGAAGACCTGTTTATCTGTCAGCATCCGATGGGATCAGATTGACGGGGAATTACATAACTCCGATTTTCGACTACAGAAAAAAATCAGCCGAGATTCACTTTCGTTTAAAGTTTCAAAATCACAATGCGCATAAGGCTAACCTCAACGGCGAAATCAGAATTAAAAAAGACGGAGTGATCCTACAAAAACTCCCTTTTGATCAACAAATTCAAAGTGATTCAGAACAGGTCATCACACTTGTGACCAAACTGGAAGGAAAGGCAGTTTTTCCCTGGCATTTTGATTCCCCTAACCTTTATACTTCAGAAATTTTTTTTAATGGGGCTGAAAGCCCCGTGGCAGTGGAGCGTTTCGGTTTGAGGAAAATTGAATTGGATCAAGCACAAAGGCAGTTCTTGCTCAACGGCGAATCAATCAGGGCAATGGGATTCAATTTGGTCCCTGATGACCGGATTACCGGAAATACCCTGCCGCTATGGAGAATAAAGGAAGACATTGACCTGATGAAAGCAGCTGGAGGTAACCTTGCCAGGCTTTCCCATCTTCCTTTGCCAAAGGAGGTGTTGGATTATATGGACGAAAGAGGGATCATGACGATCTCTGAAATTCCGCTTTGGGGCTTTGACCCTTTGGCTGATCCCGACAAAGAAGTTCCCAAAGAATGGCTTATTAAATTAATTGACAGCCAATACAATCATCCCAGTATCATCGGTTGGAGCGTTGGAAATGAAATCGGTCACTATCCGGAAACTTTCGACTATGTCAAAAAAAGCGTGGCTTTTGCCAAATCGTTGGATTCTACCCGATTGGTGACTGCTGTTTCTCATACTGCCCAAAACGAAAATGACTTTTTGATCCATTCGGATCTGGGATTGATCAATAAATATGGGGCAGACCTGAGAACTGTCACCGAAAGCCAGCACAAACGGTTTCCAGACAAAATCCTTTTTTATTCAGAATACGGGATTGGGCAGTTTGGTGAAGATCTCAATTCGGATTTTGATGCCAAATCTTTGGTCAATTCTTTCAGAGGGTTACCCTATCTGGTCGGTGCCTCTCTTTGGACTTTCAACGACTACAGAAGTAATTATTATGGGACAAGGGAGTTTTCCGAAAACCGATCCTGGGGCGTAGTAGATGTGTACCGTCGAAAGAAGAGAGCCTATTTCAGCATCAGAAAAGAATACGCTCCGATACAGGATCTTTTGGTATCAGGTACCTCTGATAGTTCGGCGGAAATCACATTGATTCCAAGGACTCCCTTGGATCTCCCTGCATTTACGCTTCGTAATTACAGATTGGTTTGGCAGGTCAAAGATCAGGAAGGAAAAGTTCTGGAATCCGGATGGGAACATCTGCCTGAAATTCACCCCGGATCACCTACGCTAAAAAGAAATATTTCCTGGAATTCTGTCGATGGACAACACCTTGAAGTCATTCTTATTACTGCTCAAAATGATCAGGTAATCGATGCATCCATTGATTTTAAAGCTCCAAAAATGATCGCCCCATTGGGTGTTTTTGGAGGTAGAATGCTTCAAAATGATATTCGCCCCAAGTCAGGAAATGTTCGGGTTTTTCTGAATGAAAATCCTACTGCTGAATTTCATACAGCAAGAATCAAAATCGGAACCGAGGTAAAGCAGGTCGGTCCTGTCTTTGAAAATTATCTTGATATCAATGAATTGGAGTTTTCTTCTCCCTATGAGCTGGAAGTTTTTGCGGTCAATTCTGCAGGTGAAACTTTGGTTTTAAAACAAACCGTGGAAATCAATCCCAAAAAGGTCCTGCCTCCTGCCATCCGGCATATTCAACGGGAAATGAACGGATTCTTTGTGGGATACGCCGCTGAAGTGGATGACTTTCAATTCCGTGTCAGGTTCTCTAAAAAGAATGATTTAGATGAGAACAGTAAAATCATCACCACTACTAATCCGGGATTGATTTTCATCCCTCTTGAAGAAAGCAATGAGCTACACTATTTCCAAATCCAGCGAGTAAAGGATAATTTCTATTCCAGCGAGTGGTCTCCGGTTTACACCGTATCACCGGATCTGAGTTTGAACCCCAAAGTTCCCATTCTAAATGGAGTTACAATCCAAAATGGGTCAGCCCTGATTCACTTCCAACCGGTGAAAAAGGCCATAGGCTATAAGCTGGAATATCGGGAAACAGGTAAAAATGATTCTCCTTGGAAATCGGTGACTATCTCCAAAGCCCAGATTGAATTTGAAATTGTCGAAGGGCTAAAATCCAGGAGAGGGTATGAGTTTAGGATATCTTCTTTCACCTCAGATGGCCAATCAGAATTTTCAACTCCAATCCAAAAATTATAACTCTAATTTTTTTACCCAAAATGGCTTTTAATCAGGCACATATTTCATTTGTTCATTTTCTGCTTATATCGCTTGGACTGGCGGCTGTTTTTGGTTTTGTCCAAGAACCAAATGTCAACGGACCAGCTATTCAAATGGATTCTATCCTTAAGGTGGAAACTGATTCTATCCGATATGAAATTTGGATAGTGTCTGGACAAAACAATCAGCCCGATCATTACTTTGGTGAGATTTTCACTCCCGTGTGTTACAGCCGAACTTGCCTTCCTGTTTTTATAAATTTCAGGTGGGATTTATTGGGGAATTATTTGACCTACGAACTCTCGAAAGGAAAAAAACTCACCAAATCCGACCATCTTGAATTTGATGAAAAAGAATACGAAAAGCTGCAGGAAATTTTATCCAATGAGAATTCAATTCTAAAGAATTATAAAGCAGATCAACTGGTCTCAAGTACTGAATCTGCCAATCCCGCCGGGGTGGACGCGGTCACCGGAGCAACGATCAAATCGATCCAAAGAGAAGTTATTTCAGGTGCAGTTTATTCCTGTTATACGCTATGGCACATTGCCCATGGAGATATTCCAGCCAAATTAAAACAACATACAGAACGCCGTTTTTCCAATGATGATCTCTTCATCAGATTTTTAAACAGTGCCAATTACCGATATCAATATTGGGCTATTGATAAGACCCTGATAGCAGGTCAAATCATTGACGGGAAGTTTAAAATGCCATTGTTGAATATCCTAAATGGAGAGAATGTTTTTGTAGCCAATTATTTACTGAAAGAACTTTCACCTGAGATCCTCAATGACCATGGAGTACAAATTTGGCTAATGGATGTTTTTTTAACTGCTCCTTATCCACTTCAGGTATCAATTTTAAAAAAGCTCAGTCAGCTAACTATTATTCCCGAAACTTCGGAGGGGCTTGTTAATCATCTGCTTGAAACCGGGGATGAACAGAAAAAAATGATTTTTGGCCTCTTGGCCAAAGAGAAAGATCTCGATGCTGGCGGCCAAAAAACCCTGACTGGATTTCTCCATCAACCGAAATGGGAAAATGAGGCCATTGCAATACTTAAAAATCAAAAAAAGCTTTCCCCTGAGATTAAAAGGGAATTAACTGCTTTCGCAGGGAAAGACAAAACACTTAACTAAAGTTCAAACCCAAAAGACCAGTGCCATGAAAAAGTTCATTTTTCTAGTTATCCTTTTCTTTCATGCTATAGCGAGCCAAGCCCAAGATAGAATCCTTGTAGAAGCTGAATCCTTCGAAAATACAGGGGGTTGGGTGGTGGACCAACAGTCGTTTGATGTGATCTACTCTTCCTACCTCATGGCGCATGGAATGGGCAAAAAAGTGGCTGATGCATCTACTACTGTAACTTTTAAAAATATTGGAAAATACCACATTTGGGTTAGAACCAAAGATTGGGCACCCTTCCCCAAAGGCCCTGGAAGGTTTAAAGTACTTATAAACGATGTGCCTTTGGAGAGTGAATTTGGAAGCAGTGGATCTGATGAATGGGAATGGTATTACGGAGGAGAGGTTGAGGTAAAAAGACAAAACCTGAATTTAAAAGTGCAGGACTTAACAGGTTTTAATGGCAGGTTTGATGCCATCTATTTTTCAACCTCAAAAGATGATACACCGCCTAATCAACACGATGAATTGCTGGATTTCAGAAAAGACCTGTTGGGATTGAACAAAAGTACCGTAACAGAGGGGCCATTCGATCTGGTGGTCGTAGGTGGAGGCATAGCCGGAACAGCCGCTGCAATTTCAGCTGCAAGAATGGGATTGAAGGTCGCTTTGATTCAAAACCGACCTGTATTGGGAGGAAATAACAGCTCAGAAATCCGGGTCCACCTAATGGGCAGAGTTGATCAAAACCATTATCCGAAATTAGGCAGAATCGTTCGGGAGCTGGACAACGGAGATCCCGGAAACGGAAATTGGGATGGGGATAGGTACGGAGATGCACGTAAGATGGCAATCGTACAGGCAGAACCGAATATCAAGCTTTTCATGAATACTCATGTCTACCAGGTAGAAATGGATAAGAATAAAATCGTTGCTGTTTTGGGAAGAAACATTCGGACAAATGAGGAGGTAAGGTTTACCGGAACCTATTTCTCTGATTGTACAGGAGATGGGACACTTGGATTTCTAGCAGGTGCTGATTTCAGAATGGGGAGAGAAAGCCAGGCTGAAACTGGAGAATCACTGGCTTCTAAAGAATCTGATGATTTTACACTGGGGACTTCCAACCTCTGGGCTTCATTGGAGAAAGAAAACCCCTCTGATTTTCCGCTTACTCCTTGGGCAATCCAGTTTTCGGATGAATACCATATCGATGATGAAAAAGCAGATTGGCAATGGGAAACAGGTTTTGGAAATTTCAATACCATCACCGAAGCAGAAGAAATCAGAGACCATAACCTAAGGGCGATATTTGGCAATTGGTCTTACCTCAAAAATCAGAAAAAAGATAAATATGCCAACCATGAACTGGCTTGGGTAGCATACATAGGGGGAAAAAGGGAATCCAGGCGGCTTTTGGGGGACCACATTTTGACACAAATGGATATCCAGGATGGGATAATGTATCCAGATGGTACTGTGACAGCTACCTGGACGATTGATTTGCATTTTCCGGATGCCAAAAATTCGCTGTATTTCCCCGGAGAGGAGTTTTTTGCAGGTACTGAGCATATCAAGGTACAGCCATATACCATTCCTTATAGATGTCTTTATTCCAGGAACATTGACAATCTGTTTATGGCTGGTAGAAATATCAGCACAACGCATGTTGCCTTCGGTAGCACAAGAGTAATGCGGACTTGCGGTATGATGGGAGAGGCTGTCGGGTATGCCGCCTATGTCAGTAAGAAAAATTCCAGCTCTCCCAGAGGGGTTTATGAAAATCACTTAAAGGAGTATATGACTTTGATCCAATCCCCTTTAAGTAACGAGATACTTACACTACCGCCTAAAAAGTAAATTTTATTAATATCAACTATCAGATTCAGGCAGATTCTCCCATTCAGTTTCATTAAACCTCCATGCAACAACTCGATTACATTACCATCATTATCTTTTCACTTATCATCCTGGTGGCAGGGCTTTCCTTTGCCACCAAAGGGACAAATATGAAGTCCTTTTTTGCAGCTGGGGGTGCAGTGCCTTGGTCGATGAACGGCCTTTCTCTGTTTATGAGTTTTTTCTCAGCCGGGACTTTCGTGGTCTGGGGATCGATTGCATATAATTATGGATTGGTGGCGATTACCATTCAGATGTCCATGTGTATTGCCGGCTTTGTAATCGGCTATTTCATTGCACCAAAATGGTGGAAGTCCAAAGCTTTAACTGTAGCGGAATTTTTGACTAACCGGTTTGGGAAGAATGTCCAGCAATATTACACCTACCTGTTCCTGTTCCTTTCCTTGGGCTATACAGGTGCCTTCCTTTATCCGGTGGCTAAAATTGTAAATGTAACAACCGGTTTTGACATCAATTGGGCCATTCTTCTTCTTGGCGGGATGATTATGATTTATACAGCAGTAGGTGGGTTGTGGGCTGTGGTGGTAACCGATGTATTGCAGTTTGTGATTCTTACAGCAGTAGTGTTGCTGGTAATCCCCCTGTCAGTAAAGGAAGTCCAAGGCTTTAGAAATTTTCTTGATAAGTCTCCTGATACGTTTTTCCAATTGTTCAACGGGGAGTACACCGGGGTATTCATTGTGGCGTTTACAATTTACAACATTGTTTTTATTGGGGGTAACTGGGCGTATGTACAGCGGTACACCTCGGTAAAAGACGCCAGATCCTCCAGGAAAGTAGGATACCTTTTTGGGGTTTTGTATTTGGTTAGTCCGTTTATCTGGATGTTGCCTCCCATGATTTACCGGGTTTTAAACCCAGATCTTCAAGGTTTGGAGGCTGAAGGTGCCTATTTGATGATCTGCAAGCAGGTGCTGCCAGTTGGTGTCTTGGGATTGATGTTGGGTGGGATGATTTTCGCCACAGCCAGTTCGGTCAATACTTCACTGAATCTGGCGGCTGCGGTTTTGACCAATGATATTTTCAAACCATTTAGGCCAAATTCCACTGACAAAACCTTGATGTTGGTAGCCAGATTAACCACTCTTCTTTTTGGTGTTGGGACAATAGGAGTGGCATTTTTGGTTCCTCTTGCAGGAGGAATAGTTGAAGTTGTTTTAAGCATTGCAGCTGTGACAGGAGGTGCGCTTTACGGTCCGGCGATATGGGCCTTATTTTCCAAGAAACAGAGCGGAAAGACAATTTTGGGTGTAACAGTCGTGAGTTTGACCATCAATTTGTTTTTTAAGTTTATCACCCCCATGGCCTTTGATTTCTCCTTGAACAGAACAGAGGAACTGCTTTTAGGTGTTGGAGTGCCGATTATCCTTTTACTTCTGGTAGAGGTTTTTGGTCAGGTGGTTGTTCATTCCCAAGACCCAAGTGCAACAAATAACCAGACAGAACAAGAAATCTTGGCAGAAGGTGAGCAAAATGATTTTGGGATAAAAGTATTAGGTGTTTCCCTCATTACTATTGGTTTAATGTTTGGGCTGCTTGCTATTTGGGCAGTGGAATCCGCTTTTTATCTGGTTAGCCTCGGCATTCTGATTTTAGGCTTTGGGGCATTTCTATATCGGACAGTTGTAAAAAGCAGTGCTAAAAAACTTCAAAAAGACTTTTAATCGCTCGGACTGGGCTATGTAATTATGAAATCGGGCAGGATGAAAATGTCAAACACAGGGATGAATATCAGCCATGCGAGATTCCATCTGACCTTTAAAAACAAGTTATAAACAGATGAAAAAAGAAGAGTTTTCTAGGGGTAAAAGAGACTTAAAAATAGATTATCTCCATTCTGATTTGGTAATTGCAGGAGGTGGATTGTCGGGCACCTGCTGTGCGATAACAGCGGCAAGGCAAGGTCTAAAAGTCATTTTAATTCAGGATAGGCCGGTTTTGGGGGGTAATGCTTCCTCGGAAGTCCGACTTTGGATTTTGGGAGCTACTTCCCATATGGGAAACAACAACCGATGGGCTAGAGAAGGTGGGGTAATCGATGAAATCCTTGTTGAAAACCTATACCGAAATCCGGAAGGAAATCCCTTGATTTTGGATACAATACTCCTGGAAAAAATCACCATCGAGCCAAACATCAAGTTACTTCTCAACACTGCGGTACATGATTTACAAAAAAGGGAAGACGACCAAATAGAATTCGTAAGGGCATTTTGCTCCCAAAATTCTACAGAATACCAAGTTAAAGGGAAGTTTTTCGTGGATGCTACCGGTGATGGGATCTTGGGATTTTTGGCGGGAGCTGCATTCAGGATGGGAGCCGAATCCAAACAAGAATTTGAAGAGGGGTTTGCTCCTGACCAAAGCTATGGAGAGTTACTTGGACACTCGATTTATTTCTATAGCAAGGATTCAGGAAAGCCTGTTCGGTTTGTTCCCCCAGCATTTGCTGACATTGATATAACCAAACTTCCACGGTTCAAAACTTTCAATCTAAAAGAATTTGGCTGTCGGCTTTGGTGGGTTGAATACGGAGGAACGAGAAATACCATTTACGAATCCGAAGAGATCAAATGGGAGTTATGGAAAGTCATTTATGGAATCTGGAATCATGTCAAGAATTCAGGGCAATACCCTGATTCAGAAAACCTGACGCTGGAATGGGTGGGCACAATTCCCGGCAAGCGGGAAAGCAGACGTTTTGAGGGGGATTACATACTGACCCAAAAAGATGTGGTAGAGCAAAGGTCTCATTTCGATGCAGTTTCATTTGGAGGATGGGCTTTGGATTTGCATCCTGCAGAAGGAGTATTTGGTGATCAACCAGGCTGTACACAATGGCATAGTAAAGGTGTTTATCAAATTCCCTTTCGTACCATGTATTCCAAAAACATCAAGAATCTCTTTTTGGGAGGAAGGTTAATCAGTGCTACTCACGTGGCCTTTGGTTCGTCCAGGGTAATGGCCACCTGTGCCCATAATGGTCAGGCAGTGGCCATTGCGGCTGCAATTTGTGTGGAACAGAATCTCCTGCCAGCCGATTTGCTGGTTAAAGAAAGGATGGATGAGCTCCAAACCAGGCTGATCAAATCCGGCCAATATATCCCCCATTTCCGGTTGCAGGATGGAGAGGATTTGGTGCAAAGTGCTCAAATCACAAGTTCTTCAGAATTGGAATTGAAGGGACTTTCTTTTGATGGCCCTTGGCATTCCTTGGATTTTTCCATGGCTCAGATGCTGCCTGTCGAACCGGGTGTGGTTCCGGCAATGAAAATTCAGGTGAAATCTTCTGTCTTATCTAAGTTGACAGTCGAATTGAGGCTTAGTGAAAAACCTGAAAACTATACTCCCGAGGTTGTTTTGGAGAGACTGCAACTGGAAATTAAGTCCGGAGAAAACTTCTATTCATTTTCTTTTAATCAGCAGATTCCTACTACCCAGTATGTGTTTGTCACATTTATTGCCAATCCTGATTTGATGCTGAAGTGTTCCAATACCCGCATCTCTGGCTTGCTGACGGTCTTTAACAAGTTTAATAAATCTGTGGCAACCAGCAGTCGGCAGGATCCTCCGGCTGGAATCGGAATCGATTCGTTTGAGTTTTGGGTACCGGAGCGTAGGCCAAAAGGTCAAAACCTAGCGTTTGAGTTGGACCGAAGTCTCCGTCCCTATTTCATGGAAAATCTTAAAAACGGGATTTTCAGACCAACCAGACAACCCAATGCTTGGGTTGCTTCCAAGGATGATCTACATCCTTCATTCAGATTGGAATGGTCTCAGGATCAGATTATTTCGACATTCATACTTTATTTTGATACAGACTTTGACCATCCGATGGAATCCACGTTGATGGGGCATCCGGAAAGTGAGATTCCATTTTGTGCCAAATCCTTTCAGATTAAAGATGCTTCAGACAAGGTGATTTATCTCCAAAAGGAGAATCATCAAACTATCCAAAAGATAAAACTCAAAGAGCCTGTTACGACTCGTAAGCTCACTTTTGAATTTGAAAAAAGAGTCGAAAATGTACCTGTAAGCGTATTTGGAATTTGCTGTTATTCCTAGTCCTTTAATTGTAATCCGTATCCCATCAACCCGAAAACTATGAAACCCCTAATTCTCTTTTTCCTTTTAGGTATCCTTGGTTCTTTCTCATTCAGGAAGAGTGAGCCAACTATCCAGCTGGAAAATGACCATATGAAAATATCCTGGGAAAACAGTGATGGAGGCTGGAGAATCAGTCAAGTGTTATTGAAATCCGATGGAAAATGGAATCAAATACCCAATCCATCAGGCGAATATACCTTGATCAGATCGGAGGTAATGCCGCCTAAAAAATCAGATGTACAATACAAGACGAAAATAGGTGGAGATTTCCTCGAAGCGCTCTATAAATATCAATATGATCTCTGGAAAGAACAGGTAAGTCCGGTAGCCATGAACACTGCGGGAGAGGCTTTGTTCTTTTTCCCTGACCAGGCAGAGCAGATGGGTAAAGAAAAAGTTGTTTTTAAAGAAAGGACGGATTGGGGTACGGTTACCATTACCTGGAACTTCGATCCTAATTTTCCACAAGACATCCTCGTTGAGGAAGAATTTGAGGTTGCCAAAGGGGGGTATTACTCGCTCAGCAGTCCTTCGCTGGTTACGATTCCTGAAAGTGACTTGGATTGGGCTACAGTCCCCGGATATTTTCATGGGAATAAACTGGAGGAAAATCTTGCTTTGGCATATGCCTATGGCAATGGGGTGCCTTCAACACCCATCGTTTTTAGAGAACAGGCAGCAAGCACCTTAAGCCCTATTATTAGTTCCAAAAGAGGATTTACAATAGCGGTGGTTTCCAATCCGGAACTGGGAAGAGACCCTTGGGAAAATGATAAGTTGACTCACAATGATTGGAAATTGGGACTTTCCCATATGAATCGGAGGTCAAGCCTTACTCCATCCCTTTATTACCCGGTTTTGGGGGAAATAGGATCTGAAAAAAAAACTGGAGAGTCTCTAAATTTCGGGTTCAGGTTTAGCCTTTCCGGTGGCGATTGGTTTGAGACCTTGAACCATGTAGTCTATGATGTTTTTGAGTTTAAAAAGGGCCTCGATCTAAGAAAAAACCGTCAGTCGCTCAGTGACAGAGTCAATAAGATGTATGGCTATCTCACGGATTCTGTAACCTCGCTTTGGAGAGTAGAGGAGTTTAACGGACTTAAAATCGGTGCTCAAGCCTACCTGGGAGGTGTAGTAGGTTCTGGCCGGGATGCTATGAAAAACTCCGATTATGGAGCGATGTGGATGCTGGCAAATTCCACCCAAAGCGAGTACCTGAAGGAAAAGGTATTGCCTTTTGCGCTTAATTTCAAGTTGGCACAACAACAGACTTCCCCGGGGTTTTTTCAAGGGGCAGCTATCGGGCAATACTACCTGTCCAATTCCAAGAAGTTTGTGGAGGAATGGGGGACTATGGTAGAACCCATTGCTTTGACTTACTACATCATGCTGGATATCGGAAACATTCTGTTGTTCGAACCTGAGAACGAAGAATTGAGAAGCAGGCTAAAGCTTGGAGCTGATTTGCTTCTGGACTGGCAGAAAGAAGACGGAAGCTGGGCAGTTGCTTATAGTCGGGAGGAGGAAGAGATTTTCCAAGACATAGAAGACTTTAGACCGACGTTTTATGGTTTGTTGGTTGCTTACCGGATATTGAAAGATCAAAAATACCTTGACGCAGCTGTAAAAGGAGCAGATTGGTATTTAGAAAATGGAGTTAAGAATGGGAGCTTTTTGGGGGTTTGTGGCGATGCGAGGTATTTTCCTGACTTTGCTACCGGGCAGACCGCGCAGGCATACCTGGATCTTTTTGATCTAACGGGGAATGAAGAGTATAAGGAAGGTGCCATCCAAGCTGCGAAGATTTACACCACCTACATTTACACCCATCCTATTCCAAACCAAAACACCAAGATAGTCAACGGAAAAGAAGTCCAAGATTGGGAAATTACCCAAGCAGGATTGAGTTTTGAGCATGGAGGTACTCTGGGGTCAACCAATTTCCACGGCCCAATTCTTTTGGCCAGTCATGCCGGGATGTTTATCCGGATGCATCAACTGACAGGAGAGCGGATTTTTGCTGATATGGCAAGGGCAGCTTCAATTGGACGACATGCATTCGTAGATGAGAAAACCAGTGTTGCCTCCTATTATTGGAAAGGTATGAACGCAGGTGCTGGCCCCTACCCACACCATGCCTGGTGGCAGGTGGGATGGATTACGGATTATTTAATGGCTGAAATAGAATTCCGTTCACAAGGTGCAATAGCTTTTCCCAGAGGGTTTGTTACTCCAAAAGTTGGCTCCCACCAGAGCTATGGTTTTGAACCAGGGGAGATTTTTGGAGAGAAAGCGAGCTTAAAAATTATACCCGAAGCAATTTCAATGTCCAATCCATCCATTGAATTTGTGATTTCTTCTGGCGAGAAAGGAGATAAAGTTTGGGTGATTTTACTAAATCAGGAAAATGAAATTCAAAATGCTGAATTAAAAATTGATTCAGCCTTGGTCAAAGAAGGTAATATTGACAAGGTTTCTTATTTGGATCATGAGGGAAGAAAGGTCGAAGAAAAAACGACCTCTTCTGAAACTTGGAACCTGTCTGTACCTGCCCTGGGAATCAGGATTCTCGAATTGCAGATTAAGTCGAAATAGCTCTTTTTTCTATAAAATCCAGAAACCCACATTTAAGGTAATATCATGCAATTTCAACTATGGAAAAAAATCTGGTTGCTGTATTGTATAACAGGTATGGTGCTTATCCCAAAATCCTGGAGTCAGCAAAAGAATAATCTTTCCCTAACTGGAACAGTTACTGCCAGTTCTTTTCAGCCGGGATTTGAACCATCAAAGGCAATCGATGGTAAGTTTGGCGCTGAAAGCTCCTGGAAAAATTTGCCCAACGAAATTGAAGGGTGGATTATGCTGAAGTTGCCAGGGGCAACAGAGATAACAGAACTCAGTATCAAAACTCCCAAAGAGTCTTCTCCGATTTCAAATTTTAAAATCCAGACAATCCTCAATGGATCTTGGAGAAACATCAAAGAAATCAGTTCCAATGAAGAAAATCAGGTTTCTGTCAACTTTGAGAAACCTGTCCTAACCGACCGTATTCGACTTTGGATTGAAAATGGCGCAAATGTGGTTGTTTCAGAGTTTGAGGTGTTTGGACAGCAATATGTGGATTCAACCGCTGTAGATGTCAAAAAAATCCTGGTCAACCAGAGTGGATACAACCTTGGACGACCGAAGCGTTTTTCTGCTCCAAACTTTGCTGATCAAATCCCTTTTCAGATTCTCCAGGCAAGTGACCGAAAAGTGGTGTATTCGGGAATCATTCAAAAAGGGAAAGGAGATTTCTCCCTGTTCAATCCCAATTCTCAGGAGGAATTTATCATCGTTTCGGGTCAGGAAGAATCCTTTCCTTTTCGAATCGGACCTTATTGGTTGGAGCGGGTGACTTATCGAAACCTGGTGGATTTCATGATCGGAGCTCGGCACTATGTGGGTACAACAGAACTAATTAGGCCATTGTCTTTCGAATGGAGGGACGGTGATTTTTTCAATTGGGCTTTACAGGGGATGGTAGCCCTCTATCTTTCCAATCCATTGGCTTTCGAACGAATGGAGAAAACTGTTTCCTATGTGTCTAACTCCTCTTTTCCTTCTGAATACAAAGGATTGTGGGGAGAGTTGGAGCCCTATAGGGAGGATGCGCCAGACTTGATTAAGTTGATTCATTGGGATGTGGACGTTAAGATTTCCCAAGGATTGGAGCACGAAATGCAAAAGGCCGAACTTGCACATTTCCTTTATGCTTGGCCCTATTTGGTAAAGTGGCTCCCACAGCAAAATTTTGACCGGGTCTACCACTATGCTCGGGAAAAATGGGAGAAAACCACGGTCAGCCCAAGTTCCACCTCACAGTATGACTTAAGTCCTGAGCACAATTTACTCGCATTGAAAACACAGATGGGCACTACCAAAGGCGAAATGCCTCCGGGATATTCCGTCATTCCAAACTTGATGATGTATGAAGTCGCCAAAAGGCAGGGGGAAGAGGATGCAGAGAAGTATTTTGAGGCAGCTTACCGACAGATGGATTGGATGATTCAAAACCTCGACTGGAAGGACCCCCTCGTAACTAAAGGGCAGCGAATGTCCGAACACATGACTATGCGTTCATTTGCTTATTTCCAGCATAATTTTCCGGATAGAGCTCCAAAAGGATTAAAGGAAAAGGTGGAGGAATGGGCTGCTGTGATTATTTCGAGGTCTGATAATTATTGGGATTTCAGAAAATATTCTGATTCAGAAGATTGGGTGCCTCCCAGTTGGAATGAGACTGGCAATGTCTTGGGTTTTCCTGCTGCACTATTCTCGGCCATGTCGACTTTGAATAATCAGGATTTAGTCGACAAATTGGAAATTTTGGCCTGGTCACATTTTGACAATGCGTTTGGAAGAAATCCAGTCGGAAGGCATTTTTCCCATAGAGGCCCCGAAGAGATTGAAGGGGTGGATTTGGGATGGTATAGTGCACACCTAGGGGGCTATGGCTTACTCGAGGAAGTGAAATTTGTGTTCGATGGTTCTCCAAAATCCTTCCATTATCCTAACAATCCGGAGGTGGGAAACTTGGGCTGGACTGAAGGGTGGGTCCAATTCAATACAGCCTTTAATGCAAGCATGGCATATTTGGCCAATTATTACACCCGTCTGGAGGTGTCGAGGGAAGGCGCTTCGCTGTTAAAGATCAGCCTTGAAGCGCCTTTAAACTTTGACCCAACCCGGGAAGAGCAAGCCACAGTGCTAATCCAAAACGAACAAGGACAGAGCCTTTCGGTCCGTCTAAAGGAGGAATCTCCATTTTCTAATAAATTTATAGGGGAAATTCCTTATTCAAACCATCGTTTGGAATCAGGAAACAAAATGATTGAGTGGGATAAAGGCGATACTCTAATTGTTTCCTATGGCCTTGGTTACTTTAAAAAAGTTGCGATTTTCAATGAAATGAAATAAACGTCTGTTAAATCCAAACAAGTAGAGAAACATTAATGGCCTTTTTGAGGGCAATTCATTGTTTGATTCTTCCATTATTACTTTGCTGAATATATTTTGACTATAAATTATCTGGGTAAATTTAAAGTATACACTTTTTGTAGTTTGAATTATTGAAATTTTCGAAATGGTTGGTTTTTATTTGGATTTAATGTGTCATGGGTACGTTTCATTTGTTTTTACGGTAATAGTTTTTCTAAATGACTATTACAAATAATCAATCTTAAAAAAGAACAACTGTTTTTCATTGTATGAAAGCTCCAGAAAAAATGTATTTTGAGGGGCGAGGAGCAATACTCAATTCTTTTCGATTGTTATTTCCAATCCCCTAGAGACTTTATTTAGTAAGCCATAAAAAGAGTCTATGAATCGGGGGAATGGAGGATTCTTCCTATTCCTTATTTGCCTGAGGATAACTTTAGAGGACATTTGGTGTTTTCCTTAAATTATAATGTAATTAACCTATTCCTATCAAGGAAGCTCTTTGAAGCCATTCCCAAAGAGCAGGTAATTGATATCATTAAACCGGAACCAACAGGACATTATAGCCAAATAATATGGTTTCTGTATGACTGGTTAACAGTAATTCAACTTCTCAATAAGGATTTAACCCTGGGAAATTATGTCAAATTGTTAGACCAGTCTATTCAGTTTGGAATTTTGTCAGAAAACCTGTTACTAAAACAGTGGATAGTGGACAATCTGATTTGGGAAAGAGGATTTTGTTCTCTGATTTACCCATCGTCAATACTCGAACAATTTCTTAAAATGATTTTTTTGCACTAAGCGATCAATTGATCCTGGAGATCAGGAAAGATGAACTGCAACGGGCAGCTGCAACTCTTTTATTGAAAGACTTCAAGGCTCATTTGTAGCAATATTTTTTGGAGGGGAATTTTTTCATTTCCCTGATAAGGAAAGAGTTTCTGGTTTTTTCTTAGCGCATTGCACCCAATTGGACACTTGGGAAATTACCCAAAATACACTTCTGGATCTTACGCCATTTAATACGCTATACCCTATAGTGCAGGATGGTGAGCGGTTTTATAAAATTAAAATTAAATGATTGTCAGCTGGTTACTTGCAAAAATGTTGAATTTGGCAAGGGCTCCATTTCTTAATTCTAGCTCAAAAAAATCGAACTGAAATTTTAAACTAGGATAAAAAAGGAGGGCCAGAAATACAGAAAAGCTATTAAGAGAATAGAAAAAGGCCCAAATATCCGATGACATCGTTCACAACTAATCAGGTTTTACTTCATAGAATATCTGTTAATTCAGACAAAGAGGCATTTTCGGAGCTTTTCAAGAGATATCATTCCAAACTGGTATCGTTTGCTGCGTGTTTTTTATCCGATTATGAAGAAGCTGAAGATTCGGTATCAGAGGTATTTGTTAGACTCCTTCAAAAAAAACAGGAACTCCAGGATATCGAAAATTTTGAGGGATACCTTTATTATTCAGTGAAGAATCAATGCCTGAATCAACTGAAGAAAAACAAAAGGAAAAATAAACTATTATGATTATCCGCTACTTTGCCAGTAGGGTTGGATAGAAGCAATAATAAGTCGGT
>VFQM010001277.1_pt1 | contig 22726 bp, 18 predicted proteins | sample 3512391 | NCBI WGS metagenome assembly VFQM01 (sample SAMN10412369, study PRJNA504923) | tailings metagenome | isolation source: Replicate 1 from Balatoc abandoned mine | place: Philippines | reverse complement strand
CTGCTGCGCCAGGCGGTCACTTCGCGAATGGTTTCCGATGTGCCGCTGGGCGCGTTCCTGTCGGGCGGGGTGGATAGCTCCAGCGTCGTCGCACTGATGGCAGAGGCCAGCCGTAGCCCGGTCAATACCTGCAGCATCGGCTTTGACGAGGCCGCGCTTGACGAGACCGCCTATGCCCAGCTTGTTGCCGAACGCTTCGGCAGCAACCATCAGGCCCGCGTGGTGGGCAGCGACGATTTCGAGCATGTCGATACGCTGGTCGCGATGTTCGATGAACCCTTTGCCGATGCCTCGGCACTGCCGACCTGGCGGGTTAGCCAGCTGGCGCGCGAGACGGTGACGGTTGCCCTTTCGGGCGACGGAGCGGACGAGGCGCTGGCCGGATACCGCCGCCATCGCTTTCACCACGCGGAGGAACGGGTTCGCAGTCTGCTGCCGGGTGCTTTGCGCCAACCGGTTTTTGGTGCGCTCGGTGCGCTTTATCCCAAGGCCGATTGGGCCCCGCGCCCGCTGCGGGCCAAGGCAACCTTCCAGTCACTCGCCCTCGACGGCGCAGAAGGCTATGCCCGCGCGGTTGGCTTCGCGCCGGCTGAGCTCCGGCAGCGGCTCTATTCGGCCGATTTCCTGCGCGAGCGGGGGGATTACCGGGCGGAACAGGCCTTTGTCGATCTTATGCGCCGGGCACCCGCACGCTCGGGCCTGGACCAGGCGCAATATGCCGATCTCAAGTTCTGGCTGCCGGGTGACATCCTGACCAAGGTTGACCGCACCAGCATGGCCGTCAGCCTGGAGGCGCGCGAGCCACTGCTCGATCACCGCCTGATCGAATTTGCCGCCGCCCTCCCGGAAGGACTGCGCCTGCGCGGCGGGCAGGGTAAGTGGCTGATGAAACAGGCAATGCGCCGCTATCTGCCGGATGAGGTGCTGTTCCGCCCCAAGCAGGGTTTCGTGACCCCGATCAGCCAGTGGCTGCGCGGTCCCTTGGCAGGTGCCGCACGTGCGATCGGCAGCAGCGCCGCCCTTTCCCGCACAGGCTGGTTCGATGGTGCCGCGCTGGGCCGGATTGCCGAAGAACATATCGCGGGCAGCGCCGATCACGGCCGGCTGCTGTGGCAATTGCTCATGCTCGACAGATCGCTGGCGCGATTGGGGATCATCGCCTGACGGCCTTGACCCGCTCCTAGCTTCGGGTAGCTTCCGCTTGTGAATCTTCGAGATTCCAGGGGAGGACAAGAATGGGCGAAACGCCCGCGGGGAGCGCGAAATCCAGCCGGCTGAAACCGGCGATCCTGCTGATAATGCTTGCGGCCCTGGTCTATCTGGGTGGTCGCTGGGCTGGCCTGTGGGGCAGCGACGACGACGGTCAGCTCAAGCTCTATGGCAATGTCGAGATTCGCGAAGTCCAACTTGGTTTCCGGGTCGGCGGGCGGATCAGCAAGCTTTATGTCGACGAGGGGGATCGCGTTGCCCCTGGCCAAGTCCTGGCCGAACTCGATACCCGCCCGCTAGATGATCGCCTGGCCGGCGCAGCTGCTCGGCTTGATGCTGCCAGTGCGGCTGCGCAGCGCGATGCCAATGGCTCGCGCCCGCAGGAAGTGGGCGAGGCAAGGGCCGCCGTGGCTGCGGCCGAAGCGCGCCTGGTGGAGGCACGGCGCCAGTTCGAGCGTCGCCAGGCGCTGGTCGAAAAGGGTTTTATCAGCAAGGCCGATGTTCAGACGGCCGAGGCCGGGGTTGCAGCGGCCGAAGCTAGCCTGGCCGCCGCCCGCAGCTCGCTCTCACTGGCCGAAGAAGGCGTTCGCGCCGAAGATCGCGCCGCCAGCGAAGCATCGCGCAGCGCCGCCTTTGCCGAGCGCCGGGCCGTCCAGACCGACCTTTCCGATGCGCGGATTATTGCCGCCGAACAAGGCCAGGTCCTGACCCGGGCGCGGGAAACCGGCGCCATCGTCCAGCCCGGCCAGACGGTGCTTACCGTGGCGCTCACTCAGCCGGTCCGGGTCCGTGCCTATGTTGCCGAGCCCGATCTGCCCAAGATCCGCCCCGGCATGGCGGTAACGGTCAGCGTCGATGGCAGCGACAAGCGTTGGCCAGCGAAGATTGGCTATATTGCCCCCGTCGCGGAGTTCACGCCCAAGACCGTGCAGACCGAGCAGCTGCGGGCCGATCTGGTCTATCGCGTGCGCCTGACGGTTGACGATCCGCAGGGCGAGCTGCGCCAGGGCCAACCAGTCACCGTTTCCGTCTCCGCCGACGGAAAGCGCTGAAGGCGCGCCATGGCGGAGGCGCCGCTCCTCCGGCTTGACGGCGTGACCAAGCGCTTCAAAGGCGCGCGCCGCGGTGCGCCGCCGGTCGAGGCCCTGCGCGGTGTGTCGCTCAGCCTCGCGCCCGGGCGGCGGCTTGGCCTGGTTGGCCCGGACGCTGGCGGCAAGACCACGCTGATGCGGATTCTCGCCGGATTGGTGACGGCCGATGGTGGCACGGTCGAATTGCTGGGCGGCCCGCCCGATCAGCTTGATCGTAGTCAGGTCGGCTATATGCCGCAGGGTGGGGCGCTCTATGCCGAGCTGACCGTGCGGCAGAACCTTGAACTCTACGCCCGGCTGCGCGGGGTCGAGCCGGACGAGAGCCCTGAGCGGATGGAGCACCTCTATCGGCTGACAGGTTTGGCGGCGTTTCAAGACCGGCCGGCGGGCAAGCTGTCTGGCGGGATGCGACAAAAGCTCGCCATGGCTTGTGCCGTGGTTGCGGCGCCCCGCCTGATGCTGCTGGACGAGCCGTCGGTCGGGGTCGATCCGGTTTCGCGCCAGGAAATCTGGCAGCTGGCGATGGACCTGTCTGGCCGTGGCACCAGCCTGGTCTGGACCACCAATATCCTGGAGGACGCCGCTCGCTGCGACGAGATCGTCCTGCTCCACGAAGGGGAGATCCGCTACCACGGCCCGCCCGATGGATTGGCAGAAGGGGCACGGGGGCGGTGCTATTCGCGCGCTTTGCCCGATGGGGTGCGCCGGCAAGCGCTGCAGGATCTGCTGCTTGACCCGGCCGTCGTGTCGGGCCGGATCGAGGGCGGTGAGCTCCATGCACTAACCCGGCAGCCGGCCGCGCCGGCGGGCGCGGGTTGGAAGTCGGTGCCCGCCCGGCCCGACGAAGGCTTTGCCGCCATGCTCGATGATGGCGCACCGCTGCAACCGAGCGCTTTGGCCGAAGCCTTCCCCCTGCGCCTTGACCAGCCGGACCAGCCGGCCATTGCCGCGATCGGCCTGACCCGGCGGTATGGCGATTTCATCGCGGCGCAGGACATTTCCTTCTCGGTCCGGCCGGGCGAGATATTCGGACTGCTTGGACCGAACGGCGCCGGCAAATCGACCACCTTCCGCATGCTCTGCGGGCTCGCCACGCCGAGTGCGGGGCGCGGTACTGTCGCCGGGCGGGACCTTTCGGTGGCCCGCGCCGAAGCGCGGCAAGCGCTGGGCTACATGCCGCAGAAGTTCTCGCTCTATGGCGACCTGACGGTTGCGGCGAACCTCAAGTTCGTGGCCGGCGCCTATGGCCTGACCGGCAGCGCGCAAGGCGCGGCGATCGAGCGGGTAGTCGCGGCGCTGGGGCTGGGGTCTTATCTCGAATCCGCTGCCGGCCTGCTGCCGCTGGGCGTAAAACAACGGCTCGCGCTGGGCGCAGCGGTGCTACACACGCCGCCGGTGCTGTTCCTTGACGAGCCGACCTCTGGCGTCGATCCCTTGGTCCGGCGCGAGTTCTGGCACCACATCAATGCCATCGCCGCGCGCGGCACGGCCGTGCTGGTGACAACCCATTTCATGGACGAGGCTGAGAACTGCGACCGGGTCTTGGTGATCAACCGCTCGCAGACGATCGCCCAAGGCACGCCGGATGAACTGCGGCGCTCGATCCCTGGCGGTGAAATTGCGCCATCGCTTGAGGCGGCCTTCTTCAGCCTGATCGATACCCAGCGCCGGGTCCTGGAAGGGGCTGCGGCATGAGCCGGCGCGATCCGCTGTTCTGGCGCCGGGCGGCAGCAATCCGGGCCAAGGAATGGGCCCAGATCTGGCTCGATCCGTCGACCTTCGGGCTGGTCGTGCTCATGCCGCTGATCCTGATGTTCCTGTTTGGCAGCGCGGTAACGCTTGATGTTCATGGCACCCGCACGGGGCTGATCGACCTCGACCGGTCCAGCGCCTCGCGCGATCTGGCGGCAACGCTGTCGCACAATTCCTATTTCCGGATCGCCGAGAAGGACAGCGTGGCTGCAGCCGAGCCGGCCCTGCGCAGCGGAGCCTTGCGGGGCTTTGTGGTGATCCCGGATGGGTTTGAGCGCGATCTGGCCAGTGGGCAGGTTCCGGCGATCCAGCTTGTTACCGATGGTTCGCAGGTCAACACGGCGACCTTGCTGGCCAGCAACCTGCGCGGCACGCTGCGGGCCTGGGGCGAGGCGCGGGCGCGTGAGCAGGACGAAACGTTTCGGCCGCCACTCAGCCTCATTGCGCGCTACACCTACAATCCCGAGCTTGAGAGCCGGTATATGCTGGTGCCTGGCGCGATCGGGATCGTCATGGCGATGATCGGCAGTCTGCTGACCGCGCTGATCATGGCCCGCGAGTATGAGCGCGGGACGATGGAGGGCCTGCTCTCGACTCCGATCTCGATTCCTGGCCTCGTGCTGAGCAAGCTGCTGCCCTATTACGTGCTCGGCCTTGCCTCGACCGCGATCTGCGTTGCCGTGGCGGTGCTGGGGTACGGCTTGCCGTTCAGGGGCTCGTTCCTGGCGCTGTTCCTCGTTTCCTCCGCCTTCCTGGCGGCGGTGCTGGGGCAGGGGCTGCTCATCTCGGCCGGGACGAAGAACCAGTTCGTCTCCACGCAATTTGCGCTGCTTTCGGGCTTCCTGCCCTCGCTGCTGCTGTCCGGCTTCCTGTTCGAGATCGATTCCATGCCGATCGGCATCCAGTGGCTGACCTACATCGTCCCGGCCCGCTACCTTATCCCGCCGCTGCAAAGCGTGTTCCTGGTGGGGGACATCTGGTCGATGTTCCTGCCCAACATTCTCGCCCTGATGGGCTTCGGGGCATTCTTCTTCCTGCGGGTGACGCGCGCGATCAAGCGGCAGATCGCATGAGCGGGGCGCTGGTCAGGATTGTCGCCATGGCGCTCAAGGAGCTCGCCGTGGTGCTGCGCGACCGGCGCGTGATGACCACGCTGGTTGCCAGCCCGGTGATCCAGTTGGTGCTGTTCGGGCTCGCCACCACTCTTGAGGTCAAGAATGTCTCGCTGGGCCTGGTCAATCGCGACACCGGCGTCGCCTCCGAACAGTTCCTCGCAGCGGTTGGCGCCACGCGCAATGTTGGCGAGGTGATCGTTTATCCCAACGAAAAGGCGCTGGGCGAAGCGATCGAGCAGCGCGAAGTGCTGGGCGGGGTGATCCTGCCACCTGACCTTTCCGCGCGGGTCGCGCGCGGTGAGGGCGGCGAAATCGGACTGCTGCTGGATGGCCGGAGAGTTAATGCAGCACAGATAGTTACAGCTTATCTCTCAGAAATAGCCGCAACTACGGGGCTGGCGTTGCGGCCGGGTGCTGCAGGGCCAGACCTTGTGGTGCGCAATTGGTACAACCCCAACCTTGATTACAGCTGGTTTACTCTGCCGGGGATGATCGCTGTGATCACGACCGTCCTGGTGCTGTCGGTCTCGGTCCAGGCAATTGCCCGTGAGCGCGAGTTTGGCACCTACGATCAGTTGATGGCCCTGCCGATGCGGCATTGGGAGATCCTGCTCGGCAAGGCGGTGCCGGCATTCCTGGTCGGGCTGTTCAACGGCTCGTTCTACGTGGCGATGGTTGCCTTGCTCTCGGACGTGCCGTTTCTCGGTTCTTATCCTTTGATTGTGCTGGCTATTGCTGCCTTCAGTCTGGCCGTCAGTTCGATCGGGCTGGCAATTTCCAGCGTGGCCGGAAACCAGCAGCAGGCGTTCCTGGGCGGGTTCCTGGTAATCGTCCCGATGATCCTGCTTTCGGGTTATGCCAGTCCGATCGACGGAATGCCGGGCTGGTTGCAGCCGATCGCGGCAGTCGATCCACTCAGCCACTTGCTCGCGGTTTGCCACGGGGTGTTCCTCAAAGCCATGCCCGCAGCGATGATCCTAGACCACATCTGGCCGATGTTGCTGGTTGCCGCAGTCGCGCTGGCGCTTGGTCACACCCTGTTGCGCGGACGCAGCAATTGATCAGAAATGGGACTCGGCACACCGCGGGCCTGAAAGAATTCCTTTGCCAAGCGACTCCACCCTCGGTTAGATTCACGAAAATAGCAGGTAAGTGGTTTCCGCCAGATACCTGAATCGGGTTAAGCGCGAGGCATTTATGGATCGACTTTCAGGCGATCTTTCAGGTTCTGAAACGCCTCATGCAGAGGTGGAGGGCGCCTTGTCGGACAGCAATAGCGATGCCGCGGCCCTGTTGCAGCAGGCCCGTTTGCGGCTTTCCATTCCCGACGATCTGTTCGCGCTGAACGAGCTCGACGTGCTTTACAGCGAGCGCGAGGAAACGCTGTGGACCTACATGCGCCCGGCCGGACGCCCCAGCTTTACCCCGCCGATGCTGGCCGACTTCGGCAATTGGCAGCGCCTGATTGCCGCCCATTTCGGTCCGGACCGGGTGCCGCTCAAATACCTGGTCCTCGGCAGCCGAGCACCGGGAGTGTTCTGCTTTGGCGGTGACCTTGAGCTGTTCGCGGCCCTGATCCGCGATGGCAATCGCGACGCTCTGGCCGCCTACGGCTATCGCTGCGTCGAGATCCTCCATCGCAACATGCATTCGCTCGATCTGCCGATCCTGACGATTGGCATGGTTCAGGGTCAGGCTCTGGGCGGCGGGTTCGAAGCCTTGCTGTCGTTCGATTACATCATTGCTGAACGCGGATCCTCGTTCGGTCTGCCCGAGGTGATGTTCGGACTGTTCCCGGGCATGGGCGCCCACGCAATTCTCTCACGTCGCCTGGGTCAGGCGATGGCTGACCGGATCATCATGAGCAACGAGACCTATTCGGCCGAGGCTATGTATGAGCTGGGTATTGTCCAGCAGCTTGCCGAACCGGGCGAGGGCGAGGCGGCAGTGCGCGAGTTCATCGCCAAATCCAGCCGCCGTCATGCTGGCCTGGTGGGTGCGCGCCGCGCCAGTCGCCGGGCCAACGATGTCAGCCTGGCCGAACTGCGTGACATCGTTGACTATTGGGCCGACGCGGCGCTGCAACTGCGAGAGCAGGACCTCAAGCTGATGCAGCGCCTGGCCGGGGCTCAGGCCCGTTTGCCGCGCGCGGCGGCCTAAAGCGAATCCACCAGAACCACTTCGCAATCGCTCACCGCTTCGACGGTGATGCTCGCTTCGCCGGTAACGGCCACGCCATCGCGCGGTTGCGCATCGATGCCATTCACGCGGATCGTGCCGGTGGGAGCAACCAGGTAGATGTGGCGGTTGGCCTCGGTTGACCAGGTCGCGCTTTCACCCGCCGCGAGTGTGGCTGCCGCCACCTTGGCATCGGCCCTGATCGAAAGCGCCTGATCTTCATCCGGCGTGCCGCTGGCAACGACTTCCCACCGCCCGGCGCGGTCGCCGCGCGGAAACTCGCGCTGGCCCCAGCCAGGGGCCTCGCCAGCCCGATCGGGCATGATCCAGATCTGGAACAGGGTCGTGGCTTCGTCTTCCAGGTTGTATTCCGCGTGGACGATCCCGGTGCCGGCGCTCATCACCTGCACGTCGCCGGCGCCGGTCCGGCCCTTGTTGCCCAGACTGTCCTGGTGCGTGATCGCCCCGGTACGGACAAAGGTGACGATCTCCATGTCGTTATGCGGGTGCGGCGGGAAGCCGCTGCGCGCGGCGATCGTATCGTCGTTCCACACGCGGATCGCACCCCAGCCCATCCGGGCGGGATCGTAATAGGAAGCGAAGCTGAAGTGATGGCGGGCGTCCAGCCAGCCGTGGTTCGCGTGGCCCAAGCCAGCAAAGGGTCTTACTTCGATCATGTCTGCTATCCACCTCGGCGGGGTGTTGCCGCCGGAATGGTCGGTAAATGGGAAGGCGGCCGGTTAATTCAACCCTGCTCACCGTGGCCGAGGGCCATGTAGTCGGCACTCTGCATTTCCATCAGGCGGCTGACCGTGCGTTCGAACTCAAAGCGTCCGTCGCCCGCGGCATAGAGTTCTTCCGGTGCTGCATCGGCGGTCGCCAGCAGCTTGACCTTCTGTTCGTAGAGCGCGTCGATCAACGTGACGAAGCGGGCCGCTTCGTTCCGGTTCTCCGGCCCCATGCGCGGAATGCCAACCAGGATCACGGTGTGATAGGTCTGCGCAATCGCCAGGTAATCCGGCGCGCCGCGAGCCTCGGCGCAGAGCCGTTTGAAGCTGAACACGGCGACGCCCTTCAGGCTCTTGGGGACGTGGAGGATGCGCCCACCGCCGACATCGAGGTCGGCCGAGGGGACATGCTCGGCATCCTCGGGCGGATAGTCGGTCAGGCGGAAGAAGGCCTCGCGCACTTGCGCCGTGGCGGCGTCGCCCAGCGGGGTGTGCCAGGTTGCCATGCCGCCCAGCCGCTCAAGCCGGTAATCGACCGGGCCGTTCAGCGCCATCACGTCAAGCTCGCGCTCGATCAAGGCAATGAAGGGCAGGAAGTGCTCGCGGTTGAGGCCGTCCTTGTAGAGCTCGGACGGAGCCCGGTTGCTGGTGGTCACGATCACCAGCGCGTGCTGCGTGATCAGTGCGGTGAACAGCCGGCTCATGATCATCGCATCGGCTGAATTGTTCACCACCATCTCGTCAAAGGCGAGGACGCGCAGCCCTTCGGCAATGGCGGCAGCGACAGGCGGGATCGGATCCCCGCTCTCGCTCTTGCGCGCTTCGCGCAGGCGGGCGTGAACTTCCTGCATGAAGGCGTGAAAGTGGACGCGGCGCTTGTCGGGAATAGCCAGGCTGTCGTGAAACAGGTCCATCAGCATGGATTTGCCGCGTCCGACGCCGCCCCACAGATAGAGCCCGCGCGGCGGCGGCGCCTTCTTGCCAAACAGCCTGCCCAGCAAGCCGCTGGACTGACCGGCTTCAAGATCCTGCTGCAATTGTGCCAGGCGGGCGGCGGCCGCGCGCTGCTCCGGATCGGGCCGCAGTTCGCCGGCAGCAACCAGCGCTTCGTACCGCGCAAGCAGAGCGGTCATTTGGCCGAGGGTTTGCGGACGATGCCCGAAAAAGTTGCGACCAGGTGCGCCTCGTCCTCGCCCTGAACCACGGTGCCGCGCATGAAGACCAGACGCTTGGTCTCACGCATGACCTCGACCACGGCATCAAGCGGTTTGTCGAGCGCGCCGGCGCCGATGAACTGGCTGGAGAGCTCGAGCGTGACCGAACCGCCGGCGTTGCCGTTCAGCAGGGTGCGCATCGCCGCAAACAGGGCGATGTCGACCAGCGCCAGAGTGACGGCACCGTGCACCATGTCGAGCAGGTTCGAGTGCTTGCGTTCCGGGAACATTCGCACCCGGCAGGTCCGGTCGCTTTCTGGACGGACCAGCATCCGACCCATGGTCTGGGCATTGAACCGGGTATCGTCGGCCAGCTCCCAGCGATGCCAGCCAGGATTGTCCGGATCAGGTTCGTAAATGAAGCCCCGCTGATCGACCACTTAGCCGCGGCGCCCGTTACGCATGCTTGGCCGCCTGCATCTTCTTGATCTCGGCAATCGCGCGGGCCGGGGACAGGCCCTTGGGGCAGACGTTGGCGCAGTTCATGATCGTGTGGCAGCGGTAGAGGCGGAACGGATCTTCCAGCTCGTCCAGTCGCTCACCGGTCATCTCGTCGCGGCTGTCAGCCAGCCAGCGATAGGCCTGGAGCAGGATCGCCGGGCCCAGGAACTTGTCGCTGTTCCACCAGTAGCTGGGGCACGAGGTGCTGCAGCAGGCGCACAGGATGCACTCATAGAGGCCGTCCAGCTTTTCGCGCTGTTCGGGCGTCTGCAGCCGCTCCTTGCCCGAAGGCGTGGTGCTGACCGTCTGCAGCCAGGGGCGGATCGAGGCGTACTGCGCGTAGAAGTGCGTGAAGTCAGGCACCAGGTCCTTGATCACTTCCATGTGCGGCAGCGGGGTGATGCGCACTTCGCCCTTGAGATCCTCGATGGCGGTGGTGCAGGCCAGGCCATTGCGGCCGTTGATGTTCATCGCGCAGGAACCGCAGATCCCTTCGCGGCACGAGCGACGGAAGGTCAGGCTTGGATCCTGTTCCGACTTCATCTTGATCAGCGCGTCGAGCACCATCGGCCCGCAATTGTCGAGATCGATCTCGAAAGTATCGTACCGGGGATTTTCGCCGCTGTCGGGATCGTAGCGGTAGACCGTGAACTTTTTCACGCGGGTAGCGCCATCAGCCTTGTGGTGCTGGGCCTTGCCCGTGATCTTGCTGTTAGCAGGAAGCGTGAAAGTAGCCATGTCGGTCCCTGTCGCTGCGCGGCGGTATGGCCGCATCGGCTCCCCATCTAGCGATTCAGCGCCAAGGAGCAAGCACCTCTGTGCAGGTTTGTCAGCCGTTGCCGGTGAAGCCGAGGAGCGAGGTAATGGTGGCGGCTGCAGCCATGCCGGCAACCACCAGGATCGCGACCATAATCGTGCGCAGGACGGCGGCAGAAAACTCCTCCCGGTCGAGCCAGGCTAACCCGTCCGGGAGGAGCGAATGGGAAGGTTGCGACCCTGATCCAGGCAGGCTCGGCTGCGTTTGCTCAGTTGCTTCGCCGGATGGACCCTCCACAACGCCGCTCTGGCTGGCAGGTGCCCCGGATTGAACCTGAATTTTCTTCCATGTTGGGGGGAAAGTGGCAGCAATCGTTTGTTCGCGGGCGAATTCCTGACGGTACAGCCGGGCCATTTCGCCACGCGGAATTCCGCCCAGACGTGCCCGGATTAGTTCGATCCGTTGATTGACTGCGGATTCGGAAATGCCAAGCAATCCAGCGATTTCCTTGCTGGTGCGGTTGTCTGCAACCAGCGCCATAACCTCCCGCTGCTTTGGTGTAAGCTGTGGGAGCACGACGGGTTCAGACGAAGGCCGAGTCTGCGGCTGCATAGCTTAAAACATAGGCGAAAGGTGCGATGGCGCAATCGCTACAATGGTTTGCAGACAAGTAAATCCACGACAACCTGCAACTTTCTTATACGACTGCGTGAGCAGCGGTGGCAATTGCCGCTGCAAAGCCCGCCGGATCGTCTTCCTGAATGAAGTGTCCGCCATGCAAAGTCGTGTGCGGCATCCCTGTTGTTCCTGGCACGCGTTCAAGCCAGACGGCATCGCCGCCGCGCGTGATGGGGTCACCGTCGGAGAAGCAGCAGAGAAACGGCTTGTCCCAATTGCGGAACACATCCCAGGCGCGCAGCTGGTCCGGAACGGCGGGATTGCCCTTGAAGGGCACTAGCGGCGGATAGGCCCGTGCTGCCGCCTTGCTGGCCTTGGTCGGGAAGGGCGCATCATAGGCCGCCACTTCGTCTTGAGTCAGCGGACGCTTGGTGCCGCGCTTGACGATCCCGCCGATCGGGAAGAACGGGCTGTATTTTGCAAAGGCCCGCCAGATGGCGAAAGCGCGCGGGGCCTCCTGGCCGTCCGGCAGGCCGCCGTTCGACAGCGCTACGGCGGCAAACCGGTCCGGCACTTCTGCCACGACGCGCAAGCCGATCAGCGAACCCCAGTCCTGGCAGCCCAGGGTGATGCCCTTGAGGTCAAGCGCCTCAACCCACTCACGGATCCAGGCGACCTGGCCGGCGTAGGAATAGCTCTCCTGACCCAGCACCTTGTCCGACCGACCGAACCCGATCAGGTCGGGTGCCAGCACGCGGAAACCCTCTGCAGTCAGCAAAGGGATCATGTGGCGCCACAGATAGCTCCAGGTCGGTTCCCCATGCAGCAACACGATGGGGCGACCATCGCGCGGTCCTTCGTCGAGGTAATGGAGGCGCAGGCCGGACCCGAGCGTATGGAAATGGGGTTGGAAGGGAAAATCGGGGAGGTCCTCAAACCGATCGTCAGGCGTGCGATAGATCTGCATTGGCGCTTTCCCCCGCTTTGAATTCTGGCATCATGGCGTCACGCAACGGGCATGGGAAGAGGGGGCCGCGATGGGATTTGCCAATTGGTACGACGAGCACGTGGTCCCGCGCCTGATCCGCTGTGCCTGTTCGGGCCCGGCGATCATGAAGCTGCGCGAGCAGGTTGTGCCGCTAGCTTCGGGCGCTGTGTTCGAACTGGGTTGCGGCGGCGGCCTGAACCAGCGATTTTACGATCCGGCGCGGATCAGCTCCTACGCCGGGGTAGATCCATCGGCCAAGGGCCTGGAGTTCGCCCGCGCCGAGGCCGAGCGCAAGGGTTGGGCGCACGATATCCGGGCTGGGACCGGTGAAGCCATTCCCTTTGGCGATGCCACGTTCGATTCGGTCGTCTGTACTTTTACGCTCTGCTCGGTCCAGGATCCGGTCCAGACGCTGAACGAGATGCGGCGGGTGCTGAAGCCTGGTGGCCAACTGCTGTTTGCCGAGCATGGCGTGGCGCCGGATGCCGGTGTGGCGAAATGGCAGGAACGGATCGAACCGGTCTGGAAACGGATTGCCGGTGGCTGTCACCTCACCCGGCCGGTTGGCGCTTCGATTGATCGCAGCGGTTTCGCGCTTGCGCCGCTGGGCGCGCAATATGCGCCAAAGGTGCCGCGCTTCGCGGGCTGGATGGAATGGGGCGTGGGAGTGAAGGCCGGGTAGCTTTCGCCACCCGGCCGCAATCACTCAGTTCCCGAAGGTCCGCTGCCACCAGCCGCGACGCGGGGTGCCATCGCCTTCTGCCTCAGCCGAGACAGTATCATCAGCCTGGCTTTCAGCTTCAGAGGCGACGGCCTTCTTGCGCGTGCGCTTCGGTTTGGCCGGGGCTTCCTCGGCAGCAGCTTCAGGCTCGGCTGCCGGCGCTTCGGCTTCGGCATCGGCCGGGGCTTCCTCAGCCTTTTTCTTGCGGGTGCGCTTCGGCTTGGCAGTAGGCTCTTCGGCCGCGACTTCCGCTTCGGCCGGAGCCGCTACTGCAGGTTCAGCCTCTGGCTCGGCCGGAGCGGCCTTCTTGCGGCTGCGCTTGGGCTTGGCTGGGGCTTCCTCGGCCACTTCGGCTTCGACTGCGACCGGCTCAGCCGCTGCTTCGGCAGCATCATCGCCGCTGTCGCTGGCAGGGGCCTCACCGTTCTCTTCGCGGTTGCCGTTGCGGCCGCGGCCACCCCGACGACGACGACGACGACGCTTGCGCTGTTCGTCGGACTCACCGGCTGGACCTTCTTCGCGGTCATCTTCCTCGCGATCACCGCCTTCGCTGTCGCCGGCTTCTTCACCCTCGGCAGCTTCACCGTTTTCGGCACCTTCGCCGTCTTCGCGATCACGACCGCCCCGGCGGCGGCGGCGGCGGCGGCGCTTGCCCCGGCCATCACCTTCTTCACGGCGTTCGTCACGGCGGCCACCACGTTCGCGGCCTTCGTCTTCCTCGCCTTCGTCCTCGTCTTCCTCGTCCTCAATGTCGGTAATGTCGTCATCGTCTTCGAGTGCGATCGGCTCGAACTTCGGCACAAATTCGGGGCGTGGGCCCGAAGAGGTGACGCGCATCTTGGCGCCTTCGTTCTCACCTTCGGGCAGAACTTCAACCCGCACGCCATAGCGTTCCTCGATCTCGGCGAGATCGGCGCGCTTGGCATTGAGCAGATAGACCGCCGCTTCGGTGCTGGCGAACAGCGAGATGATCGAACCGCGGCCCTTGGCGGCTTCGTCTTCGATCAGACGCAGGGCCGAAAGCCCGGCGCTTGAAGCGGTGCGAACCAGCCCGGTGCCATCGCAGTGCGGGCACTGGCGAGTGGTCGCTTCGAGCACGCCGGTGCGCAGGCGCTGGCGGCTCATTTCCATCAGGCCAAAGCTGGAGATCCGGCCGACCTGGATGCGGGCGCGGTCGTTCTTGAGCGCGTCCTTCATCGCCTTCTCGACCTTGCGGACGTTCGAGCCATATTCCATGTCGATGAAGTCGATCACGACCAGGCCAGCCATGTCGCGCAGGCGCAGCTGGCGGGCGATTTCCTTGGCCGCTTCGAGGTTGGTGTGGAGCGCGGTCGCTTCGATCCCGTGCTCCTTGGTGGAGCGGCCCGAGTTGATGTCGATCGACACCAGCGCCTCGGTCGGGTTGATGATGAGATAGCCGCCGCTCTTGAGCTGCACCATCGGATCATACATCGCGCGCAGCTGGTCTTCCGCGCCATAGCGCTGGAACAGCGGCACCGGATCGGAATAGGCCTTCACCCGCCGCGCGTGGCTGGGCATCAGCAGCTTCATGAAGGCCTTGGCCGACTTGTAGCCGTCCTCGCCCTCGACGACGACTTCCTCGATTTCCTTGTTGTAGATGTCGCGGATCGCGCGCTTGATCAGGTCGCTGTCCGAATGGATCAGCGCCGGTGCGGTGCTCTTCAGCGTGGTCTCGCGAATGTCGTCCCACAGGCGGGCGAGATAGTCGAAGTCACGCTTGATCTCGGTCTTGGTGCGCTGCAGCCCGGCGGTGCGGACGATGCAGCCCATCGCCTTGGGCAGCTCAAGTTCGGCGATGATCGACTTCAGCCGCTTGCGGTCAGCGGCCGAGCTGATCTTGCGGCTGATGCCGCCGCCGTGGCTCGAATTCGGCATGAGCACGCAGTAACGGCCCGCCAGGCTGAGGTAGGTGGTGAGCGCAGCGCCCTTATTCCCGCGCTCTTCCTTGACGACCTGGACCAGCAGCACCTGGCGGCGCTGGATCACGTCCTGGATCTTGTAGCGGCGACGCAGCGCCATGCGCTTGGCGCGAAGCTCATCGGCTTCCTTGGCCTTGCCGCGGCCACCCTGGCCCTGACGGCGACGCCCGCGCCCGCGCCGGCGATCATCGCCGCCTTCGGCTTCGGCGGCTTCTTCGCCTTCATGATCGAACGCATTATCGATCTGGCCATCCTCGATGGTCGCGACCTCGTCCTTCTCGGCGGTGTCGACTTCGGTCAGGCCATGGCCGTCATCATCGTGATAGGCTTCGTGGGTGGTGCCGGCGAGGTCATCAGCCAGGGTTTCGCCCAGTTCGTCGTCACCAACGAAGTCTTCCTCACCCTCGGCAATGGCGCGCAGGGCGGCCTCTTCCTCGGCATGGGCGGCTTCTTCGGCCAGCAGGGCCTCGCGGTCCTCCTTGGGGATCTGGTAGTAGTCCGGGTGGATTTCGCTGAAGGCCAGGAAGCCGTGGCGGTTGCCGCCAAAATCAACGAACGCCGCCTGCAGCGACGGTTCGACCCTGGTTACCTTGGCGAGATAGATGTTACCCTTGATCTGCTTGTGTTCAGCAGATTCAAAGTCGAATTCCTCAATCCGGTTGCCCTTGACCACCGCCACCCGGGTTTCTTCCTGGTGGCGCGCATCGATCAGCATGCGCATTGTCATTTATTACTCTCCGTGCGCGCCATGCCTGGCCGGACCTGAAAAGGCCCTGGCCGGTTAGGGAGGCGCGTTCTTGTGCGAAACGGCCGTGCGCCCGGGAACAGATCCCGCCTTGGCGAACGACTGTATGGGGATAGCCAGGGGCAATTGCGCGCCCGGCGGCGTGTTGTGTGTCTGCGGTAAGGATCAGGCGCAGAGCTGTTTCATGCGCCGGTTGCCGCACCGCCACGGCCACAGCCCGGTCGGGCAGGGTCTTGGCAGGCAACGAACCACTTCTCATTACGGCATCAACCTGTACATCCGGGCGCGGCCCGGGATTCCTGGCGAGAACTGCCCGCATTCCGGTTAATAAGTAATGCCTGAGGCGTTACGAATGAACCCCGCGGGTCTCGCGCAGTCGTTGCCTAGCATCATGGTTGGCGGGCGGCAAGGGCAGCGGCAAAGGCTTAATCCGCCACGCGGGCCATTGCCCTTGTAATTTACCTTGTTTAGCAGAGCGGCGTAATGCGTCGCACCACCGTGATCCTTGGTCTTTTTGCGGCACCGCTGGCGGTCTTTGCAGCCATGGTGGCGGCCGACCGAACCTTTGGCGGACCGGGCCGAGGTTACGGCTATGTCGTCCAGATAAATCTGCCGGATGAGGATGCGCAGCAGGGGCTGCCGCCAGTGCGCGGTCCGCAGGATGCAAGCCGCCCGCTCGTCGTGATCGATGCCGGCCATGGCGGCAAGGATCCCGGCGCCGGGCTGGGTCCGCTGAAGGAAAAGGATCTGGTGCTGCGACTGGCCATCGCTCTGCGCGATGAATTGCTGCGCCAGGGCGGGGTCCGCGTGGCCCTGACGCGAGAGGACGATCGGTACCTGCTCTTGCCGGTTCGCCCCGATATCGCGCGGCGGCTCCAGGCCGACCTGTTTATCTCGATCCATGCCGACAGCACCGAGGTGGGCACCGGCGCGCGCGGGGCCACGGTCTATGTCCTGTCCGACAAGGGCAGCAACGAGGTCGCCGACCGGATCGCGGCCCGCGAAAACGCGGTGGACGAGGTCAACGGCATTCGCATCACTGATCAGAGCGACAGTGTAGGTGCGATCCTGGTCGATCTGTCGCAGCGCGAGATGCAGGCCAAGGCGGAGAGTTTCGGCAGCCTGATCCTGCGCGAAGGACGCGGGCGGCTGCCATTCCGCGAAGAGACTGTCCAGTCTGCTGCCTTCGTTGTGCTCAAGGCGCCGGACGTGCCCTCGGTGCTGTTTGAAAGCGGCTATATCAACAATCCGGATGATGCCGCACGTCTGGCCTCGCCCGAGGGTCAGCGAGCTTTCGCGCAGACATTGGCGGGGGCCATCCGGATTCACTTCGCCCGCGAAGCTGCGCTGCCGGCGCTGCAGCCATAGCTTGCCGCTGGCCTATCGCCGTTTCCCCATGCTAGAGCCGCGCCCAAGATGAGTGAGCAATCCGAATCCATCCGCCTGCGCATCCGGCGTGAAGCCGGGGGGCTGCTCACCAGGTTGCGGGATCATCGTGCCGGGCAGTGGTTCGCTGCAAACTGGCAGACCAGCAAGCGGTTCCGTATCGCCGGGTATGCTCTGGCCGGGCTGATCGTGCTTTATCTGCTGCTGTGGGTCACGGTGCTGCGGGCGCTGCCCTCGGCCGATCGCCTGCTCAGTTACCAGCCGCCACTGCCGACCATGGTGCGCGGCGTGAACGGCGAGATTGTCTATAGCTATGCGCGTGAGCGGCGGGTTCAGCTGCGGTTTGTCGATCTGCCCAAGCCGCTAATCAACGCGTACCTCTCTGCCGAAGACAAGACTTTCTGGAGCCACGGCGGGGTCGATATCACCGGCACGCTGGGTGCGGTGATCGACTATGCCAATCCAATGCGGACCAAGCGTGCGGTTGGCGGCTCGACCATCACGCAGCAGGTGGCCAAGAACATCCTGATCGGGGACGAGTATTCGGTCACCCGCAAGATCAAAGAAATGATCCTGGCCCGCCGCATCGAAGGGGCGCTTGAGAAAGAGCAGATCCTCGAGCTCTATCTCAACGAGATCCCGCTCGGCCGCCGCGCCTTTGGCGTTCAGGCAGCGGCGCGGGCCTATTTCGGCAAGGACGTGGGCGACCTCAAGCTGCACGAAGCGGCGTTCCTCGCGATCCTGCCCAAGGCACCAGAGCGTTATGGGCGTGAGAAGAACCAGCAGCTGGCAATCAACCGCCGCAACTATGTGCTCGACCAGATGGTCGACAATGGCTGGGCTACACCCGCTCAGGCCGCCGAAGCCAAGGCGCAGCCGCTGGGCCTGATCCCGCGCCGGTCGGAAAGCTATGATCCTTCGGTTGGCTATTTCGTCGAGGACGTGCGCCGCGAACTGATCGAGAAGTATGGCGAACAGGCCGAGGACGGGCCAAACAGCATTTACGGCGGCGGCCTCTGGGTCCGCACCTCGCTTGACCCGCAGCTCCAGAAGGCGGCGCAGGACGCGCTGCGCACCGGGCTGCTGCGCTATCAGGGCGGGCGGGGCTGGGGCGGCCCGATTGCCAAGATCAAGGTCGATCCGGACAGCTGGCAGACCGAATTGATCGCGGCCGGCAAGTCGATTTCCTATCAGAACTGGCGGGTTGGGGTGGTCCTGTCGCGCTCTGGCAACCAGGCGATGATCGGCTTTACCGATGGCAGCAAGGCACCTTTGATTGCCCTGCCGGACTCGCTGCGGGCGGGCGATGTCATCGCCGCCGCGCCCAACGGCAATGCCTGGACGGTGAAGAACGTTCCGGCTGTTTCAGGCGGTTTCGTGGCGATCGATCCCAATTCGGGCCGGGTGCTGGCGGTGCAGGGCGGGTTCGATGCCGGGCTTGGCAGCTTCAACCGCGCCACGCAGGCGCAGCGCCAGCCGGGCTCGACTATCAAGCCGTTTGTCTATGCCACCGGGCTAGACAACGGCATGACCCCGGCTAGCGAAGTGCTGGACGGACAGTTCTGCGTCTACCAGGGCGCGCAGCTTGGCCAGAAGTGCTTCCGCAACTTCGACATGCGCGGCGCAGGCGGAACCCACACCATGCGCTGGGGTCTGGAGCAATCGCGCAACCTGATGACCGTGCGCATCGCCAACGATGCCGGGATGGACAATGTCTCGCGCCAGATCGACCGGGTCGGGATCGGCAAGTATCCGCCTTACCTGTCCTTCGCGCTTGGGGCAGGTGAGACGACCGTGCTCAAGATGGCCAATGCCTATGCCTCCTTGGCCAACAACGGCGTGCAGTACACCCCGACGCTGATCGACTTCGTGCAGGACCGCACCGGCAAGGTGATCTGGCGGGCAGACAGTCGCCGCTGCGAAAAGTGCAACATGGCCAACTGGGATGGCAAGCCGATGCCCCGCCTCGCGAAGCGCGGCAAGCAGGTGATGGACCCGCGCACCGCCTTTCAGGTGATTCACATGCTCGAAGGCGTGGTGACCCGCGGCACGGCCACGGTGCTGCGCGATCTCAATCTCTCGCTATTCGGCAAGACCGGGACGACGACCGGCCCGACCAACGTCTGGTTCGCGGGCGGATCGCAGGACATCGTCGGGGCGGTTTACCTCGGCTATGACCAGCCGCGCTCGCTCGGCGGCTATGCCCAGGGCGGCTCGATTGCCGCGCCGATGTTCAAGCAGTTCATCCAGGAAAGCCGCAACCGCTGGTATGACCGGCCCTTCGTGGCCCCGGCCAATATCCATTGGGTCAAGATCGACCGGGTATCCGGCAGCAAGGTCTTTGCCGGCAGCCCGACCGATGATCCCAAGTCATCGATCATCTGGGAAGCCTTCAAGGCCGATAGCGAAGTGGCGCGCACCACCCGGCAGGACGATCTGGCCAAGCAGCGCGATGCCCTGATCGCCCAGATCCGCCGCGGCTCGCAGGCCCGGACAGCCGAAACCGCCAGCGAGGAGGCCGCCGAACCCCAGATTGCCGCCGACAGCACTGTCGCCATCCAATAACCCGGAGCACTGCCGATGACCCTTCGTCCCCTCTTCGCCGCCTTTGCCGCTGTCGCCCTCGCTGCGCCGGCTGCCGCCAACCTGCCGGTCGGCGCAACGGCCCCGGTCTTTGCGACGCAAGGCGCCAAGGCCGGCAAGCCTTTCGCAATCAACCTGCGCGCCGCGCTGCGCAAGGGACCGGTGGTGCTCTATTTCTATCCGAAGGCCTTCACCCAAGGTTGCACGCTGGAAGCCAAGGCCTTCGCCGATGCCAGCCCGCAGTTCGCCGCGGCCGGGGCAACCGTGGTCGGCATGTCGGCCGATGACCTGCCAACCCTGCAGAAGTTCTCGACCGAAGCCTGCCGCGACAAGTTCGCCGTCGCCATTGCCACCCCGGCGATCATCAAGGCCTATAACGTCGACCTGCAGCGGGAAGGTGTCTCGACCGGCCTGACCACCCGCACCAGCTATGTCATCGGCCAGGATGGAAAGGTCCGGTTCGTGCACTCGAACATGGACTACAAGGACCATGTCCGCTTGACGCTGGAAGCCGTGCAGGCGCTGCGCAAGACCAAGCGCTGAGCGCCCGCCGCTTTACAATCGGGGGCCGTGCGCTAATCGGGCCCGCAGACGGGGCCGAGTACCTGAAAATACGGAGTTGAAGAACCATGCGTGCCGAAGGGCAGGCCCATATCGACCGGATCGACGCCGCCTTGGCCCTCGTCCGCAAGTTCCTGGACTGGGACCGCGCGTTGCGCCGGCTCGACGAGCTGAATGCTCGGGTCGAGGATCCCAAGCTGTGGGATAATCCCAAGGAAGCCGAGGCGGTAATGAAGGAACGCCGCCGGCTTGAGGCGGCGATCGGCACGGTCAAGGATATCTCCGCGCAGAAGGCCGATGCGATCGAGTTCATCGAACTGGGTGAGATGGAGAACGACGAGGCGACTGTCGAGGAAGGCCTCGAAGCGCTCGCCAAGCTGGCCGACCGCGCCGACCAGGACAAGGTCCAGGCCTTGCTGGCGGGCGAGGCTGATGGCAACGACACCTATATCGAAATCCATGCCGGGGCGGGTGGCACCGAAAGCCAGGACTGGGCTGAAATGCTGTTCCGCATGTACACGCGGTGGGCGGAAAAGCGCGGCTTCAAGGTCGAGACGATCGAATACCAGGCGGGCGAGCAAGCCGGCATCAAGAGCGCGACGATCCTGGTCAAGGGCGAGAATGCCTATGGCTATGCCAAGACCGAAAGCGGCGTGCACCGCCTGGTCCGCATTTCGCCTTACGACAGTTCGGCCCGGCGCCACACCAGCTTCAGCTCGGTCTGGGTCTTCCCGGTGATCGATGACAATTTCAGCATCGATATCAATCCGGCCGACCTCAAGATCGATACCTACCGCGCTTCGGGTGCGGGCGGTCAGCACGTCAACACCACGGACTCGGCGGTGCGCATCACCCACGTGCCGAGCGGGATCATCGTTGCCAGCCAGCAGGATCGCAGTCAGCACAAGAACCGCGAAATCTGTATGGGGATGCTCAAATCGCGCCTCTACGAAGAGGAAATGCGCCGGCGCGAAGACGCCGCGTCGGCGGAGCACTCGGCCAAGAGCGACATTGGCTGGGGCCACCAGATCCGCTCCTACGTCCTCCAGCCATACCAGATGGTGAAGGACCTGCGCACCGGGGTGACCAGCCCGACCCCATCTGACGTGCTCGATGGTGATCTGGACCCGTTCATGGCTGCCGCACTCGCGCAGCGCGTGACAGGTGAAAAGGTGGACGTGGAGGATGACGATTGAGGCTGGCTGCCAGCCTTGCCGCCCTGTTGCTGCTGACCGCCTGCAGCGCCGAAAAGGACGCTGACCGGCCCGAGAGCTCACGCGATTTCCCGCGCGCCTGGCGGCCGGTTTCGGACCTGTCAGGCACCGAATTCGGCAACGAGGACCAGCGCGACAACCTGGGCGAGGCCGAGGTCGTCATGGACCTGGCGGCGATCAAGGCCGGCACTACCGTGGCCGATATCGGCGCCGGTGAGGGTTATTACACCGTCCGCCTGGCCGAGCGGGTTGGGGCCAAGGGCCGCGTGCTGGCCCAGGATATCGACCCGGGCGCGATCCAGCGGCTGGGCCAGCGGGTCGAGCGCGAACGGCTCGACAACGTTTCGATCAAGACCGGGGCGGCGGACGATCCGCGCCTGCCGGCGAACAGCTTTGACCGGGTTTTCCTGGTGCACATGTATCACGAGGTGACCGAGCCTTATGCCTTCCTGTGGCGGCTGCGGCCGGCGCTGCGTCAGGGCGGACAGGTCATCGTGGTCGATGTCGACCGGCCGACCGATCGGCACGGGATTCCGCCGAGCCTGCTGTTCTGCGAATTTCAGGCGGTGGGCTTTCGTCTGGTGGAATTTGTGCGTAGACCGGAACTCAACGGCTATTACGCGCAGTTTGAAGCCGTAGGGCCGCGTCCCGACCCCGGGGCAATCAAGCCGTGCAATACGGCACAGGGAAAGACTGGGAGCTAATGTCGTTCAAGGGTTTGAAGCCGATTCTTTATGGTGGCCGTGAAGTCTGGCCGCTGGTTGAAGGCGGCAAGGGCGTGGCGGCAACCAACCACGCCAGTTCGGGCGCCTGGGCTGCGGCCGGCGGAATCGGCACGGTCAGCGCAGTCAACGCCGACAGCTATGACGCCGAAGGCAAGATCATCCCGCAAATCTACAATGCGCTGACCCGCCGTGAGCGGCACGAGGAACTGATCCAGTACGGCATTGCCGGGGCTGTCGAGCAGGTCCGCCGCGCTTATGAGATTTCCAACGGCAAGGGCGCGATCAACATCAACGTCCTGTGGGAAATGGGCGGCGCCCAGCAGATCCTTGAAGGCGTGCTGGAAAAGACCCGCGGCATGGTGACCGGCGTCACGTGCGGCGCGGGCATGCCCTACAAGCTCTCTGAAATCGCGGCGCGGTTCAACGTCAACTACCTGCCGATCATCAGCTCGGCCCGCGCCTTCCGGGCGCTTTGGAAGCGGGCCTATCACAAGGTCGCGGACCTGATGGCGGCGGTGGTCTATGAAGATCCCTGGTTGGCGGGCGGGCACAACGGCCTGTCCAATGCCGAAGACCCGCTGAAGCCCGAGGATCCCTATCCCCGCGTCAAAGCCCTGCGCGAGACGATGCGCGCTGAAGGCGTGCCGGATTCGGTGCCGATCGTCATGGCCGGCGGGGTCTGGTTCCTGCGCGAGTGGGAGAACTGGATCGACAATCCCGAACTGCGCAGCATCGCCTTCCAGTTCGGCACGCGGCCGCT
>VFQM010001274.1_pt1 | contig 22784 bp, 21 predicted proteins | sample 3512391 | NCBI WGS metagenome assembly VFQM01 (sample SAMN10412369, study PRJNA504923) | tailings metagenome | isolation source: Replicate 1 from Balatoc abandoned mine | place: Philippines | reverse complement strand
CTGTCTTTTCTTCATTTTGTCTCAAGTTAGCAGACACACTTAATTGAACAGTCTCCTCTATTCATCAACTGCAAGTTGATTAGCAATCTGCCCATCCTTCCATTGCCATCAACAAAAGGATGAATGGTTTCAAACTCTGCGTGAAAGTGTGCAATAGCATCTAAAAAATAGCTGATTTTATTTTGATTGTATTGATCCACCAAATCATGCACAAGTGTAGCCACAAACTGCGGATTTGCTCCCAAGTGATTACCCACGCGCACCCATTCTTTATCCCTTCGAAAACGACCTGCTATGGTATCGTCAATGTCTGTCAGTAAGATTTTGTGTAAACTTAAAATGAGTTTGGTGCTGAGTTTTGATTCTTTTTTTTCTAATACCGTTTCGGTAAGTTTTTGCCAAATTTTTGGCTTCGTAGACCTCACGGATGGTAACTTTGCGTTCTAAACTGCCTCCCGATAGAATTTTTTCGGTGTCTTCTAAGGAAAGTGTGGAGTTTTCGATAGCATTTGAGTTGTAAACCATTACGGGAATTTCGGCAAGGGCTATTTCCTTTAGAAAAATCTCATTAGCCTTTGCTAAGTTGATGTACTGGTTGCATAAAGACTCAATTCTATCTTTTGTAGTTTGGTTAATCATTTTCCTACCTCAAATTTACCGTGAAAACATGTATAAATATATATTTTTTCACGGTAAGTGGGCGCTGTCCCCGAATTAGGAAGAGTTGGATTTGGTATGATTGACTACCTGAATAAACCGGCTTCGGGGCGTTTCATTTTTATAGAAGTTTATCTATAGAAACCTCTGAGGGAGCTTTTCTGTCAAATTCCTGAAGTGGTCGATACTCTTGCTGAGGATAAGTCCATCCCTCATCAGTCAGTTCCCAAAGTAAAGGTGCTAGGTTTTGAACGGCAGCCTTGCAGCCTTGGACGATGGCGCCCATTTTGCCAGTTTGCTTGGAGAGTACAGCCTCGTTTTCGATTTCGAATGGCCCGACAAAGCCTTTTTCTTTCAACACATTCACAAAGCCTCTCCAGTCCATCGAGTCGCCCAATCCAAATCCAGGTAAGGTGGCTTCATAGTGGTGCCGGTCCCAAGGATTTTTGCTGGAAGTGAGGCCAAGCTTTTCAGCCCATTCGGGACGAATTTGCTGCATGGGATACATATTTCCCCAAAATGGATCCGCAATGTTTCGGGTGGATTTGACATGGATGCGCTTCAATCGCTCCATATCGGTGTGTTTCATTACTTCCACAGGATCGGTGTGCTGCCATACATCGTGGGAAGGATCGTAGATTTCCCCGTGGTTCTTTTCTGGAACAAGTTCGTACATGATTTTTCGGGCAGCAAGTACACCCGTCAGATTGTTGTAGGTGCCGGTGTAGCCCGAACTTCTCCAGCCTTCCATGGGGCAGTTTTCATAGAGGACTGTCACTCCGAGATCATTGGCATAGCGGATAATCGGGCTGAAAATCCGCTGATATTCCAGCAGATTTTTCTCAAATCCACCCTCCTCATTTCCCAATTCATGGTTGTACCCGACAAAAGTTCCGACTTTGACATCGTTTTCATCTCCACCCAGGAGATAAGCCATGCGGATAAGCTGAAGTAAATGATTTTGATTTTTGATCCGATGGATAGGGTCGCCGCCGATGAGATTTTCGAAGGCTCCAATGGATAAACGGAGCTTGGCTGTATTGAATTTTTCGATCAATTCTTTGGCTTGATCCGGGCCAAAATTTTCATAGTCAAGATGTGTGGCTACAAAGTCATCGCGGGTGCCGTCTTTTCGAAATACACAGAGATCTAGTCCCTGAACGCCGATTTCGAGTGCCTTTTCGACAGTCTGATCCAAGTTGAGTTGATCAAAAGCCGAAGTCATGATCCAAATGGGATTTGCCATGGTCTGTTTGGGTTTTTGCTAAAATAGAAAAAGTCAAGGAGTCCCAAAATCTCCTTGGGATGGTTGGCAAAATCAGGTTCTGAGATTTTTTTAGGTTACCTTTGAAGGATGCGAAGCGGAAAAACCAACTTACAGGGTAGAAAATTAGAACTAATTAAAGGAATCCTGGAGATCGAAGATGTGGAGTCGATCGAATTTTTGGAGGCTTTTCTGAGAAATAAAATCAAGCGGATTTCCAAAGAAGACCTGCTCGAAGGAGACCCATCGCCGAAGAAGGGGTGAGAGATCCTTTGTGAAAACTCTGTTGGAGAGGAGGATAGGTTTGTTTAACTTCAAATTGTAAATCGGAGAAAAAATGGATATCAAGGAAAGAAAATTAAACTTAATTCAGTCTCTTTTGACCTTGGAAAATGAAGAGTCGATTTCTTTTTTGGAAGCCTATTTTCAAACATTATCTCAAGAACTGACTAAAGCAGATTTATTTAAAAGAGCCCAGAAATCCATGGAAGAGATTTCTTGTGGCGAGGTAATTAGTCAAGAGGATTTAGAAGAAGAATCTAAACTGTGGTGAAAAAGGTCTATTGGACAGATGATTCTATAGTTCAGAATAGATTATCCCCTCCAGATCCTAGCCTCCCGAATACTTTCTGCGGGTTTCCACTTTGAGTTTTTGTCTTTCCCAAAGGGCCTGAGCCAAGTCTTTGGCCACCTCCTCAGGCTTGGAATAGTGCAGGATTTCTTTCAGCTTTTGCTCGGAAAGATCGACTCGATAGCAAATTTGGAGAAGCTTTTCCAGATTTCGATCCATCAACTGACTGATCGCTTTGGTCAAAATCTCAATGGCCTTTTCCTCTGAAAATTCCTCCTTGACTTCCGGTAGCTGAAAGTCCTTGCTGACTAAGTGGTAGATTTCTTCAGGCTGAGACGACATGGGTACAAAAAAGCCCCGAATCGGATCGGGGCACATGGATTTAGGCTTCTTTTTCTGACTCCGGCTGATCCTGCAACACCTCAGGAGCGGCATTTCGGATGATTTGGTACCAAGCGTTGAGTTTTTTGATGTCGGAAGTATATACTCTGGCTTCGTCAAAATCAGGTAAAACGGACTTCAAAAACGCTCTCAATTCTGCATCCGTTGCCCCTGCTTCTACTCCGGTGTCTCCTTTGTATTCGGCTTCGATTTTCTTCATTACAGACTCGAGTGGTTCAGCACCTTCTTCGGTCATCGTGTAGATCGAGATGTCACTCAGGATGGATACGCGCATGGACATTCCGGCGACTAACTTGGACTTTTTCTCATCAAGTGACTCCAAAATTACTCCAGAGCGAGTTGGCTTCAGTACCTTATATAAACCCGGCTTTCCAGCGACGGTTGCGATGTCTTTGAAATTCATTTGTTTTTAGTTTTCAGGCTGCAAATATAGAACTATCGATCAATTTGTCTGCTCTTGCTCATATTCCGTGACGAGTTCGTCAAGAAATGCACTGAGCTCTTCTTTTCCCTGACCTTTTTCGGCAGAGGTGACGAAATAGTCGGGCGTTTCGCCAAAAATCTGCTCCATTCGGTGCAGAAAAGCCCGCACATTTTTATCGGTTTGGGTTTTGGACTGCTTATCTGCTTTGGTAAAGGCGATGGCAAAAGGCACATTTTCATCTCCGCACCAATGCAAAAACTCAATGTCGATCGCCTGAGGCTCCAATCGACTGTCGATCAGCACAAAAACTCCGCAAAGGTTAGCCCGCTGGGTAAGGTATTCGCTGATCATTTTCTCCCATTTCACCTTTTTGTCTTTGCTCACTTTGGCAAATCCATATCCGGGCAAATCGACCAAATACCAACGGTTGTCAATCATGAAATGGTTGATCAGCTGGGTTTTACCGGGTTTTTGAGAGGTTTTTGCCAGCTCTTTGACACCAGTTAGCATATTGATCAGGGAGCTTTTTCCCACATTGGAGCGCCCGATAAAAGCAATCTCGGCTCGATCCGGCTTGGGACACTTGCTGGGGTTGGTGTTGCTGACGACAAATTCGGCTTTACGGATCATAATTTTCGGATTGGCTGCAAAAATACGCTTTTATTTTATAACCCTCCCGGGCGCTTGAAGCTCAACAATTTTCGATTCCTCGGGTTTCTATCGTAATATTGCCCCACCAAAGTAGAATCGTGATGTCCGTAGTACCTTATAAAGATAAGCAAGACCCCAAAAAAGCACAGGTTGCTGAGATGTTTAACAATATCAGCCCCAAGTATGATTTGCTCAATCATGTGCTGAGTCTCGGAATCGATATTATCTGGAGAAAAAAAGCCGTGAAAATGCTCAAGAAAGATCAGCCCAAGCTGATTTTGGACATCGCCACAGGTACAGGTGATTTTGCTATCGAAGCACTCGCCCTCAATCCGGATAAAATTATCGGGGTGGACATCTCGGAAGGCATGCTTTCCGAAGGTCGAAAAAAGATGGTCAAAAGAGGTCTTCAGGACAAAATCGAAATGCAACTCGGGGATTCCGAAGGTTTGCAGTTTGAGGATAATAAGTTTGATGCGGTGATCGTTTCCTTTGGAGTCAGAAACTTCGAAAATCTGGAGAAAGGTCTGGCAGATATGTACCGGGTACTCAAGCCGGGAGGCAAAACCGTCATTTTGGAATTCAGTAAGCCCAAAGCTTTTCCGATGAAGCAGGCTTATGCATTTTATTCCAACACGGTGCTTCCGCAGGTGGGTAAAATTGTATCCAAGGACAATTCTGCTTATACTTATCTGCCCGAGTCAGTACAGGCTTTTCCCGATGGAGAAGATTTTCTGGCAGTCTTGAAAAAAGTAGGATTTCACAGCACCGTATGCAAGCCACTCACTTTTGGAATCAGCTCCATCTACGTAGGTACCAAATAATCGTAATTTTCTTGCTAAGCTTTGGCTTGAGTGGTACTACTTGGGCCCAAGGTCTTTTTGGCTTGACGAGTACGTCTGGCTCGGATGATAAGACTCTTTCCTATGGGTTTTTCCTGGCAGTCCATCAGGCATCTTATCAGTTGCGGTATTCGGATCAGTTTTTGGCACAGGACCCCACAGATCCCAATCTGATCTATTCCATTTACCCCAAGTTTACACCCGGATTTTCGCTCGGATTTATGGGGATTTTGAGATTTCACGATCAGGTAAACCTCCTTTTTACTCCCAAAATTGGCTTTTATGAGTACAGAGTGGATGTGAATTACGCAGACCCCACTTTTACCAATGTGCCGGGAAATGAAAATAACTCGGCAAATAATCTCGGCTACCGCACCGAAGAATTGGTCAACGAGGCCACGCTGGTAGAGCTTCCGCTGCTCTTCAAGTACCGCTCCCAGCGCTTCAACAACACCCGGATGTATTTCCTCGGCGGAGCGAGCTATCAGTTTCGTACCAAGACTCAGGATGAAGCCAATCTGGATCCTATCGTGACTACAGGCCGGGATTATACCATCGAAATGGGGATGGGATTTGAAGTGTATTTCCGTTTTTTCAAATTTGCGCCTGAAATCCGATTCTCTCATGGGTTAAACAATCTCTACGTGGCAGAAAAGACTAATCCTCAGTGGGGTGATGCCATTTCTTCAATTCGCAGGAAATCCATCACGGTTTACCTGAATTTTCAGTAGAGGGAAATCCAAAAAGATCAACACGGTCTTTCCAAAACTCTATGATGGGCTTAATTAAAAAAGCAACCTGGTTCTTATAGCTTTGGATTAAGCTGATTTGAAAGATATCTTTTTCCAAGTGTCTTGATCAAATCCGACTTTTTTCATCTAGTTTTGAAGGATTTTTCAACAGCAAAAATCTTTATCTAACCTCATTTCAATTCCTCTTCTCCCTATGATTTTACAATTGGTTTTACTTGCTATTGGCTTGATCTTATTGGTCAAAGGTGCCGATTGGCTGGTCGATGGAGCCTCGGTTTTGGCTAAGAAAAACAATGTGTCAGACCTGGCAATTGGTCTGACCATCGTGGCTTTCGGTACATCTGCTCCTGAATTGGTCGTGAATGCGGTGGCTGCTTCAGGCAATTATCCGGATATCGTATTTGGCAACGTGATCGGGTCCAATAATTTCAACCTGTTTATCATTCTTGGAATCGCGGGTCTAATCGTACCGCTTTCGGTGCAATCAAGTACCGTTTGGAAGGAAATCCCGTTTTCACTTTTAGCCGCCATCATTTTATTCTTTTTAGCAAATAACTATTTCTTGGCACAATCAGCAGACCTTTCCCGCTATGATGCCATTATCCTATTGGTGTTTTTTTGTGCTTTTCTCTACTATGTGGCTACTCAGCTCAAAACAGACCCCAACGCCGAAATCGTCGAAGCCAAAGATTATTCCACGATGAAGATCTGGGGCTTGATTATCATCGGATTGGCCGGGCTTGTCGGCGGGGGTAAACTCGTCGTGGACAATGCCGTGGCCATGGCACAGTCTCTGGGAGTCAGCGAAAAGATCATCGGACTTACGATCGTCGCAGCGGGAACTTCCCTTCCAGAATTAGCCACTTCGGTGGTAGCCGCCATGAAGAAAAATGCCGACATCGCCATCGGCAACATTGTGGGATCCAATATTTTCAATCTCTTGCTAATCCTAGGGGTGAGCGGTTTGATCCGACCCTTGGCTTATCAGACCACCTTCAATACTGATATTTGGATTTTGTGTGGAGGAACTGTTTTTCTCTTCCTCGCGATGTTTGTTGGGAAAAAGCACAGACTGGATCGCTGGCAAGCGTTTGTTTTGCTCAGTTCATACGTACTCTATACCGGATATTTGATCGGTCTCGAAGGTTAATTTTCAGGTTTGGATTTACTAGATCAGGGTTTTGTCTGCGGATAAAACCCTGTTTTTTTGCCTTTTGTAAAAATCAGGACGGTAGCCACCGCATTAACTTTTATTTTGCGGGTTCATTAGCAGATTTTATCCTGCGGTGTCAAGCCTAGCCAACCTATGAAACCCAAGATTTCCCATTTCCCCAAATTTCTTATTGTTCTATTTTGTAGTTTTTGCTTGTTGCCGGAGGTTTTTGCGCAGCAGGGAAAAATCCGAGGCACGATCCTCGACCAATCCAGCCAAGAACCTTTGCCTTTTGCTTCGATCGGAGTTTACACAGATCGGGATAGCTTGATAGGAGGCGGGATTTCGGACGAAAAGGGGAAGTTTTCGGTGGATTTGCCCTTTGGAAGATTCTATGCCCTAATCGAGTTTATGGGCTATGAAGCGAGTAAAAGCGATTTTTTTACCCTAAGCAGAGAAAACAACAACTTGGATCTAGGTTCGATCGCTTTAGCAGGTTCGGCGGCAGATTTGGATGAGGTGGTGGTGCAGGGAGACAAAACCCTCATGGAGCTTTCGCTGGATAAGCGGATTTTTAATGTGGGAAAAGACCTGGCCAATGCAGGCGGAACAGCCTCGGATATCCTGATGAATTTGCCTTCCGTAGCCGTAGATCCGGAAGGAAATGTCCGGCTGAGGGGTTCGACCAATGTGCGGATTTTGATCGATGGCAAACCCAGCGGCCTGGTCAGCTTCAAGGGAGGGGCGGGCTTGAGACAGCTTCAGGCTAATATGGTCGAGCGAGTCGAGGTGATCACCAATCCCTCTGCACGATACGAAGCCGAGGGGATGGCCGGTGTGATCAATATTGTGCTCAAAAAAGACAACAAACAAGGTTTCAATGGATCATTTGAAGTCATCGGTGGTTCTCCGCTCAATGCTGGTTTCAGTACCAATGTCAACTACCGCAAAAATCGGATCAACTGGTTTTTGAATTACAGTTTTGCCAGACGGCATCAGCCTAATCGAAAAGAACTTTACCAGGAAGTTTACAATCAGGATGGTACGACCTCTATTTTGCTTCAAAATAACTCCGGGGTTTTCCGGAATTACAACAACAATATCCGGGGAGGTCTGGATTATTACTTTTCCGAAAGCAGTATCCTCACGGCATCCTATCTCTGGAGGAGAAATGACGGTCGGCGAATTACCGATATCCGATACGAGGATTACCTCAATTCCATGGATAATTTCCAAGGGTATTCGCTTCGAAGACAAGACGAAAAAGAAAGCGAACCCAACTCGGAGATTTCTGTCAACTACAAAAAAACCTTTGCCCAAAAAGGGCATGAGCTCGTAACCACATTTACTTACCTCAACTATTGGGAGCGCTCAGATCAGGTTTTCACGGAGTTTTTCTTTAATCCTCAGGGAGTTTCCACCCCTCAGCGAGATTTGTATCAAACTTCCCTCAATGACGAGTACGAAAATCAATATTTACTTCAGCTCGACTACACCAAGCCCTTTGCCAAAGAAGGGAAATTCGAAACGGGTATTCGGACGAGTTTCAGGGAAATGGAAAATGACTTCGTCGTTTCCCAACGAAACGAAAGCGGGGAAGTGCTCCCACTGCCGGGATTGGATAATATTTTTCTTTACGATGAAAACATCCTAGCTGCCTACGGAATCGTGGGGAATAAAACCGGAAAATGGACTTACCAGGGTGGCCTGCGCGCCGAGCACACGGACATTCGGACTACGCTGGTGGAGACCAATGTGCAGAATCCCCGCAAGTATACCAACTTGTTTCCGAGCGCTCATTTTACCTATTCCATTTCTACCGAAAATGCATTCCAGCTCAGCTATAGCCGGCGTGTTCGTCGGCCGGTGTACAACGACCTGAGTCCCTATGTGACCTTTTCCGATCAGCGGAATTTCTTCTCCGGAAATCCTGACCTCGATCCGGAGTTTACCGATGCATTTGAGCTCGGTCATATCAAGTATCTGGACAAGGGAACTGTTTTCTCTACGGTTTATTTCCGAAATACCGTGGACAAGATCGAGCGAATCCGTCGGGTTAATGAAGATGGCTTTGCGGAAACTTTACCTTTCAACCTTACGGGTGAGCAAAGTGTGGGCGTAGAATTCACCGCTGACTATCGCTTGAAAGAGTGGTGGAAGTTGGACTTGAACCTAAATTTCTTCCACGCCAATATTGATGGCAGCAATGTGCAGGCTGATTTTCAGGCTAAAACTACCTCCTGGCTGCTCCGTCAGACCTCCAGATTTACATTGGGAAGCGGCTGGGATCTTCAGCTTCGGGCCAATTATGACGCAAGACAGCGAACCGCCCAAGGCGTCAGAAAAGGGATTTTCTTTATGGACTTCTCCGCCAGTCGTCGGATTATGCAGGAGCGAGGCACGATCATCCTCACGGCCAATGATATCCTGAATACCCGCTGGAATCGATCCATTGCCGAAGGAGTAGGTTTCTACACCGAGGAGGATTCCCAAATGATCCCTCGTCAGGTTAACCTGACTTTCAGCTATCGTATCCGGCAATAATCGCCTTTGCCATAAAAGTCACAGAAGTAAAAGTGCCTGATGTGTACTTTTGCCTGATTTCACCTAGCCATGAGAATTATCCTGTTTGTCATTTTGGCCTTCTTTTGCGGGCTAAAACCGCTTTTTGCCCAAAAAATCAACGCAGATTACCGTCTGCATATCCGCAAGGCCAGTTCGGAAATACACATCGATGGTGTGCTGGATGAGAAGGCTTGGGAAGAAGCGGATGTGGCCACGGATTTCTACATGATCACGCCGATGGACACGAGTTTTGCACAAGTGAAAACTGATGTCCGGATGAGCTATGACGATCAGCACCTGTATCTCATTGTGGTCAATTACCATGCAGTGGATGGGCCTTACATGGTGGAATCGCTTCGCCGGGATTTTAATTTTGGGAAAAATGACAACTTCCTGCTCTTCATGGATCCATTTGAGGATCTGACCAATGGTTTTTCCTTTGGAGCAAATGCAGCCGGAGCCCAATGGGACGGGCAGATGTATAACGGTGGGGCAGTGGACCTGAGTTGGGACAATAAGTGGGTGTCCAAAGTGAAAAACTACGAGGATAAGTGGGTTTTTGAAGCAGCGATCCCCTTCAAATCTATTCGCTATAAAAAAGGAATCACGGAGTGGGGGATCAATTTTTCCAGACTTGATCTCAAGACTACCGAAAAGTCCGGTTGGGCACCCGTTCCGAGACAGTTTCCTTCGGCTTCGTTGGCTTACACAGGAACCTTGGTTTGGGACATTCCTCCGCCGGATGCAGGAGCAAATATTTCCCTGATTCCGTATGTCTTGGGTGGAGTAAGCAAAGACCACCAAACCAATGGAGAAAATGTCTATCGTCGGGAGGTGGGTATTGATGCCAAGATTTCCCTGACTTCCTCGCTCAATTTGGACCTGACAGTCAATCCCGACTTTTCTCAGGTGGAGGTCGATCGGCAAGTGACCAATTTGGACCGATTTGAACTCTTTTTTCCCGAAAGAAGGCAGTTCTTTTTGGAAAATGGCGACTTGTTCGCTGGATTTGGGTATTCGACGATCCGGCCATTTTTCTCCAGAAGAATCGGACTCAACGCGCCGATTCAGTTTGGTGCGAGGCTTAGCGGAAAGTTGAATAAAGACTGGAGAATCGGGGCGATGAACATGCAGACCGGAGAGGTGGGAGAATCGGCTTTGCCTGCTCAAAACTTCACCGCGATGGCCCTGCAGCGTCAAGTCGGTGCCCGCTCCAATATCGGGGCCATTTTTGTCAATAAGGAATCTTTACGCTACAATCCCGATGAAGTGGTTCCTGGCCAACCTGTCTATACTGAATTCAATCGAAATGTAGGTTTGGAATACAATCTGGCCTCGGCCAATAACCTTTGGACGGGAAAAGCGATGCTTCTGAAGTCCTTTGCCCCGGATGGGACAGGAGAGGGCTTTGTACATGCGGCGAACTTGAAATATGCGAGTGGCAACCTGACCTGGAACTGGCAGCACGAGTATGTGTCTGAAAACTATACCGCTGAGGTGGGCTTTGTACCGAGAAACGGCTTTTACAAAATCAGCCCCATGATTGGTTACCGCTGGTTTCCGAAAAGTGAAAAAATCCTCAGTCATGGTCCTGATTTTAATGTGTCTATGTTTTTTGACACCAAAGGAAATCAGACAGACAATACGACTTACGCTACTTACAACGTTCGATTTCGCTCCCAAAGCAATTTGCTGGCTTGGGTAGCGTATGACTTTGTGAAGCTTCAGCGGCCCTTTGATCCGACCAATTTTTCAGGAGAAACTTTGGCTGCCGGAACCGAGCACACTTGGAATGCGGTAGGTTTGGAATATACCTCCAAACCCCAAAGTGTATTCACTTACGCGTTCACTTCCCGAGTGGGCGGTTACTATGCCGATGGGCAGCGCTACAATTTTACGACAGATTTTGGGTACAGATTTCAGCCCTATGTGAGTTTGGTGATGAGTACCAATTTCAACCAGATCGAACTTCCACAGCCTTGGGGCGATACACGATTTTGGTTGATCGGTCCTCGGGTGGATGTCACGATGACCAATACCTTGTTTTTCACGGCTTTTGTCCAATACAACGAGCAGATCGAAAATATCAATCTGAATACCCGCTTTCAGTGGAGGTTTAAGCCAGCTTCGGATTTGTTTCTGGTTTACACAGACAATTACTTGCCGGCACCATTTTACACCAAAAACCGCTCACTGGTGCTGAAGTTTACCTATTGGTGGAATGTGTAGGCAGGGGTTTCCAGTTTAATACTTTCTTCTCACGACTAAGTAATAACTTACCCTTGTGGTAGTTGAAAGGCAAAAGTTTACTGGAAAGAGCTGATTGTTAAAAAATTGCTGACTAAATCATATATAGCCTACGATCAAAATTCACACATAAAACTACATTTCACCGATCTTCCTGATTATTTCCTTCAGGTATTTTAGCTCTTTTTCGACCTTATCAAGATTTTTTGAGGGGGGGGGGGATAAATGGATCCCATTTTCGTTGAGTAAGGTGAACATGTCCATTCCGAATATTTTTCCCATTTCTGCCAGCAGAACTATAGATGGCTGACTCTTATTGCTTTCGATATTAGACAAAGTTTTCTGCGAAATACCCAGTTGATCAGCGACTTGTTGCTGACTCATTCGTTTGGATTCTCTTGCCTTCTTTAGATAGTGGCCTAGTTCCATGAGTTAAAAGGTTAATTGACTTAGTAAAAATTTACTAAAGATTAGTAAATACGGTATAGCATTTACAGATCGTTGTTTCCAAATTTATCTATTCATTTTAGTTTTCAAAACAGAAGTCCGGTTTTTATTTCTTAGGTATGGAAAATTGTTTGATGGTTTTTAGAAGCATATTTGGCGAATTGGGAGTTCCCTTTACTAATCGCTTTTTGAAGGAAAAATTGAATACCCATCCCGAACCGGAGTCTTTATTGGCTATCTCCGATATTTTGGCTGAGTACAAAGTGCAAAGCCTCGCCCTTCAGCTTGGGGAAGATAAAATGGATCAGATACCTCTACCATGTATCGTTCAGGTCAGCCAAAATCCGTATCCTTATTTTACTTGTTTGACTCGGCTTTCCGAGGATTGGGCTGAGTATTTAGACGATAGGGGAAAGATGATCAAGCAGCGTAGAAAAGAGTTTGTGAAGCAATGGACTGGGGTAACACTTGTAGTGGAAAAAGGGGAGAATTCTGGGGAGCCGGAATATTCCCAGCGGCGAAAAGAACAGTTGATCTATCAGTCCTTACTTTTTCTTCTCGGCTCTATCGGTCTGTCTTGGATCATTAGTGAATTAATTCAATTGAATAATTTGACTTCCTATTCCCTTGGATCGATAGCACTTTTCATAATAAAGCTTTTAGGCCTGGGTATTTCAGCAATTTTGCTCTGGTCAGAGGTGGATAAGAAAAATGCAGCAATTACCCAATTTTGTGGAGGAGGAGAAAAAGCAGATTGCAATTCTGTGATTGACTCCTTTTCAATTTTGGGATTGATTAGTTTGGGGAATTTGGCCTTTGCCTACTTTTTCGCAAGCACGACCCTACTCTTGATTAGCTCATTTTCCGCATCCGCTCTTAACCTATTGGGTTTGCTAAGTATTTCCAGTTTGGCGATAATTCCATTTTCGCTCTACTATCAGGGAGTCAGGCTAAAAAAATGGTGCCGCCTATGCCTCTGGATATCCGGGATTTTAGTAGTGGAATTGGCAGCCAGTCAATTTCTATTGCCTGACTTAGGATGGCCTTCATTTGGAGAATTGGGACTGTTTTCATTCGTTTTCTTGGCTTCTGTCCTTGCTTGGATCAGCCTAAAGCCCTATTTGATCGCTCAAAAGGAGTTATATAACACAAAAAGCAAGCTGGCCAAGGTTCTCTCTAATAAGGAGCTTTTCGACTATTTCCTAAGCACCTCTAGAAAGATTACTTTAAGTCCAGAAGGATTGGGAATCTTCTTAAAGGGGCCAAATCCTAAATATCATGTCTTAAAAGTCTGCAATCCCTATTGTGGTCCCTGTGCCCGTACGCATCCGCTCTTGGAGCAGCTCTATGAAGCCGGGAATATTGATCTGCAGATTCTATTTATACCCGGAGGAGGAGATGAGATCAGACTTAAGGCCATTCGCCACCTTATGGGGATTGCATCTAAAGGTAATTTGGAGCAGACTCGCCTAGCCTTGGATGAGTGGTATAGTCAGGAGAAGAAGGATTATGAAGCCTTTGCGACGAACTATCCACTCAACGAAGAACTGGCAAAACAGGAATCCAAAATCAGAGCAATGCTGGACTGGGCAGAGAAGGAGCAGATTAGCCATACGCCTACGATTTTCATCAATGGCTATGAATTGCCATCCACCTATGCGGTGGAGGATTTGAAATATGTCTTAAACTAAAATAAGCTGCTGATGCAGAAAAAAAATATTCAATCGCGATGAATAGTCACAGTCTTCGGTGACTCTAAAAGTCGGAGGTTTCGCTAACCAAATCAAAATTTATTGTTAACCATTTAAATCGTAAAAACTATGAAAAAGTTAAGCTTAGAAATGCTCCGACTCAGCACCAATGAAATTTTGGAAAGAAGTCAGATGAAGAAGATTACCGGAGGGTATGGGACTGGAGGGTCAGGATGTAGTAATAATTCATGTGGTGGTCCACAAATGATTTTATGTTGTTCGCCTCATGATATGTGCAGCGGTCCAACGGGAAATTGCGTAAAAAGGCCAATTGGTTTTTAGTAAACAAAGAAATCAATTAACTATACAAAATCTTGGAAGTCAACTTTTGTGTTGACTTCCACCTATCTTAATTTTTAAAACATGAAATATATATATACTATTGTCATTATAATTATTCTTGTATCTTGTAAGAATGATACAAAACAAAAAACATATTCCCCTGACTTGGTAATGGAATTAGATACTTTTCTTATTAATCAAAAAGGAAGGATTCTAGATTTAAATTCTCTAAAATTTTTATTAGACTTAAGTCCAGACAAAACAACTTTAATTCTATATAATAATTTTAATCACTCTGTAGATAAGGTCGATTTATTAAAGTTAGAGGTTGTAGAAAATTACTCATTATCGAAAGATGGACCTAATGGCACTGGTGAATATGTAAGTAGTATTCAAATAATCAATGATAGTCTTTTTTTTATCAAATCATTTGACAAATCTGCAATATTTAATAAAAATGGAAAACTATCAAAAAGGATTGCCTGGAATAGCTCAAAGAATGAAAATAATGAAATTTTTACTGGATATTTAAAATCGGAAATTATTTGCTTCAATGAGGAAAAAATTGTCTTTGGATTAAACTTCGATCAACATAAAAGATCAGTCCATTTAAATATACTTTCGGTACAAAGTAATACATTTACACAGCATTATATTGATCCTGATTCATCTTATTCAAATTATATATTAACAGTAGATGACCCAAGTGATTATTCCTTCTTTGATCCTTGGGTTTTTATGAGTAAGGAAAATGACTTAATCCTTATCACACATGAATTTTCTAATGAGATTATAGTATTTAACTCAAAAGGTGTTCACACTAAAACCATTCGATATAATCCACATCTGACCAGGCCCAAAGTAAATTTTAAAAACGATAATGGAATCCCATCAATTGATTATTTAAGGTCAGTTTATCTTGATTTTTTCGAGCAAGTTTCATACGGCCCTTTAGTCTGGGATAGTATGAACAAAAAATACTTAAGATTATCTGCTTCAAGGAAATTTTCTGAAACCACTAAAGAAGGACAATTTTTCCCTGATGTAATAAAAACCGATGTGTACCTATCCTTATTTGATTCGAATTTAAATTTTCTCGATGATTTTCATCTAAAAAATCTAACTTCTATTGGAGGGAAATATTTTGCCAAAGACGGTAAACTGTGGCTGACCCAAAACTTCTTTGATGAGCTAGGCTTTATAATTATTGATTACAATACAAAATGATATTTTTTTAGTCAAGTGATGCCATTCCCACATTACAAACAACCCGACTCCAAAGACTGTGGACCCACTTGCTTGCGGATAATTTCAAAGCACTATGGAAAGCTCATTTCATTAAAAGAAATCCGTGAAATATCGGAGACGACTCGGGAAGGAAGCAGTCTATTGAAGCTCAGTGATGCAGCTGAAGCGATGGGGTTTAAGACCATTGGTGCCAAGTTAAGCTTTGAAAAGTTGATTCAAGCCCCTTTGCCCTTAATTGTACATTGGGACAAGCAGCACTTTGTCGTCGTATATCGAATCAAAAATGATAGGGTATTTATTTCTGATCCTGCTTACGGTTTAATCCAGTATTCCAAAGAAGAGTTTATCTCCCGGTGGATCGGTAATAATGCCACTGAGCATACTCAGGAAGGAGTGACACTTTTGCTCGAGCCTACCCCCCTCTTCCGAAAAATGAAATGGGAGGGAAAAGAGAAACGTTCGCTTGGTTTCCTCTTCAACTACCTGTTCCAGTATAAAATTCTGATAGCTCAGTTGACCTTAGGGTTGCTGGTAGGTAGTTTGTTGCAGCTGATTTTTCCCTTTCTGACGCAAAGCATTGTGGATGTTGGGATCCAAAATCAGGACGTCAATTTTATTTACTTGGTTCTCTTTGCGCAGATTATGCTGTTTTTGGGCAGGATGAGTGTGGAAGTCCTTCGTAGCTGGATTTTGCTGCATTTGACTACCCGAATTAATATTTCTTTGGTTTCTGACTTTTTCATCAAGCTTATGAATCTTCCCATTTCTTACTTTGATACTCGAATGACCGGGGATATCATGCAGCGAATAGGAGATCATCGAAGGATTGAGAATCTCTTGACAGGTACCACACTCAACACCTTGTTTTCTTTCTTTAATCTGATCGTTTTTGGTGTTGTCTTGGTCTATTACAGTTTGACGATTTTTTTAATCTTTCTTGGAGGAAGTGTGCTCTACCTGGCTTGGGTGCTCTTTTTTATGAAGCGACGCAGAGAACTCGATTACAAGCGTTTTGCTCAAATGAGCCAGGAACAGAGCACTGTGATCGAACTCATCAATGGCATGCAGGAAATCAAAATGCACAATGCCGAAACCCAAAAGCGTTGGAGTTGGGAATTTGTACAGGCCAGATTATTTCAAGTATCCATTCAATCTTTAACCCTAGAGCAGACGCAGCAGGTAGGCTCATCCGTGATCAACGAACTCAAAAATATCCTGATCACCTTTGCTTCTGCCATGCTCGTGATCGAAGGAAATCTGACCTTGGGCATGATGCTGGCCCTGCAATACATCATTGGACAGTTGAATAGTCCAATCAATGAATTGGTAGGGTTTGTCCGATCGTTCCAGGATGCCACCATCAGCCTCGAACGACTCAATGAAATCCATGACAAGGAAGATGAAGAAAATTCTGAAAAACAGCTGGTCAGAACAATTGAACCTGGTGAGGGCATAGAAGCTAAGAACCTGTCCTTTCGCTATGTAGGTGCTGAGGAGGCAGTTCTTACCGAGATTAACCTATACATCCAGCCTAAAAAAGTCACGGCAATAGTGGGTGCAAGCGGTAGTGGTAAGACCACCCTAATGAAGCTGTTGCTAAAATTCTATGAGCCCAGCTCAGGGGAAATACGGTACGGAAAACATGACCTAAAAACTGTTAGCCCAAAAAGTTGGAGGGAGCAGTGCGGGGTGGTCATGCAAGAAGGCTATGTGTTCAACGACACCATAGCCGCCAATATCGCGGTGGGTCAGGACAGCATAGATCAGGAAAGGCTGCTTGAAGCTGCCCGAATCGCCAATATTTTGGACTTTATTCAGTCTTTACCGCTTGGATTCAATACAAAGATTGGAAATGAAGGAGTTGGAATGAGCACCGGACAGAAGCAACGCCTCTTTATAGCCCGGGCGATTTATAAAAATCCGGCTATGCTTTTTTTTGACGAAGCTACCTCGGCCTTGGACGCCAAGAATGAACGGGAGGTCATGGAAAACCTCCGGAAGTTTATGCAGGGCAAAACGGTTTTTATCATTGCCCATCGATTGAGTACGGTCCGTAATGCGGATCAGATCATTGTGATTGATCGGGGTAAAATAGTAGAACAAGGGCCTCATCTAGAATTGGTTCATGCCAAAGGAATCTATTATGATCTGGTGAAAAATCAGTTGGAACTGGAAAAGATTAACTCAAACTGATCATGCCTGTAATTAGCCAAAACGACAATCTTAACCTTCGGTCTGAAGAGGTCCAGGAGATTATTTCCCGGCCCCCGGCTTGGTTGATCCGATGGGGCATTACCTTAATATTCATCCTACTTTCTCTTTTGATTGGATTATCCTTTTTGATCCGATATCCTGATTTTGTAGAAGCGAAAGTTTTGGTCACTACTGCCGACCCAACAGAACGAATTGCTGCCCGATTTACAGGGCAGATAGAGCAACTTTTTATCAAAAATGGAGATCAGGTAAAAATAGACCAGCCCTTGGCTGGCATCAAGAGTACGGCTATGCTGGACGATGTGCTGTTTTTGAAAACCACCCTTGAAAAAGAACCCTTTGGTAAGGAAAATGACTTTTTATTTCCTGTTGAATCACTTACCGAGTTGGTTTTAGGGGAAATCGGATTGCCTTTTTTGGAATTCGAAAGGAATTATTTGGAGTATCGATTGATCAGGGAGTTACAGCCCTTTGCAGGACAGTTGGAAGGCACCAAAGCATCTATAGAAGAAATCAAAAAACGGATCAGCAGTCAGCAATCCCAAAAAGAATTACTTAGCAGAAGACATTCATTAGCCAAAATCGACTACGAGCGTAACAGAAACCTCCATCAGCAAGGGGTCATTGCAGACAAGGATTTTGAATCCCGTGAAATGGAATATTTGCAGATGGAAGAACAGGTCAATCAAATGGCCATATCTATCTCTCAATTACAGGAAACACTGAATACGGCAAATCAGACCATTAAAAACACCAACATCAATCGGGAAGAAGAGGAAGCTAGGTCATTGAAAGCCCTAATCCAATCCTACCAAGGACTTAAGCGGAGTTTACGGGATTGGGAATATTTGTATCTGATGAAATCTTCCATTAATGGTGTAGTCAGCTTCCAAAAAGTATGGGGAGCCAATCAGCAGGTCAATTCAGGGGAACTAGTGTTTACCGTATTACCGGACAATAAATCCGAACTAATGGGTGCCATGAAAATAGCCGCTCAAAATGCCGGAAAAGTGAGCATGGACCAAAAAGTCTTGATCAAATTGGACAATTATCCATTTCAGGAATATGGGGCTTTGATCGGGAGGATTTCAAGCATTTCGGTGTCTCCGGATGAAGAGTTCAACTATTTGGTATATGCCACGCTACCCGAAGGAACCCTGACTTCTTTCAAAAGGGAAATTCCATTTACCCAAGAACTCTTGGGAAATGCTGAAATCATCACCGAAGAACTGAGTGTGGCAGAGCGCTTATTTTTCAAGTTCAGGTCAATCATGATGTACTAGATGAAGATTGTTCACACATTTTGGATTGATGAAGGGAAAGACCCCTTGATAGATAGTTTTGGATGGTGCAGTGCTCCGTATCATTTGATGAGTTGGGCGCTGAGTTGCCTACAACTTCATCAATTTTACGAAGACCTGGAATTGATTACCGATAGGAAGGGAAAAGAGTTGCTGATCGACCAATTGAAATTGCCTTATAAAAAAGTAAGAGTTGAATTGGATGATATAGATTTAGTTCAAATTCCTGGCTTATGGGTGATGAAAAAAATATATTCCTATACCCTCCATGAACAACCTTTCCTCAATGTGGACGGGGATGTATTCGTTTATGCGCCTTTTCCTAATGAACTTCTTTCCGGCCAACTGATTGCCCAGAACATCGAGCAAGATTTTGATTATTACAAAGAGTTGGTCGGACTTGTCGGGAATACTTTTCCATTTGTACCAAAGCCGATTAAAGAACAGATCGACAAGGGCATGGAAATCCAAGCCAGTAACGCCGGGATATTTGGAGGAAAAAATCATGCGTTTTTTAAAGATTATTTCCAGGTGGTCGAGCAGTTTATAGCAGGTAACCAAGAACAGATTAGATCCTTAAGCCCTTCCCAACTGGTAAATTTCAATGCGGTGGTGGAGCAGTATATTTTTTGTTGCCTCAGTACTGACCAAGGTATTAAAGTGAACTACCTGTTAGATACCGTTTACGATCCTTCTTTTTTTGAATCCTTTGCCAATTTCCATCACCTACCAAATGATATCTCTTTTATGCATGCCTTAGGAGATTATAAGAAAAACGGTTGGGTTTGTGACCAGCTAGCGCACCGATTACGACTTGATTATCCGGAATACTTTGCCAGGGTAATGGATCTCTTTGAAAAAGATGGAATGGAGTCTTTTGAAAAAACAGTTCCAGAGGCTTCAACGGGTCTGCCAAGAACTATTCAAAGATTTAATTTTAACTACTTATCAAAACCCGAAACCGAGCAATTTTACAGAACTGATCAAATACTATCTGGCATTTGTGAAAAAGAAGGCATTTCCTTGGATAGGGAAAAATCCACAATTTCTGAATTGAAGGAGGATTTGGGCAGAAAATTGACTGATGCACTTATCCTCAGGGTTTTGGATGATGTGTATGAGTTTGAACAAGAGAAGCTTAGATTAATCGAATTACTTCAACAGAGCAGTTCAGATCTGGAGGATGGGTTTCCAGCCATACAATCTGCCAACCAAGTGTTAAAGAATAAACGATGGCAAGAAATGGCCGAGCTTAAATTGGCTCCAAATGGCAAATCAATTCGCTCTGAATGGGATTGGTCTCAAAATTCTGTTTTGTTCACTCGGGTCAAAATCAATCCCATTGAAAACAATCTCTTACTTCCTCCTCATTTTTATCAAACAATACTGCTTTGGGATAGGCACCATCAGGAAGTTATCGAATATCTCTTAGGGCCTATTGGAACCTATCTTTTGTCAGTTCTCAAAGAAGAGTACTACACCTCAATGAGTGAGTTGGTGGACAAAGTGGCTTCCTTTTTTGAATTAATAGATGAAAAACGAATTCTGGAAATGATGGATGAAGAGATTCGGTTTTTAGCTTACAGCGGAGTGATCCATCTTAGGGGAATCAGGAATACCTAATTCAGTAAATATTTACTGAAACTTAGTAAATATGGTATAGGTATAGATTTAAACTTTTCAGAATTTAAGCAAAGAAACAGAAAGTCTGTTTCAGAGAATAAAAAAACAATAAAAATGAAAAAGTTAAATTTAGAAAAATTGAAGTATTCCTCAGAGGAGATACTTCAAAGGAATCAAATGGCCAAAATTTATGGCGGGGAAGATCCAAGAAATAATGGACATTGGTATTGTACATGTGGAAATGGACCGGCTTTTTTGGTTTATGTCACCGATGGGACAGACCCTACATTTGTAGCGAATTGTGGACAACAGATCGCACATTGTAGTGAAGCTTAATTTAACTTACGCTAGAAGGTTAATTTCTAATCTTCTAGCATTTAAACACACCTTATGAAAACAATCTATTTAAACACAATAATTTATACACTTATAGTAAGTACTTCTTGTTCAAATAGAGACGAATTAAATAATTTCTCGTTAATAGATGCCTCACTAGTAAAAGAGGAAGGAAAACTTATCTCTGATTTTTCGGACTCAACACTTATAATCCCATTAGAAACTCAAAAAAATTCTTTACTAAGCTGGATAACTAATTTAAAACTAGTTAAAGATAAAATTTACATTTCAGATATTAACAATGTCCTTATATTTGATTTAAATGGGAATTTTTTGTCATCCCTAGGAAGTAAAGGCGATGGCCCAGGTGAATATGGAACGATTTATTCCATGGCTTTTGACGAGAATTCAAGTATATTTTATGTTGCATCTGAAAACAAGCTAATTGCATTTGACTTAAACAATAATTTTCTAAAAGAAAAAAAATTTCCTTTTTTACTTCAATATATTGAAGTGATTAATGGAGAAGTGGTTCTAATTTCTGACAACTTATTAAATAACCCTGCTGGAGGCTTTATTGAATCCACAGTGCTATATAAATTGGATGACAATTTTGAGATTTCTAAGGAAATAGAACTATTGTCTAAAAATATAAATAAGAAAATAATAGGAGGATTTCCTATAAAACAATATATTTCAACAACTGAGGAAGGCACATTCATATATAAACCTGTATTTACCACTGAAAACTTCAATAGAGACACTCTTTTTTTACTTCAAAATGATGGAATTATCCCATTCAAAAGATTGGGATTAGATTTCTCAACGAAGCTTGATGAACGTGGTTTCAAGACTTCAACTATCTTGAATATCAATAGATCTAAAGACTATATTACAAGTGAATATACACTGGAATATGATAAAAGGTTTCTTTTATATGAAATAAAAACCCACGAATATCATATTATGAAAGGAGGGATTATTGATGAGGTAGGAGACACTGTTGTTCTAAGACCTCTTAACCTTAAAAAGAATATTTTTTACTACATAAAACAGGAAAATTTTACTAGTACTGAGTATGAAGAAATGAACCCTCTTATTGGAATTGTGAAATTAAAATAATATGCCTAAAATTTTTTTAAAATATTAGATCAATAGAAATTTACCACCTGATAGATACTCTTATGATAATTACTTATTTGAATATGATCTAAACTTAACCTTGACGCAGGAGATCCACTTGGAAGGAGTCAAAATCAAACCCAAGAAAATGTTCCTCAGAGAGTCGACTTTTTACCTGGCAGTGTCTTTAGATGACGAACCGGGGTTACTGTTTTTCAGGAATCCTTTTTGAAAGGCAATGAACAAATCGTTAGGTTTTTCTTAGCCTACAGCGGAGTGATCCATCTTAGGGGAATCAGGAATACCCAATTCAGTAACAATTTACTGAAACTTAGTAAATATGGTATAGTTAATAAGTTAATAGCCAGCTATCTTTCAAATATAAATATTGATCGGAAGGTTTGAAAAAGTTTACATTAATCTCAAAAAACAATACTATGAAAAAATTAAATTTAGAAATGCTTAGACTCACTTCTGAAGAAGTGCTAGGAAGAAGTGAATTAGCAAAAATTAAAGGAGGCTATGACTATGAATGCTACTGTGGCTTTGTCGGAGGAAGCGGTCAAGATGATCCCTTTAGTGTTTCAAAAAATTCATTAGTAGATGCCTTGAATGAAGCAGCAAGTAGATGTAATGGGCAGGGAGCAACTTGCGAAGGTTTCTATCCTTGATAAAAACATGGGACGAACTTCGTCCCTTTTTTTTTAGGGTTCTACCCTAAATTAAATGGAATGATTATCTTGGAACAAAAAGATGTTTACGGAGAATCTTTTCACAAAATTACTCCAATTGGAGGATGGTTGGGTAGTTGAATCAGTCAATACAGATTTTAATTCAGAGGAGATTTTTATCCAGATTGTTTGCATGTTAGATCGGCTGGAAGACTCAGAGACAGTCGAGCTTTGCAAGGTTTATGACCATGCCCCCATGCG
>VFQM010001273.1_pt1 | contig 22794 bp, 24 predicted proteins | sample 3512391 | NCBI WGS metagenome assembly VFQM01 (sample SAMN10412369, study PRJNA504923) | tailings metagenome | isolation source: Replicate 1 from Balatoc abandoned mine | place: Philippines | reverse complement strand
ACCTTGCGCCGCTACATTGACGGCACGATGCCCGCCGCCTGAGTCCATGTCGCTCGACACCGTCCTGACCCACAACACTGCACTGACATCCCACCCCACGCTGCGGCCCGACGGCTGCGCCCTGGTGCTCATGGGCGGTGGTGCACGCACCGCCTACCAGGCCGGTGTGCTCAAGGCCCTGATGGCCATGCTGCCCTCGGGCCAGCCGGCCTTCCCCTTCCACTGGCTGTTCGGCACCTCGGCGGGCGCGCTCAACGCCAGCTATCTGGCCAGCCACGCCGGCGACGGCGCCGCCGCGCTGGGCCGGTTGGCCGACTTCTGGCACGGCCTGCGTTCGCACCAGGTGTACCGGCTGGAAGCGCCGAGCTGGGTGCGCGCCAGCCGCGTGCTCGCCGGCTGGACGCTGTCGCGGCAGGTCAAGCGCCACCGCGCCCTGCTGGACACCCTGCCGCTGGTGGACACGCTGCACCGGGCGATCGACCTGCGCCGGCTGGAGGCGGCGCTGGAGATCGGCGCCATCGAGGTGCTGGGCGTGACCGCGTCGAGCTACACCACCGGCGAACACTGGACGTTCTGCCAGACGCGCGCCGACTGCCAGGTGCCGCCCTGGCACCGGCCCGGCAGGCGCGCCGACTTCCAGCCCGTCACCATCGAACACCTGATGGCCTCCAGTGCGATCCCGTTCCTGTTCCCCGCGGTGCCGCTGTGGGTGAATGGCCACCGTGAGCATTTCGGCGACGGCTCAATGCGCCAGCTCTCGCCGCTGTCGCCGGCCATTCACTTCGGGGCGCGGCGGGTGCTGGTCATCGGTGTCGGTCAGCCACAGCGCGCAGGCCTGGCAGCGGCCAATGCCGAGGAGCCCACCGCCGGCACCATCGCCGGCCACGCCATGGCCAGCGTGTTCCACGACACCCTGCAGTCCGACGTGGAACAAACCCTGCGCGTGAGCCAGACGCTGGCCCGGCTGCCGCCCGAGGTGTCGGCCCTGCTGCCCTACCGGCCGGTGGAAGTGCTGGCGCTGCAACCCAGCGTCTCGCTCGACGAGATCGCACTCAAACACGTACACGAGCTGCCCGCGTCCACACGCCACACGCTCACCGGGCTGGGGGCACTGGACACACGCCGCGGCGCCAACGCCAGCGCCGCGGCCCTCGCAAGCTACCTGCTTTTCGAGCCCGGCTTCGTGCAGGCGCTCATGGCGTTGGGCGAACACGACGCCTGGCGCCGCCAGGACGAACTGCGGGCCTTTCTGGCCCCTTCCGTCACAAACACCGCACAGGGGGCGGTGCGATAATTGCCCCCATCCCCCAACGGAGCACGCCATGGAAAGCACACCGCCCAGTTGTGTGCTTTCAGCCGCTTGCGCCACCGTCTGAGCCCGCGCTGAGCCCCAGCGCAACGCACCGGCGGCCGGCCGGCTGAAAGCGCCACCGAACCCGCCGGCCGGCACCCCGGCCTCCCCCGCCCACCGCCACCAGCAGCAGGGAGCGCGCCATGCTCAACGTCTTCACCCTGGCCAACGGCCGCCTCTTCCAGGAAGAAATCGAGTCGCTGGAAGAGCTCGCGAAGTTCAAGCCCATCTGGGTCGACCTGGAGGACCCCACGCCCCAGGAGCGGCGCTGGGTCAAGCAGCACTTCGGGCTGTCCATCCCCGAAGACGCGATGGACGACGACATCGAGGAGTCGGCCCGTTTCTTCGAGGAAGACAACGGTGAGCTGCACGTGCGAAGCGACTTCCTGATCGATGACGACGAAGACCCGCGCGCCGTGCGCGTGGCCTTCATCCTCAACGAGCACAACGATTCGCTCAAGAGCCGCGGCGTGCTGTTCTCCATTCACGACGAGGACGTGCCGGTGTTCCGGCTGCTGCGCATGCGTGCGCGCCGAATGCCCGGGCTGATCGAGGACGCCAAGGACGTGCTGCTGATGCTGTTCGACGCCGACGCCGAGTACTGCGCCGACACGCTGGAAGACATCTACGACGAGATCGAGACCGTGAGCCAGAAGGTGCTCAACAGCAACGCGTCCGACGCACTGCTGAGCGAGGCGCTGTCGGCCATCGCCCGGCACGAGGACATGTCGGGTCGCATCCGGCGCAATGTGATGGACACGCGCCGCGCGGTGAGCTTCATGATGCGCAGCCGCCTGCTCAGTGCCGAGCAGTTCGAGGACGCGCGCCAGATCCTGCGCGACCTCGACTCGCTCGATGGCCACACCGCGTTCCTGTTCGACAAGATCAACTTCCTGATGGACGCCACCGTCGGTTTCATCAACATCAACCAGAACAAGATCATCAAGATCTTCTCGGTGGCCAGCGTCTCGTTGCTGCCGCCCACGCTGGTGGCCAGCAGCTACGGCATGAACTTCCAGTTCATGCCCGAGCTGAACTGGAAGCTGGGCTACCCGTTCGCAATCGCACTGATGATCGCCTCGGCCGTGGTGCCGATGCTGTACTTCCGCAAGCGCGGCTGGTTACGCTGAATCGCCGAGCAGCCGCTGGACAACGGCCGCGCTGTAGCGGCTCGCGACCTGCTCGAGGAAGCGCGGAAAGTCCACATGCGCGGCGTCGTCGGCGCGATCGGAGATGGTGCGCACCACCGCGAACGGCAGGCCGAAATCAGCACACACCTGGGCCACGGCAGCGCTCTCCATGTCGACCGCCAGCGCATCGGGCAACTCGGCCTGTAGTGCCTGGCTCTCGGCGGTGCGCGAGACGAAGCGATCGCCACTGATCAGCAGACCGCGGTGCACGCGCGGCCCGTGCAGCCCGAAAGACGCCACCGCCGATTCGCCCAGGGTCGCCAGCGGATCGCGCAGGGTGGCCTCGCAGGCCTGCGCCAGACGCCCGGTGAAAGTGGCATCGGTGGCAAAACGCGAACGCGCATAGCCGGGCACCTCGTGACGCGGGAAGATGGGCGAGGCGTCCATGTCGTGCTGCAACAGCGCATCGGCCACCACCACGTCGCCGACCTTCACGCCCGGGCCCAGGCCACCGGCCACGCCCGTCATCACGATGGCACTGACGCCAAAGCGCTCGGCGAGCAGCGTGGTGGTGTTGGCCGCGGCCACCTTGCCGATGCCGCAGAGGACCGCCACCACCGCATGACCGTGCAGGTGCCCTTGCCAGAACACACGCTTGCCGACGACGACGCGCTGTTCGTCGGGCAGCAGGTCCAGTACGGCCTGCAACTCCTGCGGCATCGCACTGACGAGGGCCAGTGTCATGCCGCGGCGCTCACTTGTCGCGCAACTCGCGTCGCAGGATCTTGCCCACCGGCGTCTTGGGCAGCTCGGTGCGGAACTCGATCACGCGCGGCTGCTTGTAGCCCGTGAGGTTGGCGCGGCAATAGTCGCGCACCTGGGCTTCGGTCAATGCAGGGTCCTTCTTCACGATGACAAGCTTCACGGCCTCACCGGTCTTGTCGTCGGGCACGCCCACCACGGCGCACTCCAGCACGCCAGACAGCTGGGCGACCACGTCTTCCACCTCGTTCGGGTACACGTTGAAGCCGCTGACCAGCACCATGTCCTTCTTGCGGTCCACGATCTTGAAGTAGCCGCGCTCGTCCATGATGCCGATGTCGCCCGTCTTGAACCAGCCATCGGGTGTCATGACCTTGGCGGTCTCGTCGGGACGCTGCCAGTAACCGGCCATGACCTGCGGGCCGTGGATGGCGATCTCGCCCGGCTGCCCCAGCGGCACTTCATTGCCATCGTCGTCGAGGCACTTCATGCGGGTGCCGGGCAGCGGCACGCCGATGGTGCCGGTGAAGTGCTTGCTGGTGGTCGGGTTGCAACTGGCCGAGGGGCTGGTCTCGGACAGGCCATAGCCCTCGCAGATGGGGCACCCGGTCTTGTCCAGCCAGAGCTTGGCCACAGCGCCTTGCACCGCCATGCCACCGCCCACCGACACCTTGAGATGGCTCCAGTCGACCGTGTTGAAGTCGGGGTGGTTGGCCAGCCCGTTGAACAGCGTGTTGACGGCCGGAAAGCTGTGGAAGCGGTGTTTGCTCAACTCCTTGAGCACCGCGGGCAGGTCGCGCGGATTGGGGATCAGGATGGTTTTCCCGCCCACGCGCAGGCTGAGCATCATGTTCACGGTGAACGCGAAGATGTGATAAAGCGGCAGCGCGCACACGCTGGTGGGCTGCTCCCCCGCCGGCACCAGATTCATCACCGGATCGTTCCAGGCCTCGGACTGCAGCACGTTGGCGATGATGTTGCGGTGCAGGAGCACGGCGCCCTTGCTCACGCCGGTGGTGCCGCCCGTGTACTGCAGCACGGCCATGTCGTCGGGTTTGATGTCGGGCGTCTTCAGTTCGGCGCGCGCACCGCGGGCGATCGCGTCGTTGAAGCGCACCGCCTGCGGCAGGTTGAATGCCGGCACCATCTTCTTGACGTTGCGCACCACGTAGTTGACCAGCGAGCCCTTGAGCAGGCCGAGCTGATCGCCCATCGCCGCGAGCACCACATGCTTGACCGGCGTGGCCGCGATGCACTGCTCCAGCGTGTGTGCAAAGTTCTCGATGATGACAATGGCCTTGGCACCCGAGTCCTTGAGCTGGTGCTCCAGCTCGCGGGCGGTGTACAGCGGGTTCACGTTCACCACCACCAGCCCCGCACGCAGGATGCCCGCCACCGTGGCCGGGTACTGCGGCACGTTGGGCATCATGATGGCCACGCGATCGCCCTTGACCAGGCCCAGCGACTGCAGGTAAGCGCCAAGCGCCCGCGAGCTGCGATCGGTGTCGGCGTAGCTGACGTCCTTGCCCATGAAGCTGTAGGCGGTGCGCTGCGCGTACTGGCGAAAGCTCTCCTCCATCAGGTGCACCAGTGACGGATACCGTGTGGCGTCGATGTCGGCAGGAACGCCCTCGGGGTAGGCCGACAGCCAGGGACGATCGGGGGTGGCGATAGGCATGTGAAGTCTCCTCGGTCTGCGCAGAATCGTTCAGTGGAACCGCTCGAGAAGGTGAACGATCTCGGCGTCGTCCTGCCGTACCGCGACGTAGTTCGGGCCAGAGCGGAAGTCGTTCATCTTGTAGTTCCAGGGGGAAAAACTGACGCCGCGGCGTGTGAGCCGTCCCACGGTGTATCCATGAGCGGCAAACAGTTCGTAGAAGTCCCGCATGAGGAACTTCGCGTCACCGTGCGTGTAGCCGTACTCGAACTGCACCACACGGATGGCTTTGGCCCGCAATTGCGGCGCAAAACCTTCGAGCACCAGATGATCGGCTCCTTCGACGTCGATCTTGAGCAGATCGATCGCTTCGATGCCGTTCGCGCGGCAATAGTCATCGCCACTCACCAGTTGCGCGTTGGCGGTCACCTGTTCGAGCTTCGCATCGTGGTAGGTCGCATTGGTGAGAATGGTGTTGACGGTGGAGTTTTCGCCGTAGTCCTTGAAGCTGATGCTGCCGCTCTCGCGGCCCATGCCACAGTTGTTGACACGGAAGCGCTCACTTTGCAGCCGGCTGCTGAGCGTCTTGAAGGTACGTGGCGACAGCTCGAAGCAATGAATGGTGGCCAAAGGCAGTGCTTGTGCCGCAGCCAGCGACCAGTCGCCCACATTGGCGCCCACGTCGAACACCGTGCGTACCGGTACGCTTGCCAGTACCTCGAGCAGGCGGCGCTCGCCGTTTCGATCGAAATCGTACGAATAGCCGCGCAGACCGTCGATGGCGCCTTGCAACAGCTTGACCCCGACAGCCCTCGGGTCCTCCCAGGCCTTGCGCAAGCGTTGCCTCAAGGATCGTCGACCCGTCATTCGATGGCCTTGGTCATGTCCTCGACGACCTTCTTCGCGTCACCGAAGACCATCATGGTCTTGTCCATGTAGAACAGCTCGTTGTCCAGGCCGGCGTAGCCGGCGGCCATGGAGCGCTTGTTCACGATCACGGTCTTGGCCTTGTAGGCCTCCAGGATCGGCATGCCGTAGATCGGGCTGCCTTTTTGCAGCGCGGCCGGGTTCACCACGTCGTTGGCGCCCAGGATGATGGCCACGTCGGCCTGGCCGAACTCGCCGTTGATGTCTTCCATCTCGAACACCTGGTCGTAAGGCACCTCGGCCTCGGCCAGCAGCACGTTCATGTGGCCTGGCATGCGCCCGGCCACCGGGTGGATGGCGTACTTGACGGTGATGCCCTTTTCGCTCAGCTTGTGCGCGAGCTCCTTGACCGCGTGCTGTGCACGCGCCACCGCGAGGCCATAGCCCGGCACGATGACCACCGTCTCGGCGTTGCCGAGGATGAAGGCGGCGTCGTCGGCACTGCCGCTCTTGGCGGTGCGCTGCACGCCATCGCCGGCCGCGGCCGCGCCGGCATCGCCACCGAAGCCACCCAGGATGACACTGATGAACGAGCGGTTCATGGCCTTGCACATGATGTAGCTCAGGATCGCGCCGGAGCTGCCCACGAGCGAGCCCGCGATGATCAGCATGCTGTTGTTGAGCGAGAAGCCGATGCCCGCGGCCGCCCAGCCCGAGTAGCTGTTGAGCATGGACACCACCACCGGCATGTCGGCGCCGCCGATGGGGATGATGATGAGCACGCCCAGCACGAACGAGAGCGCGATCATCGCGAAGAACGCGGGCCAGTTCTCAGTGGCGGCAAAGAACACGCCGAGCGCGATGGTGGCAACGCCCAACACGAGGTTGAGCATGTGCTGGCCGGAGAACGTGACCGGCGCGCCCTGGAACAGGCGGAACTTGTACTTGCCGCTGAGCTTGCCGAAGGCGATGACCGAGCCGCTGAAGGTGATGGCACCGATGGCCGCGCCCAGGAACAGCTCGATCTTGTTGCCGAACGGAATCGGCTGGCCGCGTTCGGCGATGCCGAAGGCCCAGGGCTCGGCCACCACCGCGACCGCGATGCACACCGCGGCCAGGCCGATCATGCTGTGCATGAACGCCACCAGCTCGGGCATCTTGGTCATCTCGACCTTGTTGGCCATGTAGGCGCCGATGCCGCCACCGATCACCAGGCCAGCGAGCACATAGACCATGCCCTGCGCCTTGCCGCCGGAGAGTTCGACGATGAGCGCTGCGGTGGTGAGCACGGCAATCGCCATGCCCGTCATGCCGAAGACGTTGCCACGGATGGAGGTGGTAGGGTGGCTCAAGCCCTTCAAGGCCTGGATGAAGCACACCGAAGCGACGAGGTACAAGAGGACGACGAGGTTCATGCTCATGCCTTGTCTCCCGCTGCCGGCGCCTTGCGCTCCTTCTTCTTGAACATCTCGAGCATGCGTCGCGTGACGAGGAAACCGCCGAAGACGTTGACCGCGGCCAACGCCACCGCCAGCACGCCCATGGACTTGCCCAGCGGGGTTTCGGTCAGGCCGGCGGCCAGCATGGCGCCCACGATCACGATGGCCGAGATGGCGTTGGTCACGGCCATCAGCGGCGTGTGCAGCGCGGGCGTGACGTTCCACACCACGTGGTAGCCCACGTAGATGGCCAGCACGAAGATGATCAGGTTGATGAGGGTGGGGGAGACGGCGTCCATGTCACTTCCTTTTCACTTCACCGTTCTGGGTCATGAGGCAGGCCACGACGATGTCGTCGTCCATCGGCACCTGCACCGCCGCCGCGTCCTTGGGGAGCACGAGCTTGAGGAAATCGAGCACGTTGCGTGCGTACAGCGCCGAGGCGTCGGCCGCCACGCGTGCGGGCAGGTTGGTCTCGCCGATGATGGTCACACCGTGCTTGACCACGGTTTTGTCGGCCTCGGTGAGCGGGCAGTTGCCGCCAACACCGTTCGGGCCCTTGCCCGCCGCGATGTCCACGATCACCGAGCCCGGTTTCATGCTTTTCACCATCTCTTCGGTGATGAGCGTGGGCGCAGCGCGCCCCGGAATCAGCGCGGTGGAAATCACCACGTCGGCCATGGCGACGCGCCTGGCCACCTCCACGGCCTGTCGCGCCAGCCAGCTCGGGGGCATGGGCCTGGCGTAGCCGCCCACGCCTTCGGCCGCCTCCTTCTCTTCGGCGGTTTCATAGGGCACGTCGATGAACTTGCCGCCCAGCGATTCGACCTGCTCCTTCACGCTCGGGCGCACGTCGCTCGCTTCGATGACGGCGCCCAGGCGCTTGGCGGTGGCGATCGCCTGCAGGCCGGCCACGCCAACGCCCAGGATGACCACGCGCGCGGCCTTGACCGTGCCGGCGGCCGTCATGAGCATGGGGAAGAATTTGGGATACGCGTTGGCCGCGGCCATCACGGCCTTGTAGCCCGCGATGTTGGCCTGCGAGGAGAGCACGTCCATGCTCTGCGCGCGCGTGGTGCGCGGCGCGGCCTCGAGCGCAAAACTGGTGAGGCCGGCGCCCGCCAGCGCGGCCAGGCCCTCGGCATCGAACGGGTTGAGCATGCCCACCAGCGTGGCGCCGGCCTTCATCTGTGCCAGTTCGGCGGCTTGCGGGCTGCGCACCTTGAGCACCAGGTCGGCGCCCAGCGCACCGGCCGCGTCGGTGATCTGCGCGCCCACGGCCTCGTAGGCGGCGTCGATCGCGCTGGCGGCCAGGCCGGCACCAGCCTGCACCTTCACCTGGTGGCCTTGCGCCACCAGCTTCTTGGCCGTCTCGGGCGTGACGGCAACACGGGTCTCTCCCGCCAGGGTCTCGGCGGGTACGCCAATGAGCATGGGTGTCTCCTCGCTCGGGGGGATAGGGAATCGGCGCGCAAGCTTAACTGAAAGCCTCATGCAAGCCGCGTGGTGCAGCCATGGCGCCGGATAATTCCCCCATGACCGAGCGATGGAAACCCAGCGTCACCGTGGCCGCAGTGATCGAGCGCGACGGGCGCTACCTGCTGGTGGAGGAACACACCCCCGAAGGCCTGCGGCTGAACAACCCGGCCGGCCACCTCGATCCGGGCGAAAGCCCGGCACAAGGCGTGGCGCGCGAGACGCTGGAGGAAACGGCGCACACGTTCACGCCGCATGCGCTGGTGGGGGTGTACCTGTCGCGCTTCCAGCGCGGCACGCAGGACATCTCCTACCTGCGCTTTGCCTTTTGCGGCGAACTCGGCCCGCTGGTGGCCGGTCGATCCCTGGACCACGGCATCGTGCGCACCATCTGGCTCACGCCCGATGAAGTGCGCGCCAGTGTGGGGCGCCACCGCAGCCCGCTGGTGCTGCGGTGCATGGAGGACCACCTGGCGGGGCGGCGCTACCCGCTCGATCTGCTGAGCACCGACGCATCGGTGTTCATCAACGCGGGCGGGCCCTTGCCGGGCTGATGGCCCTCACCGCGCCGGCGGATGCGGTGCGGTCGCCTCGGCCAGCGGAACGCGCAGGCTGAAACAGGTGCCGTGGCCCACACGGGAACGCACCCCGAGCCCGACGCCCAGCAACTGCGCCGCCTGGTGCACGATGCACAGACCCAGGCCGAGCCCGCTTTCGGTTTCGGTGCCGGGCTGCCCCCGGTAGTGCAACTCGAACACGCGGGCCAGTTCCACCTCGTTCAAGCCCGGCCCGGTGTCCCACACCTGAATCAGCAGGTGCAGGTCGCGCCGGCGGCACGACACGAGCACGCCGCCCCGGCGCGTGCAGCGAATCGCATTGGCGATCAGCTGGCCCAGCATGCGTTCCAGCAGAACGGCGTCGGTTCGCGCCTGCTCAAGGCTGGGCGTCACCGTCCAGTGCAGGCCGCGCGCACGGGCCTGTGGCCCATGCACCCGGTCGATGCGTTCGAGCATCGCCTGCACCGAGAACACCATCCGCCGCGGCTGGATCGCGCCGGTCTCCAGCATGGCGATGGTGTTGATCGTGTCCAGCAGCGCATCCGCCGATTCGAGCGCTCTGCGCAACTGGGTCAGCATGGGATCGGCGTGGCGCGACGGCCGCTGCCGCTGCAACCCCTGTGCGGCCAGGCTCATGGCGTACAAGGGCTGCCGCAGATCGTGCGCGACGGCATGGAGCAAACGCGAACGCTCAAGCAGCGTGCGCTCGGCGACGACCCGCGCCACCTGCTCGTTGATCTGGCTGGCCTGCGCTTGCACCTGGCGGCGCGTCCGGCTGCGCAGCGCCAGGCCACACAGCAGCCAGATGCTGGCGGCGCCCGTGGCGGCCGACAGCCACATGCCGACAACCGGGTCGGGCGCAGAGGACGCCGACCACCACAGCCACCCGGGCGGGAGTGGCAGCAGTGCCAGCACGACCGTCAGGGGACCCCACCAGCGGGACAACCGGCCCCGCGCAAGGTCCGCAACGCACGGGCCGCAGTCCGTGGCCGGACGTTCGACTTGACTGCCCATGGAACCCCCATCCGCCCGTGCGGCGGCGCTGCACTGCCACGTGTGGACAACAGTATTCGAGGGGCCAGGGGCTGACTCAATACCGCCAAGGCAGTAGGCAATCGGTCGGGCAACCACCCGCCCGCCAGCAATCGGGCCGCCTGGGACGGGCGGGTGCAGCGCCTGGCCGGAATGCAGGTCTGATACTAAGGGCGCAGGGCGTCAGCGCCGGGTCGTCCCTAGCATGACCGCATGATGAACACGCACCCGCGCCAGCCCACCGGCGGCGCCCCATTGCCAACGCCGTCGTGCGACGGCCCGGGCTGGTTGCCCTGGTGGCGCCGGACGGCACCGGGCTCCCCGACCAGTGCCGCCGAAGCGGCCCATGCACCCCCGAACGCGGTGGTGCTCCACACGTCCGAGCGCCGTCGGCGCCTGGCCGCCGCGGCCGGCCGCGCGCTGGAGCGCAACGTGACCCTGGCCACCCAGGCGCTGTTCCAGAGCGTGGTGCGCATCGACGAGCTGGCCACTCACGCGCAGGACCGGGCGGACACCGCTGTTGACGCCGCGCCGTTGCGAGCGCTGCAGGAGCGCATGAACGATGCGCTGCAGCACTGCGATCAGATCGCGCTGCTCGTCGACAACCTGCATCGGCTGCTGGATCTCGCGCCGCCCGCGATGCGGCCGTTCGATCCGGGGTTGTTGCTGTCGCGGGCTGCTTACTGCGTTCATGGCCTGCTGCCCGCCGGCCTCACCGTCGTCAACCGCCTGCCCGCGCTGGCGCCGGTGTGCGGTGACCGCGCCGAGATCATGCAGGCCCTGGTCGATGCGCTGCTGCAGATCGGTGCCTGTGCGAACGCGCAAGGTCGGCTTGAGCTCGATGGCGGCCATGAGCACGGGATCGTCTGGATCGAGATGCGGCTGAGCGGCGCACACGCCTCACCACGCCCGGGCCTGGCACTGGAGTCGGCCATCGAGACGCTGGCGCGCCACCGCGGCACGCTGGAGTTCCCGCCCGCTGACGGCGGGGCGATCGTGCTGCGTTTGCGCCTGCCGGCGGCCGGCTGAAGCGGCACCGGTTTCGCCCGCGGCAGGGCGCCTGCCCATCGCATACAGTTGGATCGCCCACCTGTCGAGGTCACCCGACATGAACCCGATCCGCGACCTGCCCCCCGACGATCCCGAGCGACGCTCCCTGCACGACGAGCTGCACGCGCGCCCTTCGGCGCTGATCCGGCTGCCCGCGCTGGTCACCTTCGTCGCCGTGCTCAACGCACAGGTGAACCGCGCGCAGGAGCTGGCGCATCTGCGGCGCCTGCCGGGGCACGACGCCTTGCAGGCGCAGGACCTGCAAGGCAACTTCCTGCGCCTGCCCCTGCCCGACGGGCGCACCCTCAAATGGGAACGCCACACCGAGTTCACGCGCTATTCGCTGGTGCAACCCCTGCCCGAGGGCGCCGGCCTCGGCGCCAGCGCACCCGACCTGCACCTGGCGTTGGCCTTGCCCCCGGGCTGGGTGGGCGCCATCCCCGGACACACCGTGGCCGCCATCCTGCTTGCCATGGTGCAAGCCGAATTGCCGGAACAGACCAGCGAGGCACAGGCCACGCTGATGCAGCCGGTGCATCGCTGGTTCGGGGAGCAGACCGTGGTGGCGTCGCAGCTGGGCGGCGGGCATTCCTGGGCAGCGACGGATTTCCAGTTGCGCGAGAGCGGCTTCGAACACATGCTGGTGGTGGCGCCACCCGAGACGAGCGAGGCGCGTGCCGGGCGGATCTCCCAGCGCCTGCTGGAGATCGAGATCTACCGCCTGATGGCCTTGCGCGGCCTGCCGGTGGCCAAGGCGCTTGCGCCCATGCTGGCGCACGCCGAGGCGCAACTGGCCGCCATCACCGCGCAACTGGAGCACAAGAGCGTGTCCGAGCAGGACTTGCTCGACCGGCTGGTGGCGCTGGCCGGCGGCGTGGAGCGCGCCACCGCCGAACACACGTATCGCTTCGCTGCCACGCGCGCCTATGACGCTCTTGTCGCGCAGCGCATCGGCGAGCTGCGCGAGCGCCCGATTCCGGGCACGCAGACGCTGGGCGAGTTCATGCGGCGGCGCCTGTCGCCCGCGATGGCCACGGTGGCCGCGTCCGAAAGGCGTCTGGGCTCGCTGTCGGAGCGCATCACGCGCACCAGCGCGCTGCTGCGCACGCGCGTGGACATCGCCACCGAGGCGCAGAACCAGGAGTTGCTGGCCAAGCTCACCCGCGGGCAGGAGCTGCAACTGCAACTGCAGACCACGGTGGAGGGCCTGTCGATTGCGGCGATCTCGTACTACGTGATCAGCCTGCTGCTCTACGTGGGCAAGGGCGCCAAGGCCGCAGGGCTGCCGATCCACCCCGAGATGGCCGCCGCTGCGCTGGTGCCGCTGGTGTTGTGGGCCACCTGGCGCACCACGCGCAAGATCCACGCGAAGCTGGGCGGCACGCTGCGCCGCCCGCTGGACGCGCCTGCGCCACCTGCGCCACCTACGCCATCTACGCCGTCAGCGCCGCCGAAGGACTGAAGGCGTCGTCGCCCGAGGCGGCCTCGGTGACGATGACGCCACCGCCCAGGCAGACCTCGCCGTCGTAGAGCACGGCGCTCTGCCCCGGTGTCACCGCCCATTGGGGCTGATCGAAACGCAGCACGAAACCCTTGGCGCCGAGCGCGTCGAACGTGCACGCCGCATCGGCCTGGCGGTAGCGCGTCTTGGCGCCCAGGGTGCCAGCCACGGGCGGCTCACCGGCCACCCAGCTGGCGTCGTGCGCGCGCAGGCGCGGCGTCAGCAGCCAGGGGTGGTCGTGGCCCTGCACGGCCCACAAGGTGTTGTTCGCAATGTCCTTGCGCGCCACGAACCAGGGCTCGTGCTCGCTGCCGCCCTTTTGCGCGCCCTTGGCCTTCACGCCGCCGATGCCCAGGCCCTGGCGCTGGCCCAGGGTGTAGAAGCTCAGGCCCACGTGCTCACCGATGACGCGCCCGCGTTCGTCCTTGATCGGGCCTGGCGCGCTGGCGATGTAGCGGTTGAGGAATTCGCGGAACGGCCGTTCGCCGATGAAGCAGATGCCGGTGCTGTCTTTCTTCTTCGCGTTGGGCAGGCCGATGTCGGCCGCGATGCGCCGCACTTCCGTCTTGGGCAACTCGCCCACCGGAAACATCGTCTTCGAGAGCTGCGCCTGGTTCAGGCGGTGCAGGAAGTAGCTCTGGTCCTTGAGCGGGTCCAGCCCCTTGAGCAATTCGAATCGCCCCGAGCGTTCGCGCACGCGGGCGTAGTGACCGGTGGCGATCTTTTCCGCGCCCAGGCGCATGGCGTGGTCCAGGAAGGCCTTGAACTTGATCTCTGCGTTGCACAGGATGTCGGGGTTGGGCGTGCGCCCGGCCTGGTACTCGCGCAGGAACTCGGCAAACACGCGGTCCTTGTAGTCGGCCGCGAAGTTCACGTGCTCGATGTCGATGCCGATGACGTCGGACACACTGGCAGCGTCGAGCCAGTCCTGGCGGCTGGTGCAGTGTTCGTTGTCGTCGTCGTCTTCCCAGTTCTTCATGAAGATGCCGACGACCTCGTGCCCCTGCTGCTTGAGCAGGTACGCGCTCACCGCGGAGTCCACGCCCCCGCTCAAACCCACCACCACGCGCTGTTTCGCTGCCATGGCCCGATTATCCCAGCGGGGTGTCAACCCCACGGCCAACAAGTCCTAGACTGCGCTCATGCACGCACCGCCCATCGTCAACCCCGCCGAGGTGGAGTTCACCGCCATCCGCGCGCAGGGCGCGGGCGGGCAGAACGTGAACAAGGTGAGCAATGCGGTGCACCTGCGCTTCGCGGTGCACGCGTCCTCGTTGCCCGACGTTGTGAAGGCGCGCCTGCTCGCGCGCAGCGACACCCGGCTCACGCAGGAAGGGGTCATCGTCATCAAGGCCCAGGGCAGCCGCAGCCTGGAGCAGAACAAGGCCGACGCATTGGCGCGCCTGCAGGCCATGGTGGACGCTGCCGCAGAAGTGCCCAAGACACGCCGCGCCACGCGGCCCACGCGCGCATCGCGCGAGCGACGGCTGCAGAGCAAGGTGCAGCGCAGCGCGGTCAAGCAGTTGCGCGGGCGCCCGCGCGGGCTGGACTGAGGGCTTCTTCCCCCCGGTGGGGGAGGCTTAAGGTCTTTTTAGGGAGCGCTTAAGCGCTATTTAGCAGCGCCCGTGGTGGGCATTTCCGACACTTTCGGTCATGGACGCGCGGCGCATGGGGCGCCGCCGCCAGCACCGCGACGCCGGGTTCCGCCGGCGAAACAGGACTCCACCATGCAATCGCATCCGATCGAATTTGCGGCCATCGCCGCCGCTGCCCGCACCGGCGAAGGCCGCTTCAACATGTATGCCGGCATCCACAAGGCACTGCGCGCCGTCATGGCCGACTCCCTGCTCGCGCTCGGCCGCGCCGACCCCACCGACGAAGCGGAGGTTCGCGACGCCAGCGACCGCGTGGTCGAGCTGATGGAAATGTGCGAACGCCACGTCGAGCACGAGAACCGCTTCGTGCACGCCGCGCTGCAGGCGCGTTGCCCCGGTGTGTGCGACGCCGTGGCCACCGAGCACGAGGACCCCTGCGCCACACCGCGCGCCTGAGCGAGGCCGCGCGGGCCCTGGCTGGCGTGCCCGCGGCCGATCGCGCCAGCGCGCTGCACGCGCTGTATCTGGCCCTGGCGCTGTTCGTGGCGGAGAACCTGCAGCACATGCACGCCGAGGAGACGCACCACAACGCCGCGCTCTGGGCCACCTACAACGACTTCGAGTTGCTGGCCATCCACGACGAGCTGGTGGCGAGCATCCCGCCGCAAGAGATGATGCAGACGTCGCGCTGGCTGCTGCCCGCCATGAACAACATCGAGCGCTGCATGATGGTCAACGACATGCAGACCAAGGCACCACTGGCGGCCGTCGAGGCGATGCTGGACGTGGCGCGCGCGCACATGAGCCAGCGCGACTGGGCCAAGCTCACGCGCGGCATCAACCTGCCGCCGGTGCCGGGGCTGGTGGCGGTCTGAAGCGGCCTGGACGGCTCAGGCGCTCTCGGCCAGCTCCACCGGCGCGAGGGCGTCGAAGCGAAAGCAGCCGCGCCCGGTTTTCTGCAAGCGCAGCGCCGGGCATTGCTCACCCAATCGCCGGTGCAGCAGCAGCAGCCGCGCTTCGAGGTTGTCGCTCACGTCCGGCAGCTTCAAGGATGGGTCCAGCCGCAGTTCGCGATTGGTGAACTCGCTGCGCCCGCTGCGGTGGTCGTTGAGCAGCTTCCACAGGATGGCACCCGCCACGCCTTTGATGAGGTAGGCGTTGTTGACGAAGATGCTGTCGTCGCGCCGGTAGCGGCGCACGCGCAGCGGCGCCGCCGCCGCGGTGGCAGGTGTCTCCCCCGGGGGCGAGGCGGCTTCACCGCAGGGCTCTTCGGCTTCGTGCATCAGGTCGATGGCGGCCGCGAGCTGACCCGCCAGCGTGACCAGCAGGTCCTCGTCTTCGAAATCGAAACGAAGGTCTTGCCCGCTTTCGACGAACAACACGCCCAGCACGCGGTCGGCCGACAGCAGCGGCACCGCCAGCTGGCTGCGCGGCTGGGGCAGGCCCGGGTAGGGAATGTCGGTGCTGCCCGAGCCCTCCATGCCCTGGCGCATGGCCTGGTTGTAGCGCTGCGCGGTCGTCATGTGGTTGATGCGGATCGGCGTGCGTTCGCGGGCGGCAACCCCGATCACACCGTGGCCGAGCGCGATCTCGGAGCCCACGCCCGATGTGGCGTAGCCACGGCTGGCGACGGTGTAGAGGCGCTGGTTGCCCGCATCGAGGATCAGCACCATGGCGTGGCGCACGCCCATCTCGCGCTCCAGCGCATCGAGCGCCGCCTCCAGCAACGTGTCCAGCGAGCGTGCGGCCGACAGGCCCGTGCTCACCCGGCGCAGCACCATCAGCGGATTGGGGCGGACCGGCGGCGCGGGCAGCGCCACCGGCATCGTCTCGGCCGGCAGGCGTTCGATCGCCAGCACCGTGTGGATGTCGGCGCCGCGCAGGTGGAACACGTCCGCCATGCCGCCGTGCGAGGCGATGCCCGCCAGTTGCGCCTTCATGCTCTCGAACACCGGCCCTTCGGTCTCGGTGCGCTCGTAGCGCAAGTGCAGGCGGTAGAAGCGCCCGGTGCGCGGGTGCAGCAGCAACACCGTGGAGCGCGGGTGCGCCAGCAGGTTCTGCCGGGTCTTGTTGAAGAACTGGAACGACAGCGCCACGTGCCGCGCGTCCACGTGATAGACCTGCGAGATGTAGGCGACATTGGGCGTGCCGTCGGGCGCCACGGTGGCCATGATGGACGGCACCATGCCCTCCATGCAGGGACGCAGCTCGTCCATTTCCGCGGTCTCGAAGGCCGTTGGCGTGTCGGGCATGTTCATGCCGCCTCCATGCGCTGGCCGGCGCGCTGCCCCGGGGTCTGATCGAACGCCTCGTCGGGCTGGAACACCACCGCCACCAGATCGTCGGCGTCGTGCGCGAGCATGGCGCTGGCCAGCCCGTGCGCGTATCCCAGCGCGGCCAGCTCGTCCTCCATCGACAGCCGGTAGCGCTCGATCTGCGGCAGATCGGCCGCGACCACCTCACGCAGTTGCACACGGCGGCTCTTGAACTGCACGGTCCGATGCGTGCTGGGCTGACTGAATACCGCCGCCAGGCGGCCGCTGCTGGCAATGTCGGCCAGCAATTGCCGCGACTGCCGACGTGCGAGGAACGCGGTGATGCAGCGCCCGTCGTCTTCCACATGGCTGCCGACGGCACGCATCACGCTCGGGGTGAGCGCGTGGTCGCAACTGCTCAGGATGAGCGACACCCCCTTGGTCATCATGGCCAGGAACTCGGGCTTGAGCGGCGGCACGGGCGGGTTCATCGGGGTGGGGTGCGGATCGCGAGCGATCATAGCCAGCGACCTTTCGTCGTCCAAGTCCGTGCGAAATCGCATTTTTCGGACGATCGTGCTAAATTTCCACGCATGGATGCCCGGACCCAGAAGAGTGAAATGACGCGCGCCGCCATCGTGGGCGCCGCGCTGGACCTGGCGTCCGCGGAGGGGCTGGAGGCCATCACCCTGCAGGCGGTGGCCGATCGCATCGGCATTTCCAAGAGCGGCGTGTTCTCCCGCGTGGGTTCACGTGAAGCCTTGCAGAAGGCGGTGATCGAGGAGTTCGGCCGCCGCTTTCTGGCCGACGTGTTCGTGCCGGCGATGCAGTCACCCAAGGGGCTTCCGCGCCTGGGCGAGATCGTGCGCCGCTGGCTGATCCGCCTGCGCGACGTGGAGGCGCACACCGGGTGCCTCTACACCTCGGGCGCGTTTGAGCTCGACGACCGCGAGGGCGAACTGCGCGACCTGCTGCTGGGTGAGGTGACGCGCTGGCGCGCCGCGTTGCGCCGCACGGTGCTGCAGGCCATCGAAGCCGGCCATCTCAAGCCCGACACCGACCCCGAACAACTGGTGGGCGAGATCTGCAGCCTGGCGATCGGGCTGGTCCACGACGTGCGCTTCCTGCGCGACCCGCGCGCCACCGAACGCGCCCAGGCCACCTGGGCGCGTTTGCTGCAGACGTACCGCGTTTGATCCTCCTTCCTGACCCTTTTTTTTGCCGCATTTCGCACAGTTGTGCGATTTAGGAGATGTTCATGAACAGCAATCCTTTGCAGACCGCATCCGCCTACTACGAAGCCAGCCCCGGCACACGCTGGCTGCGCTGGGGTCTCGGCTTGTCCGAACGCCTGTGGCCGGCGCTGGCCGTGCGCGGCGCCGTGCGGCTGTTCGGCACACCCCTGCCGCCGAAGTGGATGCACGGGCGCCAACCCGCGCTGGCACGGTGGCAACAAACGTCATGGGCGTTCGAGGACGCCAGCATCACGCTCTACCAGCCGCCGCCCGCGCCACATGGGCCGGTGGCGCTGCTGCTGCACGGCTGGGGTGGCCACGCGGCGCAGATGCTGCCGCTCGCGCAGGTCCTGGCCCGCCAGGGCTGGCGTCCCTTGCTGGCGGACCTGCCGGCGCATGGCCGCAGCCTGGGCAGCACCAGCAATCTGCCGCAGTTCGCACGCGCCATCGAGTACCTCGTCGCCCGGCTGCAGATGCAGGGCCATGCGGTGCGCGCCGTAGCGGCGCATTCGCTCGCCGCCAACGCGCTGGCGCACGCGGCCGCACGCGGCTTGGCGGTGGAGCGCCTGGTGCTGCTGGCGCCGCCGGCCTCGCCACTGGCCTACACGCGCCTGTTCGCTTCGGTGTTCGGCCTGAGCGAAACCACGCGCGCGCAACTGCAACAACAGGTCGAGGCGCGCGAGGGCATCCTGATGCGCCAGTTCGAGCCCGCAGCGGTGGGCCCGCGGGTGACGCAGCCAACACTGATCGTCCACGACCGCGAGGACCGCATCAACCGCTTCGCCGACGCCGAGGCCTACCGGGATGCAATTGCCGGCGCGCAACTGCTGGAAACCAGCGGCCTGGGCCACACGCGTCTGCTGCGCGACGAACAGGTGCACCGCGCGGTGGCCGAGCACCTGCGGGACTGAGCCGCGCCCCGTTCAGCGCAGCGCCGCGACCTCGCTCGGCGCGCGGCTGAGCGCGTTGTTCTCGTCCACCACGATGCGCATCAGGCGCATGAACTCGGCGCGCTGACGCTCGGTCAGCGGCGCCAGGATCTGCTGCTGCGCCAGCAGCATCGCCGGCACCGCCTCGGTCAGCAAGCGCTCGCCATCGGCGGTGAGCCAGAGCTGGCGTGCGCGCCGGTCGCTCGGTGCGGTGCGGCGCTCCAGGGCGCCGCGCTGCTCCAGCCGGTCCACCACGCCACCGGTGGTGGACGCATCCAGCGCAATGGTGCGCGCCAGCGTGCGTTGGTCGATGCCGGGCTGGTTGGCCACCGTCTGCAGCGCCGCATACTGCACCGGCGTGATACCGAGTTCCGACAGCTCCTGCAGGAAGATGCCGACCGAGATCTGGTGCAGGCGCCGGATGTAGTGGCCGGGCTGGTCGTCGATGCTCACACTGGGCGGCGCTGGGCGTTTCATGGCGGTGGCGGCAGGATCGACGACAAGTGGAAGTGGACAGGATGCTATCAGGACACTTATGATGAGTGTACTGATCATCAGTATGCCGATCTTGTAGAGGAGACAGACATGGCGACACAAGCAAGAGAGCTGCCGGTGCTGGTGGCCGGCGGCGGCATCGGCGGCCTGGCCGCGGCGCTGGCCCTGGTGCGCCAGGGCTTCGACGTGAAGGTGTTCGAGCAGGCGCCTGAGATCGGCGAGATCGGCGCCGGCATGCAGCTCGGCCCCAACGCGTTCTGGGCCTTTGACGCGCTGGGCGTTGGCGAGGCGGCCCGTTCGCGCGCTGTCTACATCGACGAGATGGTGATGACCGACGCCATCGACGAGTACACCATCGGCCGCGTGCCCACGGGCGAGGCCTTTCGCCAGCGGTTCGGCAACCCGTATGCGGTGATCCACCGCGCCGACGCGCACGGCTCGCTGCTGGAAGGCGTTGAAGCCAGCGACCGGGTGAGCTTTCACACCGCCACGCGTGTCGAGCGCATCGAGCAGGACGCGCAGGGTGTCACCGTGTTCGACCAGCACGGCCAGGCGCACCGCGGTCTGGCGCTGATCGGTGCCGACGGCGTGAAGTCGGTGGTGCGCCAGCAGTTCGTGGGCGACCCGGCACGCGTGACCGGCCACGTGGTCTACCGCGCCGTGGTGGACAAGGACGACTTTCCCGAGGACCTGCGCTGGAACGCCGCCAGCCTGTGGGCCGGCCCGCACTGCCACCTGGTGCACTACCCGCTGCGCGGCGGCGAACAGTACAACGTGGTCGTCACCTTCCACAGCCGCGAGGCCGAGGAATGGGGCGTGCGTGACGGCAGCAAGGAAGAGGTCGAGAGCTATTTCCAGGGCATCTGCCCGAAGGCACGCCAGCTCATCGAGCTGCCAAAAAGCTGGAAGCGCTGGGCCACGGCCGACCGCGACCCGATCGATCGCTGGAGCTACGGCCGCGTGACGCTGCTGGGCGACGCCGCCCACCCCACCACGCAGTACATGGCGCAGGGCGCCTGCATGGCCATCGAAGACGCGGTGACGCTGGGCGAGGCGCTGCGCGTGCACGGCGGTGACTTCGAGAAGGCGCTCGACCTGTACCAACGCTCGCGCATCGCGCGCACGGCTCGCATCGTGCTGTCTTCGCGCGAGATGGGCCGCATCTACCACGCCAGGGGCGTGGAGCGCCTGGTGCGCAATGACCTCTGGCGCGGCCGCAGCCCCGAGCGCTTCTACGATGCCGTCGAGTGGTTGTATGGCTGGCGTGTCGAGAACTGCCTGGCCCCGCACTGAACACAAGGAGATCCGCATGAACGACCTCGGCCGACTCGAAGACCTGCCCGCCGACTACGTGGCCGCGCTGCGCGAGCGCAACCTGGTGCCGCTGTGGCCCAGCCTGCGTGGCGTGCTGCCGCCGCAGATTCCCACGCGCCAGACGAAGCCCACGCACTGGGCCTACGCCGACATCAAGCCGCTGCTGCTCAAGGCCGGCGAGCTCACACCGATCGAGAAGGCCGAACGGCGCGTGCTGGTGCTGGCCAACCCCGGCCACACGCTGGAGAAGATGCAGGCCAGCGCCGCGCTGTACCTGGGCATGCAGTTGCTATTGCCCGGCGAGTGGGCGCCCAGCCACCGCCACACGCCCAACGCGGTGCGCATGGTGGTGGAGGGCGAGGGCGCCTGGACGACGGTGGACGGTGAGAAATGCCCCATGAGCCGCGGCGACCTGATCCTCACGCCCACGGGGCGCTGGCACGAGCACGGCCACGATGGCGACCAGCCCGTGATCTGGCTCGACGTGCTGGACCTGCCGCTCATGTACTACCTGGAGGTGAGCTACCACCTCAACGGCGGTCGTCAGGACGTCAAGCCCGGCCGCGGCGACCAGGTCTATGCGCGCGGCGGCCTGCTGCCCACGCCGGTGTTCGGCCGCAGCGGCAAGCGCTACCCCATGCTGCGCTACCCCTGGGCCGAGGCCAAGGCCGCGCTGCTGGCCATCGCGAGCGACCAGCCCGGTCTGGCGCACGTGCAGCTCACCTACACCAACCCCGAGACCGGCGAAGACGCCGAGAACGTGCTCGGCTTTCACGCGCTCATGCTGCGCCCGGGCCAGACGCTCGAGCTGCCCGCGCGCTCGCCGGCCTGCGTGTACCACGCCATCGAAGGCCGTGCGCGCGTGAGCGTGGCCGGCCACGCCTTCGACCTGAAGGAAGCCGACACCTGCTGCATACCGGGCTACACGCCCACCACGCTGGTCAATGCCTCGGCCAGCGAGCCGGCCTTCCTCTTCATCGCCGACGAGTCGCCGCTGCACCGCAAGCTCGGCGTCTACGAAGTGCGCCCCGACAACCAACCGGCGATGCCCTGATTCCCTGGACACCCCATGCCTGCCTACCTTTTCAACCCGCCCCCCGTTGCCGCCCTGCCCATCCGGGGCCAGAGCGAGCTGTTCCCCGTCAACCGCCTGTTCTTCGTCGGCCGCAACTACCACGCACACGCGGTCGAGATGGGCAAGCCGGTCGACAAGTCGGTCGAGCGGCCGTTCTATTTCACCAAGTCGCTCCCCACGCTCACGCCGTCGGGCGCCACCGTGCCTTACCCGAGCGAGACCGGCAATTACCACTTCGAGATGGAGCTGGTGGTGGCCATTGGCCGCGCGGGCTTTCGCGTCGCCGCGGCCGAAGCGCACGAGCTGGTCTACGGCTACGCCGCCGGCCTGGACATGACGCGGCGCGACCTGCAACTGGTGGCGCGCGACAAGGGTCGCCCCTGGGATCTGGGCAAGGACATCGAGCAAGGCTCGGTGTGCAGCGAGATCGTGCCGATGCCGTTCACGGTGATCGAGCGCGGCGCGATCGAGTTGCAGGTCAATGGCCAGACCAGGCAGCGGTCCGACGTGGACAAGCTGATCTGGAACATCCGCGAAATCATCGAAGACCTCTCGCGCTTCTACCACCTGCAGGCCGGCGACCTGATCTACACCGGCACGCCCGAGGGCGTGGGTGCGGTGGTGGCGGGGGACCGGCTGGAAGGCCACGTCGAGGGCGTGGGCAGCGTCTCGCTCACCATCGGCCCCGCGGCCTGAGCCAAAACCGTGCGTTCACCCTGAGCCTGTCGAAGGGCAACCGGCCCCAGCCCACCTGAAGGATTCGGCAAGCTCGGCCGAACGGGGGCGGCTGGCTATCATGCCGGCGCATGCCCTCTGCTGAAAACACCCCACGCGCCGTGCGCTGGCTGCTCTGGCTGGCGGGCACCGTCGCGCTGGGTCTGGGCATCGTGGGCGTGGTGCTGCCGGGCCTGCCCACCACCCCGTTCGTGTTGTTGGCGGCCGCCTGCTACGCCAAGGCCTCGCCCCGGCTGCACCGCTGGCTGCGCGCACACCGCCTGTTCGGCCCGATGGTGCGCGATTGGGAGGAGCACCGCAGCCTCACGCGCCGCACCAAGCGCATCGCCCAGGGCACCA
>VFQM010001272.1_pt1 | contig 22813 bp, 23 predicted proteins | sample 3512391 | NCBI WGS metagenome assembly VFQM01 (sample SAMN10412369, study PRJNA504923) | tailings metagenome | isolation source: Replicate 1 from Balatoc abandoned mine | place: Philippines | reverse complement strand
CCCTTCGAGCAGCAGCATCGAGATGCGGCGGTTGCGCGGATCGGCGGGGTTGTCGCTGGTCAGGGGTTCGGTGTCGGCCACGCCTTCGATCCGGGCGAAGCGGGACTGGGCGACGCCGCCCAGCACCAGCGCCTGCCGGGTCGCCTCGGCACGGCCGGCGGAGAGCGACCAGTTGTTCGCCTTCACCCCGCCGCGCCACGGCAGCGAATCGGTGTGGCCGCGCAGGATCAGGGGGGCGTTCTCCTCCTTGAGGGTCTCGGCCATGACTTGCAGCAGCCCCCGCGCCTCGCTGGTGAGGATCGTGGTGCCGAGCTCGAACATCGAGAAGTCGGCATTGTCCATCAGGTCGATGCGGATCCCCTCGGGCGCGCGCATCACCCGCACCTGCCGCGCGAGGTGCTTCAACTGGCGGCGCTGGACGAGCTTCTTCTCGATCTTGTCCTGAAGCTCCTTGAGCTTCTTGGATTCCATCTCGCCGCGTCCGCCCGCCTCGGACGGCCCGCCGGTCACGCCGCGCGGGATGGTGATCGAGCGCGTGCCGGTCTGGCCCTGGCGGTTGGGGTAATTGTCGGGGTCGGTCAGCGAGGAGCCGCCGAGCAGCCCGTCAGACCCGGCGCTTTCCTGGCGCATCTTGACCAGCGTCGGCGTGAAATAGTCGGCGATGCCCTTGCGCTGCTTCTCCTCGGTCGCGCCAAGCAGCCACAGCAGCAGGAAGAAAGCCATCATCGCGGTCACGAAGTCGGCATAGGCGACCTTCCATGCGCCCCCGTGGTGACCGCCTTCGACGATGGTCACCTTCTTGACGATAATCGGCGCAAGCTTGGCGTCGGTTTCGGCCACCTCAGCGGCCCCGCATCATGTCGAGCAGGTCGGTCAGCTTCGGGCGGTGCGCCGGCGGCAGACCGGACCTGGCCGCCTCGAGCACCAGCGGCTGCGGATAGCCGTGGAGGCTGGCGATGATCACCTGCTTGATCGAATGGAAGATCTGCTGGTCGTGGGTATTGATCTGCTTCAGCCGGCCACCCAGCGGCCCGGCAAAGCCATAGGCAAGCAGCACCCCGAGGAAGGTCCCCACCAGCGCCGAGCCGATCATCTTGCCGAGGATTGCCGGCGGCTTGTCGATCGCGCCCATCGTCTTGATGATCCCGAGCACCGCCGCGACGATCCCGAGCGCGGGCAGCGCGTCGGCGAGCGACTGGATCATGTGCTGCGGCTCGTCCATCTCGTGAAGCTGGGTCTTGATCGCGCTGTCGATGATGTCCTCGACCGCGTGGGTATCGAGCGTGCCGGAGGACACCACCATCAGCGTCAGCGGATCGCAGATCATCGCGGTCACCACCGGATCGGCCTGGAGGCGCGGATATTCGGAGAACAGCGTCGACGAGCCCGGTTCGGTGACATGGCTCTCGAGCGCGACGGCCCCTTCCGAGCGGAGCAGCTTCATGAGCTTGGAGGTCAGCGCGATCGCGTCGATATGGTCCTGATCGGTGTATTGCGGCCCCTTGAACACCCGCTTGAGGCCGGCGCCCAGCAGCTTGACCTCGTGCATCGAGTTGCCGATCAGCGTCGCGCCGGTCGCCGCGCCACCGATCATCATGAATTCGAGCGGGAGGGCGGCCAGCACCGGGCCCATGGCGCCCCCGGCGAGCATGAACCCGCCGAACACCATGACCAGAAGCACGACAATGCCGATGGCAGCAAACACTTGCAGGTTCTCCTTAGCGCAGCGCGTCGAACAGCGTCAGCGAGCTGACACGGGCGAAGGCGGACTGGCTCGCCTCGAGGGCGGTCAGGGATTGCTGGAGCCGGGCGATCGCCTCCGCGATGTCGGTGTCGCCGACCCGCTGGCGCCGCTCGGCCAGCGCGACCCGGCGTTCGGCCTGCTGGGTCTCGACCTGCTCGACCCAGGCCATGCGCGTGCCGAGGATGGTGGTGGCGCGGTTGGTGGTATCGAGCGCGGCGTCGATCCCGGCAATCGCCGCGCCGGCCGCCGCGACCGGATCGGGCGATCCGCCCTGCAAGGCGGTGACCAGCGTTCCGAGCACGGCAAAGGCGCTGGAGGGCGTGCCGCCGAGGTCAAACTGGAACACCTCGCTGCCCGGCAGGCCGCGCTCGATCGCGGTGCCCGGCGCGACCGGCACCGCGCCGCTTTCGGGCGTGCCGGCATAGGTGACATTGCCAAGGGCATCACGGGTGAAGGCCGTGCCGGTCGATTGCCCCGCAAACAGCGGCTCGCCGGTCAGCGATGTGGCGTTGGAGCGGGTGAAGAGTTCCTGCGCGAGCTGTTCCAGCTCGAAGGCGATGGCGCGGCGGCCGTCGGCCCCGGTGGCCGTGCTCCCCGCCTGAACCGCCAGCTCGCGCACGCGCTGGAGCAGGGCGGTGACCGCCTCCACCTCGTCCGCTGCCGAAGCGAGATCCTGCCCGAGCCGCGCGGCATTGTCGCCCTCGACCGCATTGAGCGCCTCGCGCCGCAAGGCGCTGCGGAGCTGCGCGGCAGCGGCGGGATCCTGCGAGCCGCGCTCGATCTTGCGACCCGTCGCGATCTGCGTGCGGGTGAGGTCGATCCCGGTGCGCAGGCTGGCCATCTGCGCCAGCGAGCGGTTGAAGAAGGAACCGGCGGAGTTGGTGATCGAACCCATGTCGCTAAGCTCCCTTACCTGAGGTCCAGAATCGTATCGAACAGCTGGGCGGCGACCTGGATCACGCGGCTGTTGGCCTCGAACGCCTGTTGCAGCCGGACGAGGTTGGCCGCCTCGCTGTCGAGATCGACGCCGGTCTCGCGCAGCAGTTCGGCCTCGGCGCTCGAGGCGACGACCGCGAGGCCGTCCTTGCGGGTCTCGAGGGCGGAAACATTGCTCGACAGGCCGAGCAGCAGCGTGTCCGCGCCGGTCACAGGACCGCTCGGATCGCCCAGAGCGGCGATCAGGGCGGCGAGGTTGCCGGTGTCGCGGCTGCCCGCGGGCGAGCCTGCAGCCGCGGTTGCAAGTCCGTCGGCCGAGGCCAGCACCATGGCGATGCTGGCCGCGCCCGTTCCGGAAAAGAGCGGTTGGCCGGGGCTGCCGTCGAGCCCCGCGCCATTGGCCTGCGCCGCGTTCGACAGCGCGATCGCCGAGGCCGCGATCGCATCCAGCCCGCTCTGGAGGCCCGCCATCCCGGCCAGCGCCGCCGACCGGCCGGCCATCGCCCCGCCACCGGGCACGAAAGCCGCGCCGCCGACCGTGAAGCTCGCCGTGCCGTCCGCGGCAAAGGTCAAGGCGACCGGCTGCGCGGTGGCGCCGGTCACCAGCGCGACCGGCGGCGTGCCGCTCAGGGTCACATCGGCCGTGCCGTCGGCATTGATGGTGGGGTTGATCGCGAATTCCGTGGCAAGGGACCGCAGCGCCTTGTCGCGCGCATCGAGCAGCGCCGCGCGCCCGGCCGTGCCCTCGCGCGAGCCGACCAGATCGGCGTTGATCTTGGCCAGCTCGGCCGCGACCTCGTTGACAGTCAGCAGCTCCGCGCTCGCTTCGGCCTGCACCAATGTGCGGGCATTGGCGAGGGTGCCGCTGGCGATGCGGAAATTGCCCGCCATCTTGCGCGCCGCTTCCAGCGCGGAAAGACGCAGTGCGGGCTCGGTCGGGTTGTTCTGGAGGCGGGTCAGCGCCGCCTCGAAATCGACGAGGCCGGTGAACACGCCCGAGGTCTCGAGCGCGCTTTCGGCCTCCTTCATGGCGAAGAACTCGGCCTCGGCCGCTTCCAGCGCCGAGGACGAATCGCGTGCCTGGCGCTGCACCAGCGAACTTTCGGCGCGCTCGATCACGCCCGGCCTCACCCCGCCCAGCGAATCCTGCGCGTTGAGGCCGATGCTGCCGGTCATCACCAGCTCGCCCTGGGTCAGGTTGCGGCGCGAATAGTCGGGGTTCTCGGCATTGGCGATGTTCTGCGCCGTCAGCTCGAGGCTGCGGCGGGTCGCGGTCAGGCCCGAACGGCCAATGGTGAAGATCGCGGTCGGCATCAGCTGTCACCTTTGGCGGGGAGGTATTGCGCAAGCTGCGCCTCGATACTGCGGGCAAACCCGAAGGCACCGGCCTCGGCGGCGATGTCGGCGAAGTGCTCGTCGCGCATCGCCTGGAACTGCTGGAGGCCGCCGCCGGTCAGCGGGGCCTCTTCCGAGAAGCTTGCGGCACGGGCGGTGGCGAGCATCTTGCGCACCATGATCGCCTCGAAGCCTTCGGCCGCCTTGCGCAGCGCGGCCCGTTCCGGGGTCAGGTCAGGAGACCGCCCTCCCTCGGACGGGGCCGCGCTGCGGGTTGGCGGGACCGGGCGCATGGGAGACACAGCGCCGGTCACAGCACGACCATTTCGGCTTGCAGGCTGCCCGCCTGCTTGAGGCTTTCGAGGATCACCACCAGATCGGCCGCGCCCACGCCGAGCAGATTGAGCGCATCGACGATCTCGTTGAGCGAGGCAGCGGCGGGCATATAGGCGACGCGGCCCGATTCCTCCTCGATGGTGATGTCGGAGGATTCCTCCTGGGCGGTCTGGCCGTCGCTGAAAGGCGCGGGCTGGACGATGGTCGGGTTCTCGTCGATCCGGATCACCAGCTTGCCGTGACTGACCGCCGCCGGCGCGAGGCGCACGGCATCATTGATGACAACGGTCCCGGTGCGACTGTTGACGATCACCCTTGCGGCGACCGGGGCGGGAGTGACGGGGAGCATCTCGATCTCGGCCATAAGGCCCGAGCGCGCGTCATTGCCCTGCGGCAGCACGAGCGCGATCGACACGCCGTCGGCAATCGAGGCGATGCCGGGATAGCGCGTGTTGATCGCGTCGCGCACGCGCGCAGCGGTGAGGAAATCGGCCTTGTGGAGGTTGAAGCGCAGGGCCGGCGCCGTGTCGAAGCCGGTGGCGACGGCGCGCTCGACGGTGGCTCCGTCGGCGATCCGGCCAACGGTCGCGACATTGACGCTGACCTGCGAGCCGTCGCGTCCGCTGACGCCCAGCCCGCCGACCGCGACATTGCCCTGCGCCATGGCATAGATCTGTCCGTCCGCACCGTAGAGCGGGGTCAGCACCAGCGCTCCGCCCCTGAGCGAGGCGGCCTGGCCGAGGGTCGAGACGGTGATGTCGATCCGCTGGCCGGGCTTGGCGAAGGCGGGCAGCTCGGCGGTGACGATCACCGCGGCGGCGTTGCGCAGCACCGGGCTGACGCCGGGCGGCATCGGCAGGCCGAGCCGGCCCGACACCCCGCGCATCGCCTCGGTGACGTATTGGAGATTGTTGTCGCCTGTGCCTTGCAGGCCGACGACCACGCCGTAGCCGGTGAGCTGGTTGGCGCGCAGCCCCTCGAACTGACCGAGATCGCGGATGCGTTCGGCATGGGCGGGCACCGACAATTGCCCGGCGACCAGCGCGATCAGCAGATAGAGCAGCGGGGCGAGAATGCGGGTGCGGGTGCGGATCATGGCGTCGGCCTCCCTCAGAACGGCGAAATGACGTTGAAGAAGCGGCTCAGCCAGCCCGGGCGGCTGGCCTGCTGCACGGCGCCCTTGCCCGAATAGATGATCCGGGCATTGGCGACCTGCGAGGAGGCGAGGCGGTTGTCGCCGTCGATATCGACCAGCCGGATGCGTCCCGAGAACTGCACCCATTCGTCGCCCTGACTGAGCATCATCTGCTTTTCTCCGACCACTTCGGCAGTGCCGTTGGGGTAGATTTTCGCGATCGTCACCGCGACGGCACCATTGAGGCGGCTCTGCTGTGCAGCATTGCCCCCGCCGGTGAACGACCCTTCGGCCTCGGCTTTAAGGGCTTCGGGGTTGAGGAAATCGAGCGGGCCGGAGGCGGGCGGGGTGATCCCGAGGCTGCCTTCGCGCTGGGTGCGGCCGTTGGTGCTCTTGGATGTGGCGGTCGCCTCGACCAGCACGATCGTCACCATGTCGCCCAGCGCACGGGCACGGGTGCCGGTGACCAGGTTGGCATAGCCGTTCGAGGGCTGGAAGATCGCACCCGCATTGGCCGGTTGCGGCACGGCGGCAGCGGCCGCGTAAGGATCGCCCTGCCCAGCCGCAGGCGCGGTCAGAGCCGCGCCCGGCGGCGGGGGTGCGGTGAAGCCGGGCTGCGGCCCCTGCCCGCCGCCCATGCAGGCGGCCAGCAGGAACGGCGCGGCCAGAACGGGGGAGCGGAGCTTCATGGGCGCCCTCACAGGGTCTGGTTGGCGTTGCGCAGCATCTCGTCGACCGCGCTCACCATCTTGGAATTGATCTCGTAGGCACGCTGGGTCTCGATCATCTCGACCAGCTCCTCGACGACATTGACGTTCGAGCCCTCGAGCATCCCCTGACGGATCTGCCCGCGCCCGTTCTCGCCGGCGAAACCGGCTTCGGCCGGGCCGCTGGCGGCGGTCTCGACGAGGAAGTTGTCGCCGATGTTGCGAAGCCCTGCGGGATTGATGAAGGTCGCGACCGAAAGCTGGCCGATCAGGGTCGCCTCGGCATTGCCGGGGGTGATCGCGCTCACCGTGCCGTCGGGCGCGATGGTGATCGACTGCGCGCCGGCCGGGATCTGCACCGGCGGCTGCAGGGCATAGCCCTGCGAGGTCACCAGCGTGCCGTCGTTCGAGATCGTGAAGTTGCCTGCGCGGGTGTAGCCGGGCTGCCCGCCGCCGGGCAGTTCGACCTGGAAGAACCCGTCCCCGTCGAGCGCGATGTCGAGCGAGTTGCCGGTCGGGTTCAGCGTCCCCTGCGTGCCGATCCGGGTGGTGCCCTGGATCTGCACCCCGGTCCCGAGGTTGAGCCCGACCGCGAAGGCCGTCTGCCCGGTCGACTGCTGGCCGGCGACGCGCTGCTCCTGATAGGCGAGCGTGGCGAAGTCCACGCGGTCGCGCTTGAAGCCGGTGGTGCCGATATTGGCGAGGTTGTTGGCGATGACGCGCATCCGCGCATCCTGCGCCTCGAGGCCGGTGCGGGCGACGTGAAGGGCTGATGTGGGCATGGGTCAGGTCTCCTTGAAAGGGGGGGTCAGCGCAGCGCCATGAGACCGCTGCCGGCCTCGTCGAGCGTGCCTGCGGTGGCGATGATCTTGGCGCGCTGCTCGAAGGCGCGCTGCGCCTCGATCATCTGCACGAGGGTATCGGCGGTCTCGACATTGGACATCTCGAGCGAGCCGGGGGTGAGGCGTGCGGTCAGGTCGGGAGGCAGGACCCCGGTGCCGCCGTCGCGTGTGGGGACCTTGAGATAGCTATCGATCCCCTTGGCGAGCGGGCTGCCTTCGGGATTGACCAGCCGGATGCGGTCGACGGGTTCTGCAACGCCATTGGGCGCCGAGGGATCGGTGGCGAGCACCGTGCCATCGGCGGCAAGGCTGATCGCGAAGCCCGGCGGCACGGTGACGGGGGCGCCGCTCTCGCCGAGCACTGCCAGCCCCTCGCCGTTCTCCAGCACCCCGGTCGCGCCGACGCGCAGGTCGCCGCGGCGCGAATAGACCTCGCCCTGCCGGTCCGGGGACTGGAAGGCGATCAGCGCCTTGCCCTCGAGCGCGACGTCGAGCGGATTGCCGGTCGGCACCACCCGGGCGGCCTTCATGTCCGCACCGCGCACATTGCCGCGCGCCATCGCGCGGGCTTCGAGCGAGCCGTCCTTGAGGGTAGCCGGAGTGACCGCGAAGATCTCCTGGCGAAAGCCCGGAGTGGAGGCGTTGGCGAGGTTGTTCGCCACCACCCGCTGCCGGTCCATCGCCGCGTTCATCGCGGTCATGGCGGTGTAGATCAGCCGGTCCATGAGCTTACGAACGCAGGTTCAAAACGGTCTGGGAAATCTGCGTCGCGGTATCGATCGCCTTGGCGTTGGCCTGGAAATTGCGCTGCGCGGTGAGCAGGGCGACCATTTCCTCGGCGAGATCGACGTTCGAGCGCTCGAGGGCGCCCGCGATCATCTCCCCATAACTCCCGATGCCGGGATTGCCGAAAACCGCCGCACCGGATTCGCCGGTCGCCTGCCACTTGGTCTGGCCGGCCGAGCGCAGCCCGTTGGGCGCGGGGAAGGTTGCCAGCGCGACCTGACCGACCGGCTGGGTCGTGCCGTCGGAATAGGCGGCGATCACGATGCCGCGGTTGTTGATCGTGACGTTGGCGAGGCTCGCGCCGCCGGCGCTGGTGATCGGCACGTTGACATCGGCCGGCACCGTCGAGGTCGCATTGCCCGTCGCATCGACCGGATAGGCCTGGAGACGGTTGCCCCACGAATCCTCGAGCTCGCCCGCCGCGGTCAGGCGGAAGTTGCCGTTGCGGCTGTAGCTGACCTCGCCCGAAAAGGGATTGGCGAGCGCGAAGAAGCCGTCGCCGTCGATCGCGAGGTCAAGGCTGCGGCCGGTCTGCTCGAGCGGACCGAGCACGAAGTCCTGGGTGATCCCGGCGATGGTCGCGCCGATACCCGGGCTGCGGCGCGGATCGGTGGCGGAGCCGGTGGCGACGAGATCGGCGAACTGCACCGAGCTCTTTTTGAAGCCCACGGTTTCGGCGTTGGCGATGTTGTGGGCGATGACGCGCAGATCGGTCTCGGCGTTCTTGAGGCCGGACAGCGAGGTGAAGAACGACATGGGGCTTTATCCTTCTGGGGTGGAACGGGTCAGGGTCGAGGTCAGGAGCAGGGTGCCGGTCACGGGGTGACGGCGGCGCGGGTGGCGGCTTCCTGCGCCGCGATCAGCCGGTCGAGCTTGGTCGAGATGTCCTCGAGCGTGGCGCCGCTTTCCGTGGTCGCGGCAAGGGCGGAGAACTGCGCCATCTGCGCCAGCATCGCCTGGTTGTCGGTCGGAGCGAGCGGGTCCTGGAAGGTGAGCTGCGTGGTCAGCAGCTTGATGAAGTCCCCCCCGTCAAGCGAGCCGAGCCCGCCGCCCTTGAGCCGCGAGGGGGTGTTGAGCCGGTCGAGCGTCGCCTGCGCGGCGGGGTTCAGGGCATTGGTGGTGGCGGTGGTGGTCATCACTGGCTCCTCAGGGTTTCGAGCATCAGTTGCTTGGCAGTCTGGAGCGCCTGGACCAGGTTCTGGTACTGGCGGGCGCTCTCCATGATCTCGACCATCTCGGCGGTCTCATCGACCGGCGCCTCGAACACGAAGCCGTCCTTGTCGGCGAGCGGGTGGGAGGGGTCGTGGCGCTTCGTCGGCGCGGTCTCGGCCCGCACCAGCGCGCCGCTCGTCACGCCCGCGAGACCCGAGGCCTTGTCGAGCTCGGTCGCGAAGACCGCACGGATCGGGCGATAGGCGCCTTCCTCGGTGGAGGAGACCGAACCGGCATTGGCGAGGTTCGACGTTGCCGCGTTCATCCGCACCATCTGCGCGCTCATGGCGCGGGTGGTCATGGAGAACAGCGTCATGGGGGTGCGTTCGGGCATCGGCCTCACTCGCCCTTCAATGCGCGGGTGATGGTGCTGACCTTGCCCTGCACGAAGCTGAGCGTGGCCGAATAGGCCACCGCATTCTCGGCGAAGGCGACCTGTTCGCGGTTCAGTTCGACCGTGTTGCCGTCGAGCGAGGGCATGGTCGGGCTGCGATAGAGCATCCGCGTGTCGCCACCGGTCGTCACCGCCCCGCGCTCGCTGGCGAGCCGGGCGTCGAGCGCGGCGTTGAAGTCGATGTCGCGGGCCTTGTAACCGGGGGTCGCGGCATTGGCGATGTTCGAGGCGATCACGCCCATGCGCTCGGAGCGCAGGGTGAGTGCGGCGCCGTGGATACCGAAAAGTCGCTCGTTCACTGTGCGGTCTTCCTGGTTGGACGGGGCAGGCCCGCGGGATCGCAACCGGTTCAGCACGAAGCGTGCCAAACCGCGCCTGCTCGGGCGGGACATGGGGTGGCGGAGGGGCGGCAAGTGCGGGCGGCAGGCGGGGGCGGCAGGCTTTTGCCGCCCCCGGCGCCATCGGAGGGCAAACCGCTGCCGCCCGCCCCGCCGCACGCCGCAGGCTTAATCCGCCCGGCGGACGGCCGTTCTCCCCGCGTAACCAGCAGGAGGGATCCCATGCCGCCCACGATTTCGTCGCTCTTCGATCCCGGTGCGCTGGCGATTGTCGTTGCGGGGACCGTGCTCGCCACGGCAGCGCGCTGCGGATGGCGGGATTTCGCCGCGGCGCTGGGGCACGCCGGGCGCCTGCTGCGCGGGAGCTTCGCGCCCGAGGCGAACCGCAAGGCCCTGGCGAAGGCGGCGAGCGCGATCTGGGTGGACGGCCCGCGCCGCGCCGATCCCGCACTGCCGCCCGATGGCGCGCTGGCCGCGATGCTCGATGCCTATCTGCGCCACGGAATGCTGGAAGCGCTGGTGCCTGTCCGGGAAGCCGAACGCGCGCAGGGCGAAATCCGCCGCGCCGCTGCGGCGCAGGTGTTCGGCTGGGCGGGCGATCTTGCCCCGGTGTTCGGCCTGATCGGCACGCTCTACGGCTTCACCCAATTGTCCCCCGATCCCGATGTGGCCACCACCGTGACCATCATGGGCGCTGTCTCGACGGCAGTGCTGACCTCGCTCTACGGCGCGCTGATCGCGCATCTGGTGTGCTTCCCGCTCGCCAGCGCGATCGAGCGGCGCGGGCTGGCCGAGGAGCAGGAGCGCGACCGGCTGGCGGACTGGTTCGTCACCCAGATCAGCGCAGCCGAGGCGCGCGGAGCGCAGGCCCGCCGGGCCCATCTGAGGGGTGTGGCATGAACCGTATTGCCGTGCCGTCCCGCACGGGACAGGCGCGGGGAGGGCATAGCTGGCAGATGATCCTCGCCGATCTGGCGCTGATCTTGTTCCTGCTCACCCTGTCCGCCCTGCCCGCCGCCGAAGCCGAGGCGGGCCGGGGTCTGGCTGCCCGTGCCGTGCGCGAAAAGATCGAACGCGAGGCAAGCGAGCCGGAGATCGCCTCGGCGCAGGCCCTTTATCGCGCGGTGCCCGGAGGCCCGCCGCTGAGCGAATGGCTCGCCGCCCAGGCGCCCGATCCGCGTGCGACGCTGACGATCTTCGCCACTCATACCCCGGGCGGAGAGGCCGCCGCGTGGTCCCGCGCCGGGGCGCTCGCCGCCGAGGGCCGCGCGGCCGGCGCCCGCGTGCGGACGATCATTGCCGTGGGGAGCGAGGCGGATGTCTATGCCAGCCTCGCCTATGATGCCGAGCCGGCCGGAGGGCGCGGGGACTAACCCAGCTCGATGCGGTTGCGGCCCTGCTGCTTCGCCCGGTAAAGCGCCGCATCGGCCCGGGCAAGAGCGCCGCGGGTGTCGGCATCGGCAGTGACTTCGGCCACGCCGCCCGAGAAGGTGATCCGGCCGAAAGGCTGGCCCGTGTCGCGGTTCATCAGCACCCGCGTTGCCTGCGCGCGGCGGATCGCATCGAGCCGCGCGCGGGCCGCTTCCCTGCCGAGACCGGGGAACAGCAGCACGAACTCCTCGCCCCCGTGGCGCGCGGTGAAGCAGGCATCGCCGGCCATCTCGGTCAGGCTTGCCGCCAGAGCGCACAGCACCCGGTCTCCGGCAGCATGGCCGTGGCGGTCATTGACCTGCTTGAAATGGTCGACATCGCAGAAGGCGACGCTCAGCGGCTTGCCCCTGGAGCGTGCCTCGATCGCCTCGGTGACCAGCCGCCGCTCGAAGGCGCGGCGATTGGGCAGGCGGGTGAGGTGATCGACATCGGCCTCGGTCCGCGCCTGGGCGAGATTGTCGCGCAGGCGGTCGATTTCCGCCTCGCTGCGGGCCATCGCCGCCTCGACCTGCTCGATCCGGGACAGCATCGCCCGCGACAGGTCGATGACCTGCACCAGTTCCCCGGGGGTGCCCAGCCGCTCGACCTGCCCCGTGATCGCCCCGCGGTGACCGCTGGTCTCGCTCTGCGCGTCACGCGCGGTCTGGGCGAAGCGTTCGAGGGTGTAGTCGAGCTTCTCGAACAGCGTCTCGAGCGCGGCGATCTGGCTGTGGCCGTCAGGATCGAGCTGCGCCAGCCTGTCGAGCCAGGCCTGGTCGACAGGCTCGCCCGACAGCTCGCGCTGCACCAGCGCCCCGGCAAGCTCGGGATGCGAGCCCGACAGCGCGCCGCACACCGTGGCAAGGTTCGACCCTGTCACGGCCAGATCGTGGTCGATGACGAAATCGCAGATCCGTCCGAGCAGCTCGCGCCGCGCCTCGGCCGCACGGGACGGGCTCGCGGCCGCGGGCGCGACCTGATCGGTTGCGGCGCGGGAGCGGGCGGAGCGGGAAAGACCGGAAGCAAAGGGCATGGGACAGGATCGCAAGCGGGTTGTGGAGGCTCAGATGGTGCAACCTAGCGGCTTATGCTGAAGCACCCCCCTCACCGCACCCGGGGAGATTGCGTAATCGGGCGCTTGGCACGGGCCTTGCTGTCCCTTTTTCCGGAATGCCGCATCCGGGCGGCCCGAGAAGAAGGATGCTTTGCGATGGACAGGTGCCCGATCAGTCCCCGCCGCCGGCGGCGCTCCGCCGCCCCGCTATCCCTGATGCTGCTGGCGATGGCGCTCCCGCTGCACGCTGCCGCTCCGGCCAGCGCGCAGACCGGCGGAGGGGCGACCGACCCTGCGGCCATCGACCGCGCCGTGGCCGCATTCACCGGCGCCGGCATCGGCTCCCCCGGCGGCGCCCGCATGGCGAGCGATCCGCGGCTGCGGCTGGCCGGCTGCGGCGGATCGCTGGCAGTGACCTGGCACACGCCGGCGCGCACGGCGGTGCAGGTCGAATGCCCGGGGCCGACGGCGTGGCGCATTTTCGTCGCTGTCGCCCCGGCCCAGGGTGCGGCAGCGGCCGCCGCCCGGGCGGGCGCTCCTGCGGTCCGGCGCGGCGATGCGATCACGCTCGTGGTGCGCGGCCGCGGCTTCACCGTCCAGCAGCCCGGCGAGGCGATCCAGGCCGGCGCGATCGGCGACTGGATCGAGGTTCGTACCAGCCGCAAGGCCGAGAGCCTGCGCGCCCGGATCGAGCGCCCCGGCCTCGCTGTCATTCCCGCCGGATAGGCCGCGTCGCCTCCCCCTTAAACCCGCCCTTCCGCCGCCGTTCTCGCTGGCAGGAAACGCACACCAAGGACACCGCCCATGCCTTCCATCGAACTGAGCAAATTGCCGGGAGTAAGCGCCGCCCGCGCCATAACCGCCGGCGAGCGCGCGCAGATCGAGGCGCGCCCTCGCCCTGCCGCGGCCGCCGACACATCCGGCATCAGCCTCGAGGTGACCGCCGCGAGCGAACCGGCGAGCCCCCCGGTCGATGCGGAACGCGTCCAGCAGATCAAGAGCGCCTTGCGCGACGGCTCCTACCCGCTGGTGCCGACGCGGATCGCCGATGCCATGATCGCCGCGCAGGTCAGTATGTCGCTGCCCGAGCGGAGCACGGCTGGTGCCTGAGGTCCTCGTCCCCGAACGCCGCCCCGAGGCGCCCGTCGCAACCGGCTCGCTGGCCGGCAACCTGCGGCAGATGATTGCCGTGCTCGAACGCGAGCGGCAAGCGCTTGCCGCGCTCGATGCCGACGGGTTGATCGGCGCCGCGCACGACAAGGAAAGCCTGTGCGACGCACTCGCCGCGATCGGCCCGCAAGGCCTGCTCGACGGCGAGACCCGCAGCCTTGCCGAGACGGCGCGCCAGCTCAACGAGGTCAACCGCCGGGTGCGTAACCTCCTTGCCGCCAATGTCGCCGCCCGGATCGAGGCGCTGGGCGGACCGCGCCGCGGAATGCGCGCCACCTATACCCCGGCGCGCGCCTAAGGGGTCTTCCCTAGAGGTGTGCCGGCAGCATCTGGCACACCGCTTGCAGTCTCCTCCGCCGAAGGTGCCGCATCCCGCGGCCACCCCGCCCGGCGGAGGCACGCGTGAGCCAAACCTCGACCTCGATGAACCTGCCCGCGGGATCGATCCGTGCCGGCTTCGAGACCGCTGCCCGCACCCATGCCGCCGCCCGCGGCGCGCCGGGAAGCGAAAGCGCCGCCGGCGCCGCCCGCCAGATCACCGCCCAGCGCTCCCCGGTCGAAGCCGCCATCGCCAATGCCGCGCAGGCGACCAGCGTCGATTTCGGCTTTCTCCTCGCCCAGGCCGAAGTCGAATCCGCGATGGACCCCGAGGCGCGCGCCGCCACCTCGAGTGCGACGGGCCTCTACCAGTTCATCGAGAGCACCTGGCTCAACACCGTCAAGAAGCACGGCCACCGCTTCGGGCTGGGCCATGTGGCCGACCAGATCGAGGTGTCCGCATCGGGCAACGCCTGGGTGGCCGATCCGGCGCGGCGCGAGGCGATCCTTGCGCTGCGGAGCGATCCGCAGGTGGCCTCGCTGATGGCGGCGGGCCTCGCCGAGGACAACCGCGCCCATCTCATGCCGATCCTCGGCCGCCAGCCCAGCCATGCCGAACTTTACCTCGCGCACTTCCTCGGCGCGGGCGGCGCAGGCCGGTTCCTTGGCGAATTGCAGACCGATCCGGGCCAGAACGCTGCCGCCCTGTTCGCCCGTCCCGCCGCCGCCAACCGCGGCATCTTCTATGCCCCCGACGGCAGCCCGCGCAGCCTCGCGCAGGTGATGGACGTGATCGACGGCAAGCTCGGCCGGGCGCTCGGGCGGGCGGGTGACGGCCGGGCGGCAAGCTTCGTCCGGGCCGATTACGGGATGCCGTCCGGCCCGGCCCAGGGCCACGGGGCGGGGCTCACGCGCACCCCCTACCTGATCGCCGACGAGGGCGTGTTCGGCCCGGGCTCGCCCACGCCCCTGACCCATTCCCCGCTCGGCGCACCGGCCGCCCGCCCGGCCCGCCGCCCGCCCATGTCGCAGATCCTCGATGCGACCTTCGGCAGGGATTCCGCCGCCGCGCCGCCGCAGGTGCGCCGCGCCTATGACCGCCTGAAAGCCTTCGGCCTGTGAGCCCGCCCATGACCGCTGCCACCTCTCCCGCCCTGTCCCGCATCGCGGCCATGCCGGCTTCGCTGGCGCTGCCGGTCGGCATCTTCGCGCTTCTGGCGCTGATGGTGCTGCCGATCCCGGCGCTGCTGCTCGACATCTTCTTCGTGCTCAACATCGCCATTTCGATCGCGGTGCTGATGGTCGCCCTCAACGCGCGGCGGCCGCTCGATTTCTCGTCCTTCCCTTCGGTGCTGCTGTTCGCGACCCTGCTGCGGCTCGCGCTCAACGTCGCCTCGACCCGCGTCGTGCTGGTCCACGGCCATGAAGGCGGCGCGGCGGCGGGCCATGTGATCGAGAGCTTCGCGGCCTTCCTCGTGGGCGGCAATTTCGTCGTCGGCCTGTTCGTTTTCGCGATCCTCATGATCATCAACATGATCGTCATCACCAAGGGCGCAGGCCGCGTCTCGGAAGTCTCGGCGCGGTTCGTGCTCGATGCCTTGCCGGGCAAGCAGATGGCCATCGACGCCGACATCGCCGCCGGTCTCGTCACCGCCGACGAGGCGCGCGAGCGTCGCCGCGAGGTCACGGTCGAGGCTGATTTCTACGGCTCGATGGATGGTGCCTCCAAGTTCGTGAAGGGCGACGCGATGGCGGCGCTGCTGATCCTCGGGGTCAATATCATCGCCGGTTTCGCGATCGGCATGATCAGCCACGGTCTTTCGGCCTCCGAGGCGGGCGAGGCCTATGTGACGCTGGCGGTCGGCGACGCGCTGGTGGCGCAGGTGCCGGCGCTGCTGCTCTCGATCGCGGCCGCCGCGATCGTCACCCGTGTCAGCGACCAGCGCGACCTCGCCGGGCAGATCGGCGGCCAGTTCACCGATCCGCGGGGCTGGTTGCCGGTGGCGCTGATCCTCGGCGCGGTCGGCGTGGTCCCGGCCATGCCGCAGACGATCTTCCTTCCCGCCGCCGCGATTGCCGCCACGATCTGGTGGCAGATGAAACGCCGCGCCGCCGCGCCCGCGCCGGTCGCAGAGGCACCCGAGGAGGTCTCCCCCGATCACATCGCGCTCGCCGATGTGGCCGACGCGACGCTGGTCACGATCGAGCTTGGCTATGGCATCGTCGGCCTGGTCGATGCCCAGCAAGGCGCGCCGCTGATCACGCGGATCACGGGTATCCGCAAACAGCTCTCGCGCGATCTCGGCTTTGTCCTGCCGCAGTTCCGGATCCGCGATTCGCTCGATCTCGCAGCGCAGGACTATGCCGTGCTGATGGGCGGGGTGAGCATTGCGCGGGGCAATGTGCGCTCGGGCAAGCTGCTTGCGATCGATGCCGGCGACGTGCGTCCGGGCCACGGCCTCACCGGCGAGCCGACCCGCGATCCCTCCTTCGATTGCCCCGCCCTGTGGATCGCGCCTGCCGCCCGCGACCATGCCGTGGCCGAGGGCTTTCTGGTGGTCGATCCCGCCTCGGTGATCGCCACTCACGCCAATCAGGCGCTGCTCACCGAGGCGCATCAACTGCTCGGCCCGGACGAGGTGCGCGAATGGGTCGACGGGCTCAAGACCCGCGCGCCCGCGCTGGTCGAGGCCGTCTATCCCGATCCCCTGCCGCTCGCCGCCCTCACCCGCACCCTGCGCGCGCTGATGGCCGACGGGATCGGCCTTGCCCACCCCCAGCCGCTGTTCACCGCGCTGGCGCTGGCGCTCCAGAAAACCAGCGATTTCGACGCGGTGATCGATGCCGTGCGCGCCGACCTGTCGGGCCGGCTGGTGGCGCGCATCGCCGCTCCCGACGAGCCGCTCAAGGTCGTCACGCTCGATGCCGCACTGGAAGCGGCGATCCTTGGCGGGATGATCGACCCCTCGACCGGCCAGCCGCTGATCGAGCCCGATTGCGCGGCCATGATCCAGCGCGAGATCAACGCGGTCGCCGATGCCGAGAAGGGGCCGGTCGCCCTGATCGTCCAGCCGCCCGCGCGCCGGGCGCTGGCCGGGCTGCTCAAGCTGAGGGCACCCCGCTGCCTCGTGCTCTCCATCACCGAACTCCCCGCGAGCCAGCCGATTGCCGTTGTCGGCGTGATCGGGGCGCGTGAGGAGGCACCTGTCCTGTCGGCACCGGAGGGGATCGCCGCATGAAACACGACCATTCCGCCTTCGGGGCGCTGACGCAGCCCTATGCTCCGAGCCGCGCCGAGGTCGAGGACCGGGTGCGCCGCTTCCTCCCGCTGGTCCGCCGCACCGCGTGGCACATCAACGGGCGCGGGCGGGAAGGGCTGGAGATCGAGGATCTGGTGCAGGCCGGGATCCTCGCGCTCACCGAATGCGCCCAGCGCCACGCCGGGCCCACCGAGGACGGGTTCGCCGCCTATGCCAAGATCCGGGTGCGCGGGGCGATGCTCGACGAGGTGCGCCGGGTCGCGCATGACAGCCGCACCGCCCGCACCAAGCGGGGCGTTTACGAGCGGGCGCTGTCCGGCTTGCGGGGCACGCTCGGGCGGGAGCCGAGCCGGGCGGAACTGGCGCGGGCGATGGAAGTGAGTGATGCCGAACTGCTCGCGATCGAGGCCTCGGGGGTCAAGCTCACCCCGATCGATGACGCCTATGACGAGACCAGTCTCGCCTTTGCCAGCGACGATCCCGACCCCTTCGAGGCACTCTGCGCCTCGGAGGATCGCGAGCGGCTGATCCGGGCGATGACCGAGCTTCCCGACCGGCTGAAGCTGGTGCTCCAGTTGTTCTTCGTCGAGGAGTTGAACCTCACCGAAATCGCGGCGGTGCTGGAGGTCAGCGTGCCGCGGGTGCACCAGCTCAGGGCCAAGGCGCTGAAAGACCTGCGCGGCCTGCTCGAGGCCGATTGTTCCACGTGAAACATCGCAAAAGCGCGCAGTTGAGGGGGGTCTAGCGCCACCCTGGGCGGGTCTGGATGTGGTCTGGACACCCTCTGGAGCCTTCGCGAAGCGGTGAGGCGGAGGTCACAAATCGCGCCCCCGCTTTGGCCCCCGCTCCGGCCCCCGGTCCGAAGCCCCTCCCCCTTGCCCGGCAATGGGGAGGAGCATCGCGGCCTTACCCCGCATCCCCGTCGGCATGGCCGCGGCCTTCGCTGGTGGTGCGCTGCGAGCCGCCTGCGCCAGCGGCCCCTTCGCCTTCCCACCAATAGGCGCGGCGCTTGGCATCGCCGGTGCCGACCTCGTTCATGGTCTTCGCATCATAGAGCCGCCCGCCGAGCATCACCTTTTCGATATTGTCCGAATTGGCGATGTCCACGCTCGGATCGTCCGACAGGATCACGAGGTCGGCCAGCTTGCCCGCCTCGATGCTGCCGATGTCCCCGGCCATGCCGAGCGACTGCGCCGGGACGATGGTGCCGGCCTTGAGCGCCTCGACCGGGCTCATCCCGCCGCGCACGAAGCTGCCGAGTTCCCAATGCGCGCCGACGCCCGCCTGCTGGCCATGCGCGCCGATGCTGACCTTCACGCCGCGCTGCGCCAGCTTCCTCGCCTCGCGCGCGCTGTTGTCGTCGACGAAGGCCCAGTCGGGCGCCTTCACCCGCCGCGCGGTCTCGGCCAGCAGCATCTTGGGCGGAGTGTGGACCATCAGCGGGTTCTCCCACACATTGGTCGCCTGCCGCCAGTAGGGATCGCCCGCGAGCCCGCCATAGGTCACCGCCAGCGTCGGGGTGTAATTGGTCCCCGACTGGCTGAAGAATTGCAGCACATCCTCGTAGAAAACATCGACCGGGATATTGTGCTCCAGCGTCGAGTTGCCGTCGGCGGCGATGTTCATGTCCATGCCGAACAGCGAGCCGCCCTCGGCCACCACCAGCATGTTCTCGGCAGCGGCAGCGCGGACCACCATCTGGCGCTGCTCGCGGCGGGGCTGGTTGTAGTTCTTGACCGAGATCCCGCCCTGCGCCTTGATCCGCCGCACATGCGCCAGCGCGTCCTCGTAGCTGTCGATCCGGGCATAGACGTCCGCCGCCTTGGCCCCGTAGATGATCTCGCCGGTCGAGAAGATGCGCGGGCCGATGGTCAGCCCGGCCCGCTGGCGCTCGGCCGCGGCGAACACGGTGCTCGCCTGCGAGGACGGATTGTGGACCGTCGTCACCCCCATCGCGAGGTCCTGGATCAGCGCCCAGTTCTGCTGCGGGATGAGATCGCCCACCCCGTAAGCGCCGTGGGCATGGGCATCGACGAGGCCGGGCATGATGGTCTTGCCGGTGGCATCGATGATCCTCGCGTTTTCGGGCAGCTTGATCTTCACGGTGGTCGCATCATGGACCCCGGTGATGCGGTCGCCCTCGATGACGATAATGCCGTTCTCGATCACGCCCGCATCATCGGCGGCGAGCCCTGGGCGCATGGTCAGCACCCGCGCCCCGGTGATGACCGTGGTGCCTTCGGGCTTGGCCTTCTGCACCGTCACCTGCAGCGGAATGCCGCTGGCGGGCGGAGTGAAAGCGGCGCTCTTGTCGCTCTCGCCCTTGGGCGCACTGGCGAACAGCGCGGTCACGCTGGCACTCTGGAGCGACGGGCCGATCGACCAGAACAGCGTCTCGCCGCCCCGCGCCCAGCCGAGGTAATCCGCGCCTCCGGTGCTGACCTTGGTGACGGGGAGCGAGCCGCCCTTCTCGCTGACATCGACCGGCTTGCCGCCGGGGACCAGCGGCATGGCGAAGACTTCGTAGTTCTGGCGGAAGGCGATGGTGCGGCCATCGGGCGCGATCCGCAGATCATTGGCGAGATCGCCGCGGGCGTGGACGCGCTTTGCCTCGCCATTGAGGTCGGTCGAGACCAGCGCGAGCTTGCCGCCGTCACGGGCGACCATGAACAGGCGGTCGCCGCTCGCGCCCCATTGCGGGTTGGCCCCGTCGCGGGTGACAAGCCGCGCCTCGCCTCCGCTCACCGGCATGACATAGATGCCCGGGTTCTCGGAGAAATCGGGCGCGGTCAGATAGCCGCCCTCGCGCTTTTCGAAGGCGATCATCGTGCCGTCGGGCGAGAAGGCGATATTGCCGAAATGCCCCGGCCCGGCGATGACGCGGCGGTTCTGCCCCGCGGCATCGGCGATCAAGATTCCGCCCAGCTTCGCATCGCTCCAGCGGACATAGGCGAGTTGCGCCCCGTCACGGCTGAAGGCGGGGAAGGCTTCCACCGCATCGGGATCATCGCCCGTCAGCGGCGCGGGCGCATCCTTGCCCTTGGCGGACTTGGAATAGAGCTTGCCGAGGCTCTCGAACACCACGCGCGACCCGTCGGGCGAAAGCGTGGCGAAGCGCGGCATGGTGGTGGCGAAGCTGTCAGGCGCGACCGCGATCACCGGATGCGGCGCATCGGCGACCGCGCGGGTATCATTGACGGCGAAGGGGATCACGCTGTGGCCCGATCCGTCCCGGTTCACGCGGTTCAATTTGCCGCCCGCCCAGAAGATGATGGCGCTGCTGTCGGGCAGCCAGTCCATGTTGGGATAGACGCCGGTGACTGCCCAAGTCTCCTGCACATCGAGATCGAGCTTGCCGTAGATCATCCGTTCGCGGCCCGAGGCGAGGTCTTTCACCCAGAGCTGGGTCTGGTCCTTGTCGCGGCGGACAAAGGCGAGCTGCTTGCCATCGGGCGAGGGCGTCGGGCGCACCGCGCCGCCATAGCCGCTGACCGCGGTGGTGACCTCGCCGGTGGCGAGATCGTGGCGTTCAATGGCGAAGATGCCGCTCTGCGAATCCTGCGCGTATTCGAAGATGTTCCCGGGCGTGGTGTTGCGGGTGTAGTAGATCGCCGAGCCATCGGGTGCGAAGGTCGGCTCGCCCAGTTCCTTTTGCAGGCGTTCATTGGCGCGCTCGACCACCTGCACCCCGCCGCCGCCGCTGACATGGTAGAGCCACACCTCGCCGGTCCCGGCGCTGCGTTCGGTGGTGTAGTGCTTCTTGGCGGCGATGAAGCGGCCGTCGGGCGACCAGCTCGGCTGGTTGAGGAGGCGGAAGTCCTCCTCGGTCACCTGCCGCTTGTCGCTGCCGTCGGCGTTCATCACCCAGATATTGTCACCGCCGCCGCGGTCGGAGGTGAAGGCGATGCGGCTGCCGTCGGGCGAGAAGCGCGGCTGCACGTCCCACGAAAGCCCCTCGGTGATGCGCCTGGGCGTGCCGCCCTCGATGGGCAGGATGTAGATGTCGCCGAGCAGGGTGAAGGCGATGGTCTTGCCGTCGGGCGAGACATCGACATCCATCCATGTGCCTTCATCGGTTTTGATCGGCACCTGCTTGAGGACGGCACCCTTGGGCGCCTCGACGCTCCACTTTTCCTCGGCCTTGGCGTCCTTTTTGGCAGGAGCGGCGGCGAGCGGGGCGGCAAGGCCGAAAGCAAGGGTGGTGGCCCCGGCAAGCAGGGCGGCGGCGAGATGGCGCATGGTTCGGGTCTCCCTCTGTCGGCGGCGGAGACTAGCGGCGGGCAAGGATATTGCTAGGGGCGGCAATGTCGTTGGTCGATTAGGGAAGGCCAGTCGCAGGGGCGCAGAACGGGGGCACGGATGCTGAACAGGATCACCAACAATTTTGCCGCGCTGACGCTGGGGGGCGTGGCGCTCGCATGGTTCTTTCCGCCCGCCTTCACCTGGATGACCGACGGGCGGACTTCGGTGGCGGGGCAACCGCTGCTGAGCCTGGCGCTGGGCGTCATCATGCTGGCGATGGGGCTGACGCTGACCTTCGAGGATTATCGCGGCCTGACGCGGATGCCGCGCGCCTTTGTGGCCGGGGTGGCGCTGCAATATACCATCATGCCGCTGTCGGGGTTTGCCGTGGCGAAGTTCCTCGGGCTGGAGCCGGGGCTTGCCGTGGGCCTCATTCTGGTGGCCTGCTGCCCCGGCGGGACGGCCTCGAACATCGTCACCTATATCGCCCGCGGCCATGTGGCGCTGTCGGTGGCGATGACGATGGCCTCGACTTTGGCCGCAGTCATGCTGACCCCGCTGCTGACAGGCTGGCTGGCGGGGGCTTACGTGGAGATCGACCGGCTCAACCTGCTGCTCCAGATGGTAGGCGTGGTGCTGGTGCCGGTGGTGGCGGGAACGCTCCTGAACCGCCTCTTCCCCCGCGCCGCCGAGCGGGTGAGCGCAGGTCTGCCGCTGGTGGCGATCGTGCTGGTGGTGCTGATCGTCGGCGGGATCGTCGGCGGCTCCAAGGCGCAGATCATGCAGCACGCAGGCGTGCTCTTGCTGGCGACCTTCCTGCTGCACGCGCTCGGCTTCGGCCTCGGCTATGTGCTGGCCCGCGTGCTGGGTCTGGGCGAGGTGGAGGCGCGCACGATCTCGATCGAGGTCGGGATGCAGAATTCCGGCCTCGGATCAGGCCTCGCCAAGACCCCCGCCTTCGCCGCGCAGTTCGCCAATGCCACGCAAGCCGCGCTCGCCCCCGTGCCCGCCGCGATTTCGGCGGTGTGGCATGTGCTGATCGGTAGCCTTCTGGCGGGCTGGTGGCGGCGGCGGGGTTAGCCGAACCTCAGGAGAATTGGCCCCGCTTCGGCCCGAGATAGCCGAACAGGTACGCGCCCACTTTCCGCATCTGGATCTCCTCGGAGCCTTCCGTGATCCGGTAGCGGCGGTGGTGGCGGTAGATGTGTTCGAACGGCTTGTGGCGCGAATAGCCGATGCCGCCGTGGACCTGCATCGCCCTATCGGCCGCCTCGCACACCAGCCGGTTCGCCCAGTAATTGCACATCGAGACCTTGTCCGAGATGGTCTTCTCGATCGCCTCGTGGGGCATGTTGTCCATCTCCCACGCGGTCTTGAAGATCAGCAGCCGCAGCATTTCCGCCTGCGTCGCCAGCTCCACCAGCGGGAACTGGATCGCCTGATTGCGCGCCAGCTCCTCGCCGAAAGGCTTCCTCTCGCGGGCATATTTCACGCTCTCGTCGATGCAATAGAGCGCCGCGCCGCAGCTTGAGGCGGCCTGCCGGATGCGGTTCTGGTGGACGAAGCTCTGCGCCAGCGCGAGGCCGCGGCCCTC
>VFQM010001270.1_pt1 | contig 22844 bp, 15 predicted proteins | sample 3512391 | NCBI WGS metagenome assembly VFQM01 (sample SAMN10412369, study PRJNA504923) | tailings metagenome | isolation source: Replicate 1 from Balatoc abandoned mine | place: Philippines | reverse complement strand
CGGTGAGCGACCAGGCGTCGTTCGACATGACCCTGCGCCTCGCGCGCGAGGAGGGCCTGCTCGTCGGCGGCTCGTGCGGCATGGCCGCCGTCGGCGCCCTCGAGGTCGCGCGCGAGCTCGGCCCCGACGACGTCGTCGTCGTGCTGCTGCCGGACGGCGGGCGCGGCTACCTCGGCAAGATCTTCAACGAGCGGTGGATGCGCAGCCACGGCTTCACCGCCGCCCAGGGCTCGCCGACCGTCGCCGACGCCGCGCGCCCCGACCCGGCGGGGCTGCCCCACCTGCTCCGCACGGCGTCGATCGCGGACGCGATCGCCGCCCTCGAGCACCACGACCACGCGCTGCCCGTGCTCTCGTCGGCGCCGCCCGCCGTGCTCGGCGAGGTCGTCGGCACCGTCGACTCGCGCACCCTGCTGCGCGCGCTCGCCGCCGGCGACGTCACGCCCGCGAGCCCCGTCACCGAGGCGATGGGCCCGCGCCTGCCGCTCGTCGGCGCGCACGAGTCGCTCGGCGACGCGCGCGCCCGCTTCGAGGAGCGCGGCGCCGGCGGGCAGCAGCCCGACACGCTGCTCGTGCTCGACGGGGGCAACCCGGTGGGGCTGCTCACGCGGAACGACCTCGTGCGTGCGCTCGCCGGCGGGGCGTGACCGGCCGCAGGCAAGCGCCCGGCCGTGCCGGGCATCCCCCCTTCTCTGCTCGATCGTCGACAAGGACCAGACATGACGCATCACGACGACCACGGCTTCTCGACCCGCGCGATTCACGTCGGGCAGGCGTTCGACCCGACGACGGGCGCCGTCATTCCGCCCGTGCACTTCTCGACGACGTACGCGCAGGACGGCATCGGCGGGCTGCGCGGCGGCTACGAGTACGGTCGCGGCGGCAACCCCACGCGGGATGCCCTGCAGCAGCAGCTCGCCTCGCTCGAGGGCGCCACCCACGCCTTCAGCTTCGCGTCGGGCCTCGCCGCCGAGGATGCCCTGCTGCGCGCCGTGCTGCGCCCCGGCGACCACGTGCTCATGGGCAACGACGTCTACGGCGGCACCCACCGCCTCGTGCGCCGCATCTTCGGCGAGTGGCAGATCGGCCTCACGACGCTCGAACTCGACGACCTCGAGGCGGTGCGCTCGGCGCTCGCCGCGACCGGCGCCCGCGTGCTGTGGCTCGAGACGCCGTCGAACCCGCTCATGAAGATCACCGACGTCGCGGCGCTCGCCGAGGTCGCGCACGCGGCGGGGGCGCTCGTCGTCGTCGACAACACCTTCGCCACGCCGTATCTTCAGCAGCCGCTCGCACTCGGCGCCGACGTCGTCGTGCACTCGACGACGAAGTACCTCGGTGGGCACTCCGACGTCATCGGCGGCGCGGTCGTCACCTCGGACGCCTCGCTCGCCGAGAAGGTGGGCTTCCAGCAGTTCGCCGCCGGTGCCGTCTCCGGACCGCTCGACGCGTGGCTCACCACGCGCGGCATCAAGACGCTCGCCGTGCGCATGGAGCGCCACTCGGACACGGCTCAGGCGCTCGCCGCGGCGATCGACGGGCACCCTGCCGTCGCCCGCGTCTACTACCCGGGCCTGCCCTCGCACCCCGGCCACGAGCTGGCCGCGCGGCAGATGCGACGCTTCGGCGGGATGCTCTCGCTCGAGCTCGCCGGCGGCGAGGCCGCCGCGCGCGCCTTCGCCGAAGGGCTCGAGCTCTTCACCCTCGCCGAATCGCTCGGCGGCGTGGAGTCGCTCGTCAACTACCCCAGCGAGATGACCCACGCATCGGTGCGCGGCACGGCGCTCGAGGTGTCGCCGGCGATCATCCGGCTCTCGGTCGGGCTCGAGGACGCGGAGGACCTCCTCGCCGACGTGCGGCAGTCGCTCGCGCGGCTCGGCTGAGCTGCGGCGGGGGCCGCGCGGCGAGGCGGGCGTCGGCCGCGCGGCGAGGGCGGGCGTCGGCCGCGCGGCGAGGGCGGGCCGAGGCGCCTCGGCCGGGCATCCGCGTGCATAATGGGCCCAACGATGTGAACGTACACATCACCGGCCCGTCGGAAGGCCCCCGTGTCGAACCCTGAGCAGGCGAGCGAGCCGGAGCGCGTGCGCGCGCCCAACATCCGCGACGTCGCGCGGGTCGCCGGGGTCTCGTATCAGACCGTCTCGCGCGCCCTCAACGACAGCCCCTCGATCAGGCCCGAGACGCTCGCGCGCGTGCAGGCCGCGATCGACGAGCTCGGGTACCGGCCGAACCAGGCCGCGCGCGCGCTCGTCACGAGCCGGTCGCGCACGATCGGCGTGCTCGCGGCGCAGACGGTGCACTACGGGCCGGCCACGAGCATCCAGGCCATCGAGACGGCGGCGCGCGAAGCCGGCTACCGCCTCTCGATCACCAACATCAGCTCAAGCGAGTACGCCTCGATCAAGGCCGGGCTCGACCACCTCATGGCGCAGTCGATCGAGGCGCTCATCGTCATCGCCCCGCAGGTGCGCGTGTTCGAGGCGCTGAAAGACCTGCAGCTGTCGGTGCCGTTCGTCACGCTCGAGGCGACCGGGCTCAACTCGGCGCACTCGCTGTGGGTCGACCAGATCCAGGGAGCGCGGCTCGCCACCCGGCACCTCATCGACCTCGGGCACACCGAGATCATGCACCTCTCGGGCCCGCAGGACTGGATCGAGGCGGAGGCGCGCATGCAGGGGTTCCTGCGCGAGCTCGGCGACGCCGACCTGCGCACGCGCGCGCCGATCCTCGGCGACTGGACGGCCCACTTCGGCTACTACGCCGGCCTCGAGCTGCTGCGATACCGCGACTTCACGGCCGTGTTCTGCGGCAACGACCAGATGGCGCTCGGCTTCATGCACGCCTGCCGCGAGTCGGGGCTGTCGGTGCCGGGCGACATCTCCGTCGTCGGCTTCGACGACGTGCCGGAGGCCGCGCACTTCGCGCCGCCCCTCACCACCGTGCGGCAGAACTTCGCCGAGATCGGGCGGCGCACGATCGAGGTGCTGCTCGGAGAGCTGCGCGGCGAGACCGGCCTCAGCCACGAGCCGGTGCAGCCCGAGTTGATCGTGCGCCAGTCGACGGCGCGGCTCGCGTAGCGCGCGCCGCGGCCGCGCCCCGCCCGCGCCCCGCCCGCGCCGCGCCGCTCCGCCCCCGCCCGCGCCCGCCGCTCCGCGCCCGGCCGCGCCCCACCCGCCCTCTTCGGTAGCCACTACCGAAGACGGCACACACTGCCCTTCGGGGCGCAGTGTGTGCCGCGTTCGGTAGTGAGTGGGCGGGGTGTGAAGCTGTTCGGCCAGTGCGCCGTTGGCGGTGGCGCGCTGCGCTGCCGCGCGCTGCGCTGCCGCGCCGCGCGTTCGACACCCCCGGCAACCGCAGTCACTACGGATTGCGACACTCACCGCGCTTCGCTCCGTAGTGAGTGCCGTGATCGGTAGTGAGTTCCGGCAGAGGTCCTCCCCATGGGCGGGCGCGGCTCATTCCCTCCCGGAACGGCGGCGCTGGCTCAACGCGGCTGCGGCTCGGAGAGCATCCTCCCCTGATGAGCAACCCCCTCACTCCGGCGGTGCGGCATGCGTTCGAGTCGTCGATCGTCGTCGCTGAGCATCCGCATCAGAATGCCGTGACCCGGGATCTGCACCGGCGGCGGGCGAACGGCGAGCTCGTCGCACTGTTGCGGGGGATCTCGGTTCCCGCTGCTGCGCTCGCGCCGTTGGAGCACTGGGAGGTCGAGCTGCTGCGCGCCTGGGCCGCCTCAGCCCTCGGTCGCGTCCGCCAGCCGCTCTGCCGGCGATCGGCCGCGCGACTGCTGGGCGTGCCCGTGCTCCGCCCGCAGAGCGAGCCGTACGTGCACGCGCTGGCGTGGACGCAGAACGCCGCCCGTCGCACGACCGACGTGCGGTACTGGGCCACCCGAGACGATCAGCTCCACACCGTCGAGGTCGAGGGCGCCCACCTCACCGACTTGCCCCGCACGCTCGCCGAGTGGGGCGCGTCTGCGACCTTCGCGGAGGCTGTCGCCGCCATCGACTGGGGCATTCGGATGCGACGTCGGCGCGGTGATAAGGGCCCGGTCACGTCGCTCGACGAGATCCGTGAGGTGGCGGATGCTCTCGGCTTCGTGCGCGGACGGGCTCGACTCGAGCGAGCCCTCGCATTCGCCGACGGCCGCTCCGAGTCTGCGGGGGAGTCATGGGCGCGCGTGCTCATGCACGAGCTCGGCTTCGAGGCGCCCGAGCTTCAGCACGAGTACCGCATGCCGGACGGGCGCCGGTTCCGCGCCGACTTCCGGTGGGGCTCGATCTCACTCGCCTGCGAGTTCGATGGCCACGTGAAGTACCGGGCGGCAGATGCTCGCGCGGGCCGCACCGTCGAGCAGGTCGTGATCGAGGAGAAGGAGCGGGAGGACGCGATCCGGTCGACGGGCGACGGGATGCTCCGGCTCGTGACGGCTGACCTGCGCGATCGGCGGCTCTTCGCGCATCGGCTCGAGGGGGCTGGGGTTCCGCGGCGGCGCAGGCTTCGCTCGCACTACTGATCACGGCAGGCACTGCGCATCACGGCGTGTGGTGTGCCGTGATCAGTAGTGCGTGCGTGCGTGCGGCGGAGGCGGAGGCGGGCTGAGTGCTCGAGCAGCGCGCACGGCGCGAGCAACCGTTATCGAGTTGTGACCGTTTCGCCTGGGGGCAGGCGTTGACAGATGTGACCGTTTCGCCGTTAGAGTGCAAGCACGCGATGTGAACGGTCACATCAGAATCACACCCGGCGCCGGGCATCCGTCGCCGCAACGACGACGGAGTCATGTGAGCGCCACCACCCCGACCGGCCCGGCCAGCGAGAGCGCCGCCGCAGGCACGCGCCGGGCCGTCGAGCTCACGCCCGAGCTGCAGGTCGCCGTCGCCCGCGTGCGCGACGAGGTCGCCGCGCTCCACGACCAGCTCGTGCGCTACGGCCTCGTCGTGTGGACCGGCGGCAACGTCAGCGGCCGCGTGCCGGGCGCCGACCTCTTCGTGATCAAGCCGAGCGGCGTCGACTACGACGACCTCGACCCGGCGAACATGATCCTCTGCACGCTCGACGGCGATGTGGTGCCCGACACCCCCGGCAGCGAGCGGGCTCCGTCGAGCGACACGGCCGCGCACGCGTACGTCTACCGGCACATGCCCGAGGTGGGCGGCGTCGTGCACACCCACTCGACCTACGCGACGGCGTGGGCGGCGCGCGGCGAGAGCATCCCGTGCGTCATCACGGCGATGGCCGACGAGTTCGGCGGCGAGATCCCCGTCGGTCCGTTCGCGATCATCGGCGACGATTCGATCGGCCGCGGCATCGTCGAGACCCTCAGCGGGCACCGCTCGCGGGCGGTGCTCATGCGCAACCACGGCCCCTTCACGATCGGGCGCGACGCCCGCGATGCGGTGAAGGCCGCCGTGATGCTCGAAGACGTCGCGCGCACCATCCACATCGCGCGGCAGCTGGGCGACCCGCTGCCGATCGAGCCCGCGGCGATCGACGCGCTGTTCGACCGCTACCAGAACGTGTACGGCCAGCCGAGCGGAGCATCCCGCTGATGGCCCGCACCCCCACCCCACAGACCTCCCGGCGCGCCGGGACGAGGAGCTGACGCTCGAAGCCGAGCGGCAGCGCCGATTGCACCACCACACTCCCCACTCGAAAGGACCCACAGTGAAGAACTCCAAGTTCCTCCTCGGCATCGCCGCCGCGGGTGTCATCTCGCTCGCCCTCACGGGCTGCGCCGGTGACCGCACGGGCGGCTCGACCGGCGGCGGCGGCGAGGACGAGGCCGGCGGCATCGTCGGCGTCGCCATGCCGACGCAGCAGTCGGAGCGCTGGATCGCGGACGGCGACAACGTCAAGTCGCAGCTCGAGGAGCTCGGCTACGAGGTCGACCTCCAGTACGCGAACGACGACATCCCCACGCAGGTCGCGCAGATCGAGAACATGATCTCGAGCGGCGCCGAGGCGCTCATCATCGCCTCGATCGACGGCACGACGCTCACCGACGTGCTGCAGCAGGCGGCCGACGCGGGCATCCCGGTCATCGCCTACGACCGCCTCATCAACGGCAGCCCGAACGTCGACTACTACACGACGTTCGACAACTTCCAGGTGGGCGTGCAGCAGGCGACCTCGCTGCTCATCGGCATGGGCGTCTTCGACGAGAACGGCGAGCGCACGGATGCGGCCGGCCCGTTCAACGTCGAGCTGTTCGCGGGCAGCCCCGACGACAACAACGCCACGTTCTTCTTCAACGGCGCGATGAGCGTCATCCAGCCCCTCATCGACGACGGCACGCTCGTCGTGCCCTCGGGCCAGACCGACTTCGAGCAGGTGGCGATCCTCCGCTGGCTGCCCGAGACGGCGCAGGAGCGCATGGAGAACATCCTCACGATCATCGGTGACACGCAGATCGACGGCGTGCTCTCGCCCTACGACGGCCTCTCGATCGGCATCATCTCGGCCCTCACCTCGGGCGGCTACTCGACCGACGCCCTGCCCGTCATCACGGGTCAGGACGCCGAGGTCGGCTCGGTGAAGTCGATCATCGCGGGCGAGCAGTACTCGACCATCTTCAAGGACACCCGTCTGCTCGCCGAGCAGGCCGTCGCGATGGTGGATGCTCTGCTCACGGGCGGCGAGCCCGAGGTCAACGACACCGAGACCTACGACAACGGCGAGAAGATCGTGCCGTCGTACCTGCTCGAGTCGACGATCGTCACGGTCGACAACTACGAAGAGGTGCTCATCGGCAGCGGCTACTACACCGCTGAGGACCTCCAGTAGGTTCGCACCAACCCCGGTGCGGGTCCGGTCGGTTCGCCGGCCGGGCCCGCTCCATCCCTCTGACCAGCGACCACCCAGAAGAGGAATGAGGAGCGTCGTGAGCACCATCCTCGAGATGCGTTCGATCACCAAGGAGTTCCCGGGCGTCAAGGCGCTGCAGAACGTCTCGCTCACGGTCGAGCGCGGCCACGTGCACGCCATCTGCGGCGAGAACGGCGCCGGCAAATCGACCCTCATGAAGGTGCTCTCGGGCGTGTACCCGCACGGCACCTACACCGGCGACATCGTCTTCGAGGGCGAGACCGTCGAGTTCAAAGACATCCGTGACAGCGAGAAGTCGGGCATCGTCATCATCCACCAGGAGCTCGCGCTGAGCCCCTACCTGTCGATCGCCGAGAACATCTTCCTCGGCAACGAGCGCTCGAAGAACGGCTTCATCGACTGGGATGCGACCAACCTCGAGGCGCAGAAGCTGCTCGCGCGCGTGGGGCTCGGCGACAGCCCGACCACCGTGGTGCGCGACATCGGCGTCGGCAAGCAGCAGCTCGTCGAGATCGCGAAGGCGCTCTCGAAGGACGTCAAGCTGCTGATCCTCGACGAGCCGACCGCCGCCCTCAACGACGAGGACTCGGCGCACCTGCTCGACCTGATCCGCCACCTGCGCGAGCAGGGCATCACGTCGATCATCATCAGCCACAAGCTCAACGAGATCAAAGCGATCGCCGACGAGGTCACGATCATCCGCGACGGTCGCACGATCGAGACGCTCGACCTCGAGGGCGACGCGGTCTCGGAGGACCGCATCATCAAGGGCATGGTCGGCCGCGACCTCGAGCACCGCTACCCCGACCGCTCGGTCGAGGTCGGCGAGGAGGTCTTCCGCGTCGAGGACTGGACGGTGCACCACCCGACCGACACGAACCGCACGATCATCCACGGCGCCTCGCTGTCGGTGCGCGCCGGTGAGGTCGTCGGCATCGCCGGGCTCATGGGCGCCGGCCGCACCGAGCTCGCGATGAGCATCTTCGGCCGCTCGTACGGCTCGAAGATCACCGGTCGGCTGTACATGCATGGCAAGGAGATCCAGGCCCGCACGGTGCCCGAGGCGATCGCGAGCGGTCTCGCCTACGCCACGGAGGACCGCAAGGTCTACGGCCTCAATCTGATCGAGGACATCAAGCGGAACATCTCGGCCGCGGGCATCCGCAAGCTCGCCCGGCGCGGCTGGGTCGACGGCGGCGAGGAGCACGTCGTCGCCGAGAGCTACCGCAAGAGCATGAACATCAAGGCGCCCTCGGTCGACGCGATCACGGGCAAGCTCTCCGGCGGCAACCAGCAGAAGGTCGTGCTGTCGAAGTGGCTGTACTCGGACCCCGAGCTGCTGATCCTCGACGAGCCGACGCGCGGCATCGACGTCGGCGCGAAGTACGAGATCTACACGATCATCAACAGCCTCGCCGCGCAGGGCAAGGCGGTCATCGTCATCTCGAGCGAGCTGCCCGAGCTGCTCGGCATCTGCGACCGCATCTACGCCCTCTCGGAGGGCCACATCACCGGTGAGCTGCCGATCGAGCAGGCCACCCCCGAAGCACTCATGGTGCTCATGACCAAGGAGAAGGAGGCCGACCATGTCATCGGCTAGCGCAACCGCCCCCGCGTCCGGCCGTTCGGAGGTGCTCGGCTTCCTCACCTCGCGCCTGCGCCAGATCGGCATCTTCCTGGCGCTCATCGTCATCGTGCTGCTGTTCCAGGTGCTGACCGACGGTCGCCTGCTCACCGCGGGCAACGTGTCGAACATCATCGTGCAGAACAGCTACATCCTGATCCTCGCGATCGGCATGGTGATGATCATCATCGCAGGCCACATCGACCTCTCGGTCGGCTCGGTCGCAGCATTCGTCGGCGCGATGACCGGTGTCATGGTGCGCGACATGGGTCTGCCGTGGTGGGTGGCGATCCTCGCCGGCCTTCTCATCGGTGCCCTGGTCGGCGTCTGGCAGGGCTTCTGGGTCGCGTACGTGGGCATCCCGGCGTTCATCGTGACGCTCGCGGGCATGCTGCTGTTCCGGGGCCTCACGCAGATTGTGCTCGGCAACACGCAGATCACGCCGTTCCCGACCGAGTACCGCCAGCTCGGCGGCGGCTACCTCTTCCCGCAGCTGTTCCCGGCGGCGACCTCGCCCGCCGAGTGGATCACGGTCGGCCTCGGCGCCCTCGCGCTCATCATGTTCATCGCCTCGCAGCTCAAGGGCCGCATGAAGCGCGCCAAGCTGAACCTCGAGACCGAGCCGACGTGGTGGTTCATCGTGAAGGTCGCGTTCGGCGCGGGCCTCATCCTCTTCCTCACCTACCTGCTCGGTGTGGCGCCCGGCTCGCGCGGCACCCCGATCGTGCTCATCGTGCTCGGCGTGCTCGTCGTGGTCTACACGGCGGTCATGAACCGCAGCGTCTTCGGCCGCCACATCTACGCGGTCGGCGGCAACCGTCACGCGGCCGACCTGTCGGGCATCCAGTCGCGCAAGATCGACTTCTACCTGTTCGTCAACATGGGCGTGCTGGCGGCGCTGGCCGGCATCATCTTCACCGGTCGCCTGAACTCGGCGGGACCCGGCGCGGGCAACCTGTTCGAGCTCGACGCGATCGCGGCGGCGTTCATCGGCGGCGCGGCGGTGCAGGGCGGCGTCGGCACCGTGGTCGGCGCGATCACCGGCGGTCTCATCATGGGTGTGCTCAACAACGGCATGTCGCTGCTGGGCGTCTCGACCGACTACCAGCAGTTCATCAAGGGCCTCGTGCTGCTGCTCGCGGTCGCCTTCGACGTGTGGAACAAGCGCCGCGCCCGCGGCTGAGCCACTCGCAGCCTCGACGCCCCGGTCGCCGTCCCTGGCGGCCGGGGCGTCGTCGCGCGGGCGCGGTCGAGCATCCGTCGCCGACTTCGGGGGTGGATGCCCGGCGCGGGCCGCACGGATGTGGGAGCGGTTCCACCCTTTCGCGCGTAGGCTCGACAGCATGACCCAGGGCTCCCCCGACTACCGCGACGCAGGCCTCGAGTTCCCTGAGGGGTTCGTGTTCGGATCCGCCACCGCGAGCTACCAGATCGAGGGCGCCGCCCAGGAGGACGGCCGCGGCGCCTCCATCTGGGACATCTTCAGCCGCACCCCCGGCAAGGTGCTGCACGGCCACACCGGCGACGTCGCGTGCGACCACTACCACCGGCTCGACGCCGACCTCGACCTCATGCAGCGGCTGGGCCTGCAGTCGTACCGCTTCTCGATCGCGTGGCCGCGCATCCAGGCGACCGGCCGCGGCCCCGCGAACGATCGCGGCCTCGGGTTCTACAGCCGCCTCGTCGACGGGCTGCTCGCGCGCGGCATCACGCCCATCGCGACGCTCTACCACTGGGATCTGCCGCAGACCCTCGAAGACGCGGGCGGCTGGACGAACCGCGACACCGCCTACCGCTTCGCCGACTACGCGCACCTCATGGGTGAGGCGCTCGGCGACCGCATCGCCATGTGGACGACCCTCAACGAGCCGTGGTGCAGCGCCTACCTCGGCTACGGCTCGGGCGTGCACGCGCCGGGCGTGACCAGCGGCCGCGCCGCCCTCACCGCGGTGCACCACCTCAACCTCGCGCACGGCCTCGGCCTCACGGCGCTGCGCGACGCGGTGCGCAAGCCCGACGCACAGTACTCGGCAACCCTCAACCTGCACTCCATCCGCGGCGCCGAGGATGCGCCCGAGGAGTCGCGGGCCGAGGCGATCCGGCGCATCGACGCGCTCGCGAACCGCGCCTTCACCGGGCCGATGCTGCGCGGCGCGTACCCCGCCGACCTGCTCGAGGACACCGCCGCCGTCACCGACTGGCAGTTCGTGCGGCCGGGCGACCTCGAGCTCATCCACCAGCCGATCGACGTGCTCGGCGTCAACTACTACTCGACGGTGACGGTGAAGATGTGGGATGGCGTCTCGCCCCGCACCAACGCCGACGGCCACGGGCAGGCGGCCGGCTCGCCGTGGCCGGGCAGCGAGCACGTCGAGTTCGTGCAGCAGCCGGGCCCGTACACGGCGATGGGCTGGAACATCGCCCCCGACGGCTTCGAGTCGCTGCTGGTCGACCTGCACGAGCAGTTCCCGACGCTGCCGCTCATGATCACCGAGAACGGCGCCGCGTTCGACGACGTCGTCGTCGACGGCCGCGTGCACGACCCGCTGCGCATCGACTACCTGCGCCGGCACTTCACGGCGGCGCACCGCGCGATGCAGCGCGGCGTCGACCTGCGCGGCTACCAGGTGTGGAGCCTCATGGACAACTTCGAGTGGGCCTACGGCTACACGAAGCGGTTCGGCATCGTGCACGTCGACTACGACACCCTCGAGCGCACGCCCAAGGATTCGGCGCACTGGTACAGCGAGCTGATCCGCACGCGGCGCATCCCCGAGTAGGGGAGAGGGGCTCGGCTGCCCCACTCACGACTCGTCTCGATCGCCGCGAGCGGAACGGCTCGCGGGTCTGGGTCGCGCCCGGTCCGCCTGCCCGGTCACCGAGGTCGGCCGGGCTCGCGTCGCCTGGCCACCGAGGTCAGCCGTGCTCGCGACGCCTGGCCATCGAGCTCGGCCGTGCTCGCGTTGCCGGGCCATCGAGCTCGGCCGAGCTCGCGACGCCTCGCCCCGGGTGGACCTCCGGCCAGACTCTGCGAACGGCGGAATATCGCGAGTGCCGTTCGCGATATTCCGCCGTTTGCAGAGTGCACCGGGAGGCAGTCGTCTTCGCCGGGCGTCAGTCCCCCGCGGCTCGGCTCCCGGGCGTCCGTCCCCCGCGGCTCGGCTCCCGGGCGTCCGTCCCCCGCGGCTCGGCGCCCGGGCGTCCGACTTCCCGGCCCGCGAGCGCGGGGCGCGCGTCGCCCCGTCCGAACGCCGCGCGTTGGCGTCGCGCCCGCCTGCGCCCGCCCCCGGCGCCCCCGCCCGCCCCTGCCCGCCCCCCGGCGCCCGGGCCAGCGGGAGCCCGCACCCAGGGCCATCGGCACCGCGTCTCGCCCGCGGGCGCCGTCGCTGAGCGGCGTCGCAGGCGGGCGTGGTTCGATGCGCGCATGGCTCTGAACATCACGGGGGATGCTCCCGCCGACGCCCTGCTCACCGACGACCCCTTCGCCCTGCTCGTGGGCATGCTGCTCGACCAGCAAGTGCCCATGGAGACGGCCTTCGCGGGGCCCGCGAAGATCCGCGACCGGATGGGCTCGTTCGACCCGGAGACCATCGCGAACGCCGACCCCGAGGCGTTCGCGGCGCTCTTCAAGGAGTCGCCCGCGGTGCACCGGTTCCCGGGCTCGATGGCCGCGCGCGTGCAGGCGCTCGCCGTCGCCGTGCGCGACGACTGGGGCGGCCACGCCGACGCGATCTGGACGCGGCCCGGCCTCGACGGGCTCGCGCCCGACGGCGCCGAGGTGCTGCGCCGGCTGCGCGAGCTGCCGGGCTTCGGCGAGCAGAAGGCGAAGATCTTCCTCGCGCTGCTCGGCAAGCAGTACGGGGTCGACGCGCCCGGCTGGCGCGAAGCGGCCGGCGACTACGGCCTCGAGGGCTCGTACCGCTCGGTCGCCGACATCGTCGACGCCGAGTCGCTCGCGAGGGTTCGCGAGGCGAAGAAGGCGGCGAAGGCGAAGGCGGCGAAGGGGTAGGTCGCGCAACCTCTGGCCGCCGCGTGGCGACACGCGGGCCGGGCAGCAGCACGGTGGCCGGGCAGCGCGCAGCGCGCGAACTACCTGCGCCCAGCATCCCCCCGAAAGTATCGAATCGATTCGACACGGGACGTTCGCTTCCGTACAGTGAACGACGATGACCCACGTCGTGCACCCCGGAGACAGCCTCACCCGCCGCCAGCGCATCGTCTACGTGATCGTGCTCGGCGCCCTCACCGCCCTCGGGCCGTTCACCGTCGACCTGTACCTGCCGGCGTTCCCGCAGGTCGAGGCCGACCTGGGCGTGCGCACCGCGATCGTGCAGCTCACCCTCACCGCGACGATGGTCGGGTTCGGCTTCGGCCAGCTCATCGTCGGCCCCTGGAGCGACCGCGTCGGCCGGCGGCTGCCGCTCATCCTCGCCTCGAGCGTGCACGTCGGCGCGAGCCTCATGGTCGCCGCTGCGCCCGACATCAGCTGGTTGCTCGCGGCGCGCGTGCTGCAGGGCGCCGGCGCGGCAGCGGGCGGCGTCGTCGCCATGGCGATGGTGCGCGACCTCTTCGGCGGCTACCCCCTGGTGCGGATGCTCAGCCGCCTGTCGCTCGTCAACGGCCTCGCCCCCATCCTCGCGCCGCTCATCGGCTCGCAGCTGCTGCTGGTGACCGAGTGGCGCGGTCTCTTCGTCGTGCTGGCCGGATACGGCGTGCTCGTCGTCGTCGCCTCGTGGCTGTTCATCGTCGAGACGCTGCCGCCCGCGCGCCGCGTCGACCGCGGCCACGCGACGATCGGCGAGCGGTACCGGGCGCTGTTCCGCGACCGGGTGTTCGTCGGCATCGCGATCGTCGGCGGCTTCACCTTCACCGGGCTGTTCGCCTACCTGTCGGCGTCGCCCTTCCTCTTCCAGGAGGTCTACGGGCTCGACCCGCAGGGCTACGGCGTCGTCTTCGCCACCAACTCGATCGGCGTCGTCGCGGGCGTGCAGATCAGCTCGCGGCTCGCGAAGCGGGTGCCGCCGCAGTGGATCCTCGCCTGCTCGACCGCCGTGCTGCTCACGAGCGCCGTCGCCATCGTCGTGCTCGACCAGCTCGGCGCCGGCATGTGGGGCACCATCGTGCCGCTGTTCCTGTTCATCATGGCGTGCGGGTTCGGGTTCCCCATGGTGCAGGTGCTCGCCCTCGCCAACCACGGCAAGGAGGCCGGCACCGCCGCCTCGCTACTCGGCGCCATGAACTTCGGCCTCGCCGGGCTGCTCTCGCCCGTGGTGGGAGCGTTCGGCATCGCCAGCGCGACGCCCATGGGCGCCGCGATGGCCGTCGCGGCCACGGTCGCGGTGCTCTCGCTGTGGGTCGTCGTGCGACCGAGCACGGTGCCCGCGCTGTCGCGCTGAGCGACCCTCCGGCGACGGGCGGCGCGGCCTGCGCGGGGGCTGAGCGGCGCCGAGCATCCGTCATCGCCGCTCGATAGGGTGCCCGCATGAAGGCCGCACAGCACCGTCGCATCGCCCGCCGCTGGCCGCTCGTGAGTGGCACCGTCGCGCTCGCCGTCGCCGCCGCCGTCGGGCTGCTCGTCGTGCTGCGCGAATCGCCCCTCGACCTCGACGCCGACTGGATGGCCGAGGTCATCGAGCACCGCAGCCCGTACTGGCAGGTTCCGGCGCTGCTCATGGATCGGCTCGGCGGCGGCGTCGTCGGCGTCTTCGTCGTGCCGCTCGGGCTCGTCGCGCTGCTGCTGCTCGCGCGCCGGCCGTGGGGCGCGCTCTACTCGATCGTCGCCGCGGCCGCCTCGGCCGGCGTCGTGCAGCTGCTCAAGAGCCTGTTCGCGCGCGCCCGCCCGGAGGACATCCTCGTCACCGCCGACTTCGGCTCGTTCCCGTCGGGGCACGTCGCCAACGCGGCGACCGTCGCGACGACCCTCATCGTGCTGTTCGGTCTCGTGCGCGGGCGGGGCTGGGTGTGGATGCTCGGCATCGCGTGGGTCGTCATGATGGCGCTGAGCCGCACCTACCTCGGCGCGCACTGGGTCACCGACACGCTCGGCGGCGCCCTCATCGGCGCGGCCGTCGCCGTCATCGTCTGGGCGCCGCTGGCAGGTCGACTGGCCGGCGAGCCGCTGCCGCGCGACGGGGAGGGCGAGCCGACCGGCGCCGCCCGCACGCCACTCACGCCGGCGGAGGGCGCGCGCACGCTCGCCTGAGCGGCGGCGCGCAACGCGCGCCGCGCGCCCGCCCGCCCGCGCACGTGAGCCGCGGGGCTGCCCGTCCTCGGCCGTCGGCCTCGACTCGGGGGCGCACAGACTACTGAACGCGGCAGACCACACTGTTTACGGCGCTGTGCATGCCCCGAACAGCAGTGTGTGCGGGGGCGAACTCGGAGGCGGAGGGCCGCGAGGCCCCCGGGCCCACGCGACACCCGATCGGGGGACCGGGGGGAGGCTGGCCGCTCGACTCCAGCCGACTGGGATCACTCACTACAGTTCGCGGCACACCACACGCCGTCAACCGTGGTGTGTGCCCGAAGCCGTAGTGAGTGCGGCCGGAAGCGCTGCAGCCCTCCCTCCCTGGAGGGTGGGCCGGCCCGTGGCGCCTCACGCCGGCCCCGCCCGCACCCGCCCTTGCGCACGTTGTCCACCTGGACAACAATGGTCGATATGAGGATCCTCCTGGTCGGCGCCGGCGGCGTCGGAGACGCCATCGCCAAGATCGCCGCGCGCCGTGACTTCTTCGAGCAGATCGTCGTGAGCGACTACGACCTGGCCCGCGCCGAGCGCACCGTGGCCTGGGTGACCGAGCGGCACCCGGCACCCTCCGGCGCGACCCCGCGCTTCGTGGCGGCGCAGATCGACGCGAGCGCGGCATCCGATGTCGAGCGGGTCGCCCGCGAGCACCGCGTGACGCACGTCATGAACGCCGTCGAGCCGAAGTTCGTGCCGACGATCTTCGCCGGCGCCCTCGCGGCGGGCGCCGACTACCTCGACATGGCGATGAGCCTGTCGCATCCGCATCCCGAGCGCCCCCACGAGCAGACCGGCGTGAAGCTCGGCGACGAGCAGTTCGCCGCCGCCGACGACTGGCAGAAGGCCGGCCGCCTCGCCCTCGTCGGCATGGGCGTCGAGCCCGGCCTCAGTGACGTCTTCGCGCGCTACGCCGTCGACCACCTCTTTCGCGAGGTCGACGAGCTCGGCACCCGCGACGGCGCGAACCTCGTGGTGCGCGACGACGCCGGCAACGAGATCTTCGCCCCGAGCTTCAGCATCTGGACGACCATCGAGGAGTGCCTGAACCCTCCCGTGATCTGGGAGAAGGGCCGCGGCTGGTTCACGACCCCGCCGTTCAGCGAGCCGGAGACCTTCGTCTTCCCGGAGGGCATCGGCCCCGTCGAGTGCGTCAACGTCGAGCACGAGGAGGTGCTGCTCATGCCGCGCTGGCTCGACGCGAAGCGCGTGACGTTCAAGTACGGCCTCGGCGACGAGTTCATCGGCGTGCTGAAGACCCTCAACCTGCTCGGCCTCGACAAGACCGAGCCACTGCGGGTGCGCTCGGCGAACGGCCCCGTCATGGTGAGCCCCCGAGACGTCGTCGCGGCGGCCCTGCCCGACCCGGCGACGATCGGTGAGCGGATGACCGGCAAGACCTGCGCGGGCCTCTGGGTCACGGGCACCGGCGTCGACGGCGCGCCCCGCGAGGTGTACCTGTACCACGTGGCCGACAACGAGTGGACGATGCGCGAGTACGGCAGCCAGTGCGTGGTGTGGCAGACCGCCCTCAACCCGGTGATCGCGCTCGAGCTGCTCTCCACCGGCGTGTGGAGCGGCACCGGCGTGCTCGGCCCCGAGGCGTTCGACGCGCAGCCGTTCCTCGAGCTCATGGCGCGCCCCGAGGCGGAGGGCGGCTACGGCCAGGCCTGGGGCCTCGAGGAGCGCACGCCGGCCACGACTGCCTGACGCGACGACGCACGCTCGCCTAGGCTCGGTCGCATGACGAGCAGCGCCGCCCCCGATTCCCCCGCAGGCCCCCTCACCGACGAGCAGGTGGCCGCGATCCGCGCCGGCTACGAGGTGGAGGGTGCCGTGCTCGAGATCGGCGCGCTCGTGAACGGCGACGCGCTCGCCGACGTGCCCGTGCGCATCCCGATCGCGATGACGAACCGGCACGGGCTCGTCGCCGGCGCGACGGGTACCGGCAAGACGAAGACGCTGCAGGTGCTCGCCGAGCAGTTGAGCGCGGCCGGTGTGCCGGTGTTCGCGGCCGACATCAAGGGCGACCTGAGCGGCATCGCGGTCGCCGGTGCGGGCGGCGAGAAGCTGCTGGCGCGCACCGCCGGCATCGGGCAGCAGTGGGAGGGGCAGGCGTTCCCCACTGAGTTCCTGGCGCTCGGCGGCGACGCGAGCGAGCCGGGCCGCCGCGGCATCCCGGTGCGGGCGACGGTGTCGAGCTTCGGCCCGCTACTGCTGAGCAAGGTGCTCGGCCTCAACGACACGCAGGAGTCGAGCCTCGCGCTGGTCTTCCACTTCGCCGACCAGGAGGGGCTGCCGCTGGTCGACCTGGAGGATCTGCGCGCGGTCGTGCAGTTCCTCACGAGCGACGAGGGCAAGGCGGCCCTCGAGCAGCTGGGCGGGCTGAGCAAGGCGACGGCGGGCGTGATCCTGCGCGAGCTCGTGGCGTTCGCCGCGCAGGGCGCCGACGAGTTCTTCGGCGAGCCCGAGTTCGACACGGCCGACCTGCTGCGCACCACGCCCGACGGCCGGGGTGTCGTGAGCCTGCTCGAGATCCCCGGCGTGCACGACCAGCCGGCGCTCTTCTCGACCTTCTCGATGTGGATGCTCGCCGACCTGTTCAACGACCTGCCCGAGGTCGGCGATCTCGACAAGCCGAAGCTCGTGTTCTTCTTCGACGAGGCGCACCTGCTGTTCCGCGACGCGAGCAAGGAGTTCCTGGCGTCGATCACGCAGACGGTGCGGCTGATCCGCTCGAAGGGCGTCGGGGTGTTCTTCGTGACGCAGACCCCGAAGGATGTTCCGACCGACGTGCTCGCCCAGCTCGGCTCGCGCATCCAGCACCAGCTGCGCGCGCACACCCCCGACGACGCGAAGGCCCTGAAGTCGACGGTGTCGACGTACCCGACGAGCGGCTACGACCTCGCCGAGGTGCTGACGACCCTCGGCATCGGCGAGGCGATCGTGACGGTCATGAACGAGAAGGGCGCGCCGTCGCCGGTGGCGTGGACGCGCCTGCGGGCTCCGCAGGGCTCGATGGATGCTGCGCCGGCCGATCACCTGGCGGCGACGATCGCGGCCTCACCCCTGCTGCCGCGCTACGGCACCGCAGTCGATCGCGAGTCGGCCTACGAGCTGCTGAGCGCGAAGATGAACGCCGCCGCCGAGGCGGAGGCGCAGCGGGAGGCGGCGGAGGCGGAGGCCGAGCGCGCCGAGCAGGAGCGCAAGGAGCACGACCGCATCGCGGCGGAGGCGGCGCGTGCCGAGCGCGAGCGGCTGCGGCGCTCGGGCGGCACCCGCACGACCACCCGCACGACGACGCGGCGCGGCGGCTCGAGCGGCGGCGGCGCGGGCGGCGGCATCGGCGACGTCATCGGCGACGCGCTCGGCTCGCGCACGGGGCAGACGATCGTGCGCGAGGTGCTGCGCGGCATCTTCGGCACGCTCAAGCGGCGCTAGGTCGGCCCCGCCGGCGGCCCGCCGGCCCGGCCGACCCCCGGCCGCGCCGGCGGCTCGGCGACCGCCGGCCGCCCCTACGCCCCCGCGGCGATGCGAATGCCCGCGAGCGCGAGCATCCCGTACACGACGACCGCGGCCACCAGCACGACCAGCCCGAAGCCGAGCGCGGCGAGGCCGGGGCGGTTCTCGTACCAGTAGGCGGCCTGCGGCCAGGCGTCGTGGAACTCGCGCACGGTGAGCGGTTCGTCCGCGCGCACGACGGGCGCGCGCGAGGCCTCGGCGACGGCGTCGATCGCGGCGCTGCTCCAGTACTGGCCCCGCATGCGGAAGACCCGCCGCCCCGCAGCGTCGAGCGCGAGCAGCTGGGGCACGGCCAGCGTGGTGCCGGCCGGCACGACGGGCAGCACGTGCACGATCGACACCGACTCCAGCGGCACGCGCATCGCCGGGCGCAGGAACGACCGCTTCTCGAGCATCCCGTCATGGATGGTGATGGCGGCGCGCGCGAAGTCGAGGGCGCCGACGACGCAGAGCGCGATGATGACCACGACGGCCGCGATGACGACCGCGACGGTGCCGTTCGGCACGGCGAACAGCAGCAGGGGAGCGCCGAGGGCGACGACGACGAGCCCGATCGCGAGCAGGCCGTCGCGCAGCAGGCGCCGTCTGGGGCGCACGACGAGGGGCGCGTCGTGGGCAGGGCTCACGATGCTCCCCTTGTCTCCGTCGTGACGAGCACCGTGAGGGTGCGCGTGGTGGTGGCGACCGCCGGAGGGGTCGCGCAGTACCCGGCAGCCGGAGAGCGGAGGATGGGGGATTCGAACCCCCGAGGGCTTGCACCCAACACGCTTTCCAAGCGTGCGCCATAGGCCACTAGGCGAATCCTCCAGCGGTCGCTGTGCGCGAACGCGTGACGACCGAGAGCGAGCCTACCCCTAAACTGGTGGCGGCTCCCCGCGTGGCGCCATCCAGGCCAACTCCCCCAGGGCGGAGACGCAGCAAGGGTAACCGGGCTCTGGCGGGTGCGCGGGGAGTCCTTCTGTCTGCGGGCGGCGGACCAGCTGACCCACGTCTACCGCGGCGCCAGGTCGGTCTTGGCCGGCCCTTCGAGCCGCCGCCCGTCGGGCGCGAACCGCGAGCCGTGCGCGGGGCAGTCCCACGAGCGCTCGAGGTCGTTCCAGTTCAAGGGCGCGCCGAGATGCGAGCACAGCGGCGAGACCGCGCACACGCGCCCGTCGACGCGCGAGACCGCTTCGAGCCGGCGGCCCGACCGGCCGGTCATCCCGGCGCCCTCGGCGGGCGCCGCGGCGGGCAGCGGCGTCGTGAGCACGTGCGCGAGCCCGCGCCCGTACCACCAGGCGACCTTCGCGTTGGCGACGATGCCCTCGACGATCGAGCGCGGCATCGCCGGCCGTCGGCCCATCTCCTCCGCCCAGTCGGGCAGCTCGCCGTCGAGCAGTCGCGCGCTGAGCTGCAGCGCTGCCTGCACGGCGTTCGTCATGCCCCACTTGTCGTAGCCGGTCGCCATCGCGATGCGGCGCTTCGTGAACGGCACCCACCCGACGAAGGGGATGCCGTCGGTCGGCTCGTAGTCCTGCGCGCTCCAGACGTGGGTGCGCTGCGCTCCTGGCCAGTGCTGCTCGGTCCACGCGGTGAGCTCGGCGATGCGCGCGGCGGGCGAGGGGTTCTTCCCGCCGGGGCCGTCGGTGCCGTGACGGCCGACGGTGTGGCCGGCGCCGCCGATGACGAGCAGCTCGCCGTCGCCGGCGTGGTCGGGCGTGGTGCGCACCGAGCGCGAGGGGGAGTCGACGCTGAGGTACTGGCCGAGCGGCACGCTGCCGGGCACGCGGAACGCCGCCGCGTACGAGCGCTGGGGCGTCATGCGCGCCCAGTACAGCCCGCGATCCATGACGGGGATGCCCGTCGCGAGCACGACGCGCCGCCCCCACACGCTCGCCCGCGACGTGGTGACCTCGACGAGGTCGGCGGTGTCGTCGGCGGCGGGCGTGCGCGTGCCGGTGACGCTCACCCCGTCGATGACGACGCCGCCGTGGGCGCGCACGTCGCCGGCGAGGGTCGCGAACACCTGCATGGGGTCGAACTGGGCCTGGTCGGGCAGCACGACGGCGCCGTGTGTGGCGTAGGGCAGCTCGAGCGCGTCGGTGAGCTGCGTCGACAGGCCGACGGCGCGGGCGACCTCGTGCTCCTGCTCCACCTTCCGGTGGCCCGACTCGCTCTCGGCGTAGCTGTAGGCGTCGCGCCGCTGCACGTCGATGCCGTGGTCGGCGGCGTAGCGCAGCATCCACGACTGCCCTTCGCGGTTGGCCTCGACGTAGGCCTCGAGCGCCGAACGGGTGGCGCGCGCGGCGATCTGCTGCAGGTGCGTGCCCTGCAGCAGCGAGAGCTTGGCGGTGGTATTGCCGGTGGTGACGGCACCGATGCGGCGCGCTTCGATGACGGCCACGCGCTGGCCGGCGCGGGCGAGCAGCAGGGCGGTGGTGAGTCCGGTGAGGCCGGCGCCGACGACGACGACGTCGTAGCGCGCGTTCTGCTCGAAGGGGTCGGTCTCGATGTGCGGGGCGCGGTCGATCCAGAGCGAAGTCATGCGCGCCACGGTAGGCAGGGCCACCTCTCAGGGGTAGCGGGTTGCGGTGAGCATCCGTCCGGTCTAGCCCCCCCGGTGCCGGATGCCCGTGCCGAAAGTCCCTGGGAGCCGCCGAGGCCGCGCACCTAGGCTGGCCTGCGATGGCCAGGAGCATCTATCTCACGTCAGCCGAGGGCAACTCGGGCAAGTCGTCGATCGCGCTCGGCGTGCTCGACACGCTCGCGCACCGCGTCGAACGGGTCGGCGTGTTCCGGCCGGTGGCGCGCGGGCGGCACGAGAGCGAGCGCGACTACGTGCTCGAGCTGCTGCTCGCCCACGCGGGCGTCGAGCTCGACTACGAGGCGTGCATCGGCGTCACCTACGACGACGTGCACGCCGACCCGGAGGCGGCGCTCGCCCGCATCGTCGATCGGTTCCACGCCGTCGAGCGGCAGTGCGACGCGGTCGTCATCGTCGGCAGCGACTACACCGACGTCTCGAGCCCGACCGAGCTGAGCTTCAACGCCCGTATCGCGGCGAACCTGGGCGCGCCGGTGCTGCTCGTGCTCGGCGGTCGCGCGACCGGGCAGGCGGGGGCGCGCGGACTCAGCGACACCGATGCCCGCACCGCCGACGACATGCGCCGGGCGGCCGAGGTGAGCGTCGCCGAGCTCGAGCACGCGCACGCGCAGTTGCTGGCGATCGTCGCCAACCGCGCCGACCCCGAAGCGCTGCCGCAGATCGTCGCCGCCGTGCAGGAGGTCGTGCCCGACACGCTCGTCGCGGCCGTGCCAGAGGATCGCTACCTCGTCGCGCCGACCGTCGAGGCCGTCATGGAGGCCTGCGGCGGTCGCTTCGTGCGTGGCGACGCGCAGCTGCTGCGCCGCGAGGTGATGAGCGTCGTCGTCGCCGGCATGAGCATGGAGAACGTGCTGCCCCGCCTGCAGGAGGGCGCCGTGGTGCTCATCCCGGGCGATCGCAGCGAGGTGCTGCTGGCCGTGCTCATGGCGCACGCCTCCGAGACGTTCCCGTCGATCGCGGCGATCATCCTCTACGGCGGGTTCGAGACGCCGGATGCCGTGCAGAGCCTCGTCGACGGCCTCGACCCGGCCCTGCCGATCATCCGCACCGACTCGGGAACCTACGACACGGTGCTGCGCGTCACCGAGACGCGCGGGCGCCTTGCCGCCGACAGCCAGCGCAAGTACGACACGGCGCTGGCGCTGTTCGAGCGCCACGTCGACGGGCAGCGCCTGCTGGATCGCCTCGAGATCAGCCGCAGCCAGGTGGTGACGCCGCTCATGTTCGAGCACGACCTGCTCGAGCGGGCTCGCGCCGACCGCAAGCGCATCGTGCTGCCCGAGGGCGACGACGACCGCATCCTGCGCGCCGCGGGCACGCTGCTGCGCCGCGGGGTGTGCGACCTGGTGATCCTGGGCGATGAGCCGAGCATCCGCGCCCGGGCGGCCGAGCTCGGCCTCGACCTGTCGGCCGCGCAGATCATCAGCCCGCTCGACGAGCAGCTGCGGCAGCGCTTCGCCGAGGAGTACGCGCGGCTGCGGGCGCACAAGGGCGTCACGGTCGAGATCGCGCGCGACGTCGTCACCGACGTCAGCTACTTCGGCACGATGATGGTGCACCTCGGGCTCGCCGACGGCATGGTGTCGGGGGCGGCGCACACGACGGCGCACACGATCCGCCCGAGCTTCGAGATCATCAAGACCGACCCCGGTGTCGGGGTCGTGTCGAGCGTCTTCCTCATGTGCCTCGCCGACCGCGTGCTCGTCTACGGCGACTGCGCGGTCATTCCCGACCCGACCGCCGAGCAGCTCGCCGACATCGCGATCTCGTCAGCGGCGACCGCGGCGCAGTTCGCGATCGAGCCGCGCGTCGCGATGCTCTCGTATTCGACGGGGGAGTCGGGCTCGGGCGACGACGTCGAGAAGGTGCGCTCGGCCACGCAGCTGGTGCGCGAGCGGGCCCCCGAGCTGCTCGTCGACGGGCCCATGCAGTACGACGCGGCGGCCGAGCCGAGCGTCGCCGCCTCGAAGATGCCGGGCTCGCCCGTCGCGGGGCGCGCGACCGTCTTCGTCTTCCCCGACCTCAACACGGGCAACAACACCTACAAGGCC
>VFQM010001267.1_pt1 | contig 22861 bp, 17 predicted proteins | sample 3512391 | NCBI WGS metagenome assembly VFQM01 (sample SAMN10412369, study PRJNA504923) | tailings metagenome | isolation source: Replicate 1 from Balatoc abandoned mine | place: Philippines | reverse complement strand
ATCACTCGCGGCGCCGCTCACGCGGATGGTGATGAATTTCTGCGCACCCTCGCCATCGCGCACGACAAGGTGCGCAAGATTGCGGCAGACCTCGGCGAGCGCGGCGGCAAAGGCATCAGCGCCGGGGCTGTCCCAGCCTTCGATGCGCGCATTGCCGGCCTTGCCTGTCGCAAACACCATCACCGTGTCGCTGGTCGAGGTGTCGCCGTCGACGGTGATGCAGGAGAATGTGGCTGCGTTGGCGCGCTCCAGTGCCTCTTGCAGGAAGGCAGGGCCGACATCGGCGTCGGTGAAGATGTAGCCGAGCATGGTCGCCATGTCGGGCGCGATCATGCCGGAGCCCTTGATGATCCCGGCCAGTTCGACGCGGGTCTCGCCCACCATCGCGCTTGCGCCGGCGCCCTTGGCGAAGGTGTCGGTGGTGCCGATGGCTTTGGCTGCGTCCTCGAAGGAGCAGGGCCCGGCCTTCAGCGCGGCGGCGATCCCGGCGCGGGCCTTGTCCTGCGGCAGCGGCACGCCGATCACGCCGGTGGACGAGACAAACACCTCGTCCTGCGCGCAGCCGAGTGCCTCGGACACCTGCGCCATGATCGCCTCGACCGCCGCGCGGCCGCGCCAGCCGGTGAAGGCGTTGGAATTGCCCGCATTGACGATCAGCGCCCGCGCGCGGCCTTGCGCGACGTTGGCGCGGCCCAGCTCGACTTCGGACGAGGCGCAGGCGCTTTTGGTGAACACGCCGGCGACGCTGGTGCCTTCGGCCAACTCGGCAAAGGTCAGATCGGCGCGGTCCCAGTCCTTGTAGCGCGCCCGCGCGACGCGCAAGGTCACCCCGGCAATTGCGGGCAGTTGCGGGAAGGGACGGGCGAGGGGCGAGCGGTCGATCTGCATGGCAAAGCCCTCTAGGCAGGCAGCAGCGCACAGTAAATCGGCAAAGCTGGTGGACGAGCCTCGCATATTTGCCTATCTACCGCGCACCATGACCCGGCATTTCTTCGCCCTTCTGGCTCTGCTTACCGGCCTTGCTGCGCTCGGCAGTCCGGCGCAAGCTTCGCTGGCCGAAGCGCTGGCGTGCAATGCCAGCATCGCCGCTGCCGCCGGGGACGAGGCATCGGGCAGCGAGAGCGTGGCCGTGCAGGAGGCGCCTGCCACCCTGCAGGCGACCCGCGCCGTGGCTGCACCCGAAAGCCGCCCGGCCGCTCCGGCCTCGCTGCGTCTGCCGGTCTTGATGGGGATCGAACGCGCCTTCGAATAGGCGCGTTCCGCTTTCATACCCCCGCTGCTTACGCGCCGCGCCCTGCTGCGCGCGCATCCTCCGCACAGATTCCGGCCCGCCCGCTGACGGGCCGCACCCGTTCAAAGGCATATTCCAGCAATGTTCAATTCGCTCATCAAGTCGGTGTTCGGTTCCTCGAACGACCGCTACGTCAAGTCGCTGCGCAAGATCGTCGCCCAGATCAATGCGCTCGAACCCCAGCTTCAGGCGCTCTCGGACGAGGAGCTGAAGGCCCAGACCGCCAAGCTGCGCGCGCTGGTCGATAATGGCGCCAAGCTCGACGAGATCCTGCCCGAAGCTTTCGCAACCGTGCGCGAGGCCTCGGTGCGCGTGTTCGGGATGCGCCATTTCGATGTGCAGCTGATCGGCGGCATCGTGCTCCACCGCGGCGAGATCGCCGAAATGCGCACCGGCGAGGGCAAGACCCTGATGGCGACGCTGGCGGTCTATCTCAACGCGATCGAGGGCAAGGGCGTCCACGTCGTCACCGTCAACGACTACCTCGCCCGCCGCGATGCGGCCGAGATGGGTCGGCTTTACAACTGGCTCGGCCTCACCGTCGGGGTGATCGTGCCCGGGATGCAGGAAGAGACCAAGCGCGAGGCCTATCACTCGGACATCACCTACGGCACCAACAACGAATTCGGCTTCGACTACCTGCGCGACAACATGAAGCACGAACGCGGCCAGATGGTGCAGCGTCCGTTCAATTTCGCGATCGTCGATGAAGTGGACTCGATCCTGATCGACGAGGCCCGCACCCCGCTGATCATTTCCGGCCCGACCGAGGACAAGTCCGACCTCTACCTCGCGCTCGATGCCGTCGCCCGCGAGATCCCGAAGGAATGGCTCGACATCGACGAGAAGGTGCGCCGCGTCCAGCTGACCGAGGACGGGCTTGAGGAAGTCGAAAAGATCCTGGCTGAAAAGGGCCTGCTCGCCACCAGCAACCTCTACGACGTCGAGAACACCCAGGTCGTCCACCACCTTGATCAGGCGCTGGTCGCCAACTTCGCCCGCAAGCGCGACACCGACTACATCGTCAAGGACGGCAAGGTCGTGATCATCGACGAATTCACCGGCCGCATGATGGACGGCCGGCGCTGGTCGAACGGGTTGCACCAGGCGGTCGAAGCCAAGGAGGGCGTCAGGATCGAGCCCGAGAACCAGACCATGGCCTCGATCACCTTCCAGAACTATTTCCGCATGTATCCCAAGCTGTCCGGCATGACCGGCACCGCGGCCACCGAGGCGGCGGAGTTCTGGGACATCTACAAGGTCGGCGTGGTCGAGATCCCCACCAACCTGCCCGTCGCGCGCATCGACGAGGAAGACGAGTTCTACAAGAACACCGCCGACAAGTTCGGCGCCATCGCCAAGGCGATCAAGGAAAAGCAGCAGATCGGCCAGCCGGTGCTGGTCGGCACGGTGTCGATCGAGAAGTCGGAACTGCTCAGCCAGTATCTCGACAAGGAAGGGGTCAAGCACTCGGTGCTCAACGCCCGCTTCCACGAACAGGAAGCCCACATCGTGGCGCAGGCCGGGCGCTTCGGCGCGGTCACCATCGCCACCAACATGGCCGGGCGCGGAACCGATATCCAGCTCGGTGGCAATGTCGAATACCGCATCCGTGACGAGTTGGCCGACATGCCCGAAGGCCCCGAGCGCGACGCCGCCGAGGCCCGCATCCGTGCCGAGGTGGCCGAGGAAAAGGAAAAGGTGAAGGCCGCCGGCGGTCTGTTCGTGCTCGGCACCGAACGCCATGAATCGCGCCGCATCGACAACCAGCTGCGTGGCCGTTCGGGCCGTCAGGGTGACCCGGGCCTGTCGCGCTTCTACCTGTGCCTCGAGGACGATCTGCTGCGCATCTTCGGCCCCGACACGCTGTTCTCCAAGATGATGAAGTCGAACCTCGCCGACGGCGAGGCGATCGGCTCCAAGTGGCTCTCCAAGGCGATCGAGACCGCGCAGAAGAAGGTCGAGGCACGCAATTACGACATGCGCAAGCAGGTCGTGCAGTACGACGACGTGATGAACGACCAGCGCAAGGTGGTCTACGAACAGCGCGCCGAGATCATGGACTCCGAGGCCGTCGACGATGTCGTGGTCGACATGCGCCACGATACCATCAACACCATGGTCGGCACCGCCTGCCCGCCGGGCTCCTATCCCGAACAGTGGGACATGGCCGGGCTCAAGACCAAGGTCGAGGAGATCTTCGGGATCGAGGCGCCCTTCGACGAATGGCTGGCCGAGGACGAAGTCGAGCCCGAACTGCTCGAAGAGCGTCTGCGCACCCTCACCGACGCGATGATGGACGAAAAGATCGCCCGCTCGGACGCCGCGATCTGGCGGATCGTCGAAAAGGACGTGCTGCTGCGCCAGCTCGATTTCCACTGGAAGGAACACCTCGCCACGCTCGATGCGCTGCGGCAGGTGATCTGGATGCGCGGGATCGCGCAGAAGCAGCCGATCAACGAATACAAGCAGGAAGCTTTCGGCCTGTTCGAGACCATGCTCGACACGCTGCGCGAGGAGGTGACCAAGATCCTGTTCCGCGCCGAACTCAGGATCGAGCCGCCGCAGCCGCAAAGCCTGCCCGAGCTGCCCGATTTCCTCACCGGCCACATCGATCCGCTGACCGGGCTGGAGAATTCGGGCGACGGCGACGGATCGGAACTGCGGCCCGAACTGTTCGGCTCGCTCGCCGGTTCTCCGCGTGCCGCCTTCGGGCCGGGCGGGGCGAACCCCGGGAATCCCTATGCCGATCTCGACATCAGCCGCAATGCGCCGTGCCCCTGCGGGAGCGGCAGCAAGTACAAACATTGTCACGGGGCCGAAGGCGCAGGCGCGCGCCAGATGGTGTGATCCTCAGCGCGGTTCGCGGATCATCGGTTGCAGGGGCGGGCTGTCCGGGGCCGGATGGATCGGCTCGCCCAGCACTTCGAATCCGCAGCTGGCGTAGAAACCGGCATTGGCGGGGTTCGAGTTTTCGAGATAGGCGCGGGTGCCGGTCCGGTCGCAGGCGTCGAGCACGGGGGCAATCAGCCGCCGTCCGAGGCCGGTGCCCCGCGCGCGCTGGCGCACGCCGATGCTGAACAGATAGGCATGGGGGAAACGGGGGTGGCGTGCCTCCATCGCCTCGCCGGTTCTGATGCCCCGGCCGATTGCTCCCGGGCCTGAAGCGAGCAGGGTTTTGGCGGCAAAGCGCAGATAATCACCGGTTCTGAAGGCGTTGTCTCCGCCGGGCATCATCCACATGCACGCGCCGTCATCGCCCGCGCTGTAGCAGAACCCGCGCGGGGCGTAGACGCGCCTGGCCTGCAACAGGAACAGCGCGCGGATTCCGGCGTAATTGCGGAACAGCCACAGGTTGAACGGATCGTCGCGAAACGCCTCGGCGGTGATGTCACCGATGCGCTGCGCCTCATCAGGACCGGTCCGGCGGATACCTTCGGGCAATTCGATGCTCAGTTCCACGCAAGGCCCCCCTTGTGGCCCGTCTAGCACTGGCGGAAAATCGGCGATAGGGCGCAGGTGTGCCGCTCATCAGTGTCCTTGCTGCCGGGTTCTTCGTCACCGCGCTGCTCTATGCCAGCGTCGGCTTTGGCGGGGGATCGACCTATTCGGCGCTGCTGGCGCTGTCGGGGCTCGATTACCGGCTGCTGCCGCTGATTTCGCTGGCCTGCAACATTGTGGTGGTGGCCGGCGGGAGCATCCGGTTCGCCCGCGCGGGGCTGACACCGTGGCGGCAGGCGCTGGTGATCGTGGCGCTCGGCGCCCCGGCGAGCTTTGCGGGGGGGCTGACCCCGATCAAGGAGGCGACCTTCCTGACGCTGCTGGGCGCAAGTCTGGTGCTGACCAGCCTCACCATGCTGATCCCGGTGCGCAAGCAGCCCGAGAACGCACCGACGAAGGTCGCCCGCTGGATGCCGCTCGCCGCTGCGCCGCTGGGCTATTTCGCGGGGCTGGTGGGGATCGGCGGAGGCATCTTCCTCGCGCCCCTGCTGCATCTGGCCCGCTGGCACGAGGCACGCGGAATCGCGGCGACGGCGAGCCTGTTCATTCTGGTGAACTCGCTGTTCGGGCTGGCCGGACAGCTGCTCAAGAACGGCCCCGGCCTGCTGGGCGCGGCGATCGAGGCGGGTTTGCCCTTGCTGGTGGCGGTGGTGATCGGCGGGCAGATCGGCAGCCTGATGGCCGCCCGCCTGCTGCCCCCGCAATGGATCCGCTGGCTGACCGCGCTGCTGGTGCTGGTGGTGGGCGTGCGCTTGCTGGCGGGGGTCTAGGCCCCGTCGTCACGCCATCGCTGGAAGGAAGTGGCTCCCCGAGTAGGATTCGAACCTACGGCCATTCGATTAACAGTCGAATGCTCTACCGCTGAGCTATCGGGGAGCAACCGGCAGACAAGTCCGCTGGCAGAGGCGCGCCTATATGGGGGGCGCTGGACGATTGCAAGGGGGTTTTGACACCCCCTTTGCACATCCTACCCCGTCACGAACTGCTCCGCCACGATCCGTTCCTCAAGGCTCTGGCCCTTGTCGAACAGCAGGGTGAGTTCGCGGTCCTGCGCGATTTCCAGCCGCACTTCGGCGATGTCGCGCAGTTCCTTCTGGTCGGCCACCGCGGCGACCGGACGCTTGGCCGGATCAAGCACGCGCAGCACGATCTTCATCCGGTCGGGCAGGATCGCCCCGCGCCAGCGCCGCGGGCGGAAGGGGCTGATCGGGGTGAGGGCCAGCATCTTCGAATCCAGCGGCAGGATCGGGCCGTTGGCCGAGAGGTTGTAGGCGGTCGAGCCCGCCGGTGTCGCCACCAGCACCCCGTCGCACACCAGTTCGGCTATGCGCACGCGGTCGCCCACGGTGACTTCGATCTTGGCGGTCTGGCGGGTTTCGCGCAGCAGCGAGAGCTCGTTGATCGCGCAGAATTCATGGGTCTCGCCGTCCTGCGTCACGGCTTCCACGCGCAGGGGCGAAATCGTCCAGCGCCGCGCCTTGGCGACCCGCGCCGCGATTGCCGCGCGCTTGTCGTAGCGGTTCATCAGGAAGCCGACCGTGCCGAGGTTCATGCCGTAGGCCGGGATCACCCGCCCGGCATCGATCATCGCGTGGAGCGTCTGGAGCATGAACCCGTCACCGCCCAGCACCACCACCGCATCGGCCTCGGCCAGGGGCACCCATTCGCCCTGCGCGAGAAGCGCCTCATAGGCCTCGGCCGCGCGCGGCGTATCCGAGGCCAGCAGCGCGAGGCGCTGGAAAGGCGTGCCGTTGCTCGTCATCATTCCCCCTACCGTTTCGCTTGCCACAGGATTGGCCACTTATCCCCGGCGCAGTGCTAGCGGATCGCCCTGATGTGCCAGATCGGCGCAGATTGCAATTGATGGAAGGCAGCCGCACAATCTGCGGGTAAGGGGGAGGGGGAAAGGGCGCGGATGGAACAGGGCCGGACATCGCTAAGAGGGGCTGCACGTGGCAGCCTGCCCGGCGTGCGGCCCGGCGTGCTCGAAGCCGATCTGCTGCGCGCGCTCGACCGGCGCGAGATCGAGGTGCTGTTCCAGCCGCAATTTGCCTGCAGCAGCGGGGCGGTGGTCGGGGCCGAAGCGCTGGCGCGCTGGCGTCACCCCACCCTTGGCGAGATCGGCGCGCGCGATCTGTTCGCCATCGCCGAGCGGGCTGCGCTGGTCGCGCCGCTCTCGCGCCACGTTGTCGCCCGCGCGCTGGAGGATGCCGGCACCTGGCCGCACAACCTCACCCTGTCCCTGAACATCACCCCCGAGGAACTGGGCGACCCGCGCTTTGCCGCCGATTTCGCGGCGCTGATCGGCCAGTCGGGCATCGCCCCGCACCGGCTGATGCTGGAGATCACCGAGGATCTGCTGCTGAGGAACCTCGCCCAGGCGGCAAGCGCGCTGAAGGCGCTGCGCGGCCTCGGTTTCCGCACCGCTCTCGACGATTTCGGCGCGGGGTTCTGCAACTTCCGCTATCTGCGCGAACTGCCGCTGGATGCATTGAAGCTCGACAAGGTGATGGTCGAAGGCGTGCCGGGCGATGCCACCGCGCTGGCGGTGTTCCGCGCGATCGTGGCGCTCGGCAAGGCGCTGGGCCTCGCCATCTATGCCGAGGGGATCGAGACCGAGATCCAGCGCGCCGCGATCACCGCGGAGGGCTGCGATTACTGGCAGGGCTTCCTGCGCGCCCAGCCGATGCCGAGCGCCAGCGTGGTCGCGCTCGCCCGCACCGCGCGGGGTATGGGGCACGGCTAGGGCAGGGCGCGCAAGACCGGCGGATGCGCCGGCGTCATCGGCCCTGTGCAATGCCCGCCTTGTCTGCCGGGGTTTCGACCGGCGTGTCCCTTTCCACCCGCTCGGAATAGCGGTCGACGAGCAGCCCGGCGTGGGGCCGCAGCAGCACGGTGAAGCGCACCAGTTCTTCCATCACGTCGACGATCCGCTCGTAATAGGCCGACGGCCTCATCCGCCCGGCCTCGTCGAATTCCTCATAGGCCTTGGCCACTGACGACTGGTTGGGGATGGTGAACATCCGCATCCAGCGGCCAAGGATGCGCAGCGTGTTGACGGTGTTGAAGCTCTGCGATCCGGCGTTGACCTGCATCACCGCGAGCGTGCGCCCCTGTGTCGGGCGCAGACCCTTGTAGGCGAGCGGAAGGTGGTCGATCTGGGTCTTCATGATCCCGGTGATGGTGCCGTGGCGTTCGGGGCTGCACCACACCTGCGCCTCGGACCACAGCGAATGTTCGCGCAGCTCGTGCACGGCCGGGTGATCGTCGCCCGCGTACTGGTCGGGCAGCGGCAGGTCGGAGGGATCGAAGATCCGCGTCTCGCACCCGAAGAATTGCAGCAGGCGCGCGGCTTCCTCCACCGCAAGGCGTGAAAACGAGCGTTCGCGCAGCGACCCGTAGAGCAGCAGCACCCGCGGCGGCGGATCAAGCGGCCCGAGCCCCAGCGCCGGACGGGCGTGGACATAGTCGGGCTTCAACGCGGGCAAGTGGGCCGGATCGGCAAGCGTGCGCAGGCGCTGGTAACCGCTCATCAGGCTGCCCCTTCCATTGCGCCGATCGCGGCCAGTGCGGCGTGCAGAGCGGTCTTGTCCATGGCCGCGCGGTCGAGCGCGAGGAAGGCCCGCACCCGCATTTCCAGCAGCCGCCAGGTTTCCTCGAATGCGGCATCGATGGCGGCATCGCTGCCGGTCACGTCGGCCGGATCGGGCAGGCCCCAATGGGCCTTGAGCGGGCTGCCGAGGAACACCGGACAGGCCTCGCCCGCGGCATTGCCGCACACGGTGATTGCCAGATCGATCGCCGGCGCGCCGGGTGCGCTGAACTCGTCCCAGCTTTTCGAGCGGAAGGCGGCCGTATCGATCCCGCGCCGGGCGAGCAGCCGCAGCGCGCCGGGATGCGGCACGCCCTTGGGCTTGCTGCCTGCGCTGAAGGCCCGCACCCGGCCTTCACCGAGCTGGTTGATGACCGCCTCGCCAAGGATCGAGCGGGCGGAATTGCCGGTACACAGCACCAGCACGGTAAAGGGCGTAAGGGACATGGTCAGCCTCGGGTCTGCGGTTCACAGGCAAGCCCCGATACGAGATCGGAGCACATTTCGGGGATGCCCTGACAGCAATCCTGCATCAGGAAGGTCAGCAGGTGGCGCATCCCGGCAAAGTCGGCACGATAGTGGATCAGGCGGCTTTCGCGCTCGGACTGCACCAGCCCCGCGCGCTCGAGCGTGGCGAGGTGGTGCGACATGGTCGAGGGCGGAACCGCGTGGCGCTCGGCGATGGCACCGGCAATCATGCCCTCGGGTCCGGCCATGACCAGCATCCGGAACACCGAAAGCCGCGTTTCGTGCGCCAGCGCACCGAGCGCATCGACGGCCCATACCGGCGTAGCGAGAACATCCATAGACCTTACCTTTCGAGAGCGATCGAAATAAAGGGTCGGCCCGGGACGTCAATCCATATTTCGGGAAGTATCGAAATATACCGGCGCATGAACGGCCATTTCCTACCGGCGGCGGGGCGCGTAGTCTGCGTGCCGCTCTTTCGCATCGTCAGACCTTCCCACCATCCGCCGGGGCGATTTCCGCGCGCGGTTCCGGTGTCCGTCCGGCGTACTTTCTCGAATTAGAACATTAAGAAGAATGGATAAAATACGAAATCGCAAAGTTGACGCGGTGTCAACTTTGTCAACTTTGTAATTATATTACGCAGCCCGTTTCGCCTTGGCGGCCTTGCGCACGATGCCGCTCAGCCCCTTGGTCAGCTGGAACAGGCCGTTGAGGCGGCTCAGCGGATCGCCCCATGCGCGGTTGATCACCAGCTTCATGTCGGGGCGCAGCTTGGCGGTGTCCTTGCCGCCTTCGTTCAATCGCGCGACATAGGCGATCAGGCCCGCCGGATCGGGGAAATCGTCCTGGTGGAAGCCCACCAGCGTCCCGCGCGCGCCGACATCGATCTTGGCGATGTTGGCGGCAACCGCCTGATGCTTGATCTCGATCAGGCGGATCAGGTTCTTGGTCGGCTGCGGCAGATCGCCGAAGCGGTCGATCATCTCGGCGGCGAGGCTTTCGATCTCGGTCTGGCCCTCGGCCTGGTTGAGGCGGCGATAGAGGCCCATGCGCACCGCCAGATCGGGGACGTAGTCCTCGGGGATCATGATCGGGGCATCGACCGTGATCTGCGGGGTGAGCTTGTCGCGCGGGCGTTCGAGACCCATCTCGCCCGCCTTGGCGGCAAGGATCGCCTCCTCCAGCATTGCCTGATAGAGCTCGAAGCCGACTTCGCGGATGTGGCCCGACTGCTCGTCGCCCAAAAGGTTGCCCGCCCCGCGAATGTCGAGATCGTGGCTGGCGAGCTGGAACCCGGCACCAAGGCTGTCGAGATCGCCGAGCACCTTCAGCCGCTTCTGCGCCACTTCCGACAGGGCCACGCCCGCCTCGTGGGTCAGATAGGCATAGGCGCGCAGCTTGGCCCGCCCGACGCGGCCGCGCAGCTGGTAGAGCTGGGCGAGGCCGAAGCGGTCGGCGCGGTGGATGATGATGGTGTTGGCAGACGGGATATCGAGCCCGCTTTCGACGATGGTGGTCGATAGCAGCACGTCGTACTTGCGGTCGTAGAAGGCGCCCATCCGCTCCTCGACCTCGCCCGGGCTCATCTGGCCATGGGCGGAGACCGACTTGATCTCGGGCGCATGTTCGCGCAGCCATTCCTCGACATCGGCCATGTCGGAGATGCGCGGCACGACGATGAAGCTCTGCCCGCCGCGGTGATGCTCGCGCAGCAGCGCCTCGCGGATCACCATGTCGTCCCACTCCATCACGTAGGTGCGCACGGCGAGGCGGTCTACCGGCGGGGTCTGGATGGTGGAGAGCTCGCGCAGGCCCGACATCGCCATCTGCAGCGTGCGCGGGATCGGCGTGGCGGTGAGGGTGAGCACGTGCACGTCGGCGCGCAGCTGCTTGAGGCGTTCCTTGTGGGTGACGCCGAAGCGCTGCTCCTCGTCGACGATCACGAGGCCGAGGTTCTTGAATTTCGTGCTCTTTGACAGAATCGCGTGAGTGCCGACGACAAGGTCGATCTGGCCGTTTTCCAGCCCCTCGCGGGTTTCGGCGGCTTCCTTGGCCGAAACGAGGCGCGAAAGGCGGCCGACCTTCAGGGGGAACCCGGCGAAGCGTTCGGCGAAGTTCTGGTAGTGCTGGCGGGCAAGCAGGGTGGTCGGCGCGACGATGGCGACCTGCTGGCCGTTCATGGCGGCAACGAAGGCGGCGCGCAGGGCGACTTCGGTCTTGCCGAAGCCGACATCGCCGCACACGAGACGGTCCATCGGGCGACCGCTTTCGAGGTCGGAGAGGACATCGGCGATGGCGCGTTCCTGATCCTCGGTCTCGGCCCAGGGGAAGCGGTCGGTGAACTGGCCGAGCGTGGCCGGATCGGCGGGCAGGGCGGGGGCCTGCCGCAGGGCGCGGGCGGCGGCGACCTGCATCAGCTCGCCGGCAATGGCGGTGATGCGCTCTTTCAGCTTGGCACGGCGGCGCTGCCACGCCTCGCCGCCGAGCTTGTCGAGCGGGACGGCGTGCTCGGACGAGCCGTAGCGGGTGAGGACGTCGATGTTCTCTACGGGTATGAACAGCTTGTCCCCGCCGGCATATTCGAGCGCGACGCAATCGTGCTGGCTCTTGCCGACCGGGATCGGTTCGAGGCCGAGATAGCGGCCGATCCCGTGCTCGACATGGACCACCAGATCGCCACGCGAGAGCGCCTGAAGTTCGGCGAGGAAGGCATCGGAATCCTTGCGCTTCTTCTTGCGCCGCACCAGCCGGTCGCCGAGCACGTCGGCCTCGGTCAGGAGTTCGAGGCTGTCGCTGACGAACCCGGTTTCGAGCGGCAGGACGAGCACCGCGGTTTTGCCCTTGGCGGCGAGCCCGAGGCCCTGCTGCCAGCTTGCCGCCAGCGCCGTGGGTGCGCCTGCCTCATCGAGGATCGCGGCGATGCGGCGGGCGCTGCCGGTGGAATAGGCGGCGAACAGCGGCTTGCGGCCCGACTTGGCGACGGCCTTCAGATGCGCGGCGGCGGCTTCGTAGACATTCTCCGAGCGGCCACGCTCCGGCGCGAAATCGCGCGCCGAGCGAAAGCCGAAATCGACGCTCGCCGCGCTATCCTCGGCCGCAAAGCCGGAGGCGCGGTGAGCGGGCAAGGCGGCCAGCGCGGCCTCGAACTCGGCGCGGGTGAGGTAGAGCGCGTCCGGCGTCAGCGGACGGTAGGAACCCTTCTTCTCGCCCGCTATCCGCCCGCGCTGTTCGTGGTAGTCGGCGATGTCGTTGAGCCGCTCTTCCGCCGCCCCGATCGCGCCCTGGTCGATCACCACCAGATCGCCCTTGCCGAGATGGTCGAACAGCGTGGCGAGGCGGTCCTCGAACAGCGGCAGCCAGTGCTCCATCCCGGCGAGCCGGCGCCCGTCCGACACCGCCTCGTAGAGCGGGTCCTGCGTGGCATTGGCGCCGAACAGCTCGCGGTAACGGGTGCGGAAGCGCTTGATGCTGTCCTCGTCCACCAGCGCCTCGGACGCCGGTAGCAGCAGGTGGCAATCGACCCGCTCGATGGTCAGCTGGGTGGCGGGATCGAACAGGCGCAAGGACTCCAGCTCGTCGCCGAAGAAGTCGAGCCTGAGGCCGGCATCGAGGCTGGAGGGGAAGATATCGACGATCGAGCCGCGGACAGCGAATTCGCCGTGGTCGATCACGGTGTCGGTGCGGCTGTAGCCCTGACGCGTGAGCAGCGCGGCGAGGCTTTCGTGGCCGATGGTGCTGCCGACCCGGAACTCGCGCACCGACTCGCGGACCCGGAAGGGGGTAAGCACGCGCTGGAGGACGGCGTTGACCGTGGTCACCACCAATTGCGCGGCTGCGGCGGGGTTCTGCAGGCGGTGGAGCGTCGCCAGCCGCTCGGCGCTGATCGAGAGCGCGGGGCTGGCGCGGTCATAGGGCAGACAGTCCCACGCCGGGAAGGTCAGCACCTCGACTTCGGGCGCGAAGAAGCGCGCCGCCTCCGCCGCCGCCCGCATCGCTGCCTCGTCGGGTGCGATGAACACCGCGCGCTGGCCGCCTTTCACCCCCTGCGCGGCGCGCGCGAGGTCCGCCAGCACCAGCGGCAGGCTCCCGCGCGGCAGCGAGGACAGCGTCAGCGGCTCGCGCGCCGACAGGATGCGGTTGAGGTCATGCATGGTGTTTCCAGTCAAGCCCCGCGCGCCGCAGGGGTTCCCGGCGGCAGGCAGGGCCAGCGCGCCCTAGCGCGGAATGTCGACGTAATCGAGCTTCTGCATCAGCACCAGCAGATCACCCGCCAGATGCGCGGGCGGCGCTTGGGTGCCCAGTGCCCAGGCCATCACGTCGACGTCATCCTCGTCGAGCAGGGCTTCGAACCACGCCAGCGCGTCCTCGTCCCACCCGGCATGATAGCGATCGAAGAAGCCGCCGATCATGTAATCGGCCTCGCGCGTGCCGCGGTGCCACGAACGGAACTTCGCGCGGGCAAGGCGCTGTTCGAAGGAAGGCGTGTCGGTCATGTCGCTCACCTAGCCACAGCTTCCCGCGGCTTCAACTCGCAATGACGCAAAGCCAGTGGTAGCGAAGGGCCGATGCGCCCCGAGGCTCTCAATCCGCTGTTTGCCGAAGTCCAGACGCTGGAAGGCGTCGGGCCGAAGCTGCTGAAGCCGCTTGAACGGCTCGGCCTCGCGCGGGTCAAGGATGTTGCCTACCACCTGCCCGAACGCTTCGTCAGCCGCCGCGCGATTGCCGATCTCGACGACGGCAATGAAGGCGAGCAGGTGATCATCGGCCTCACCCCGGTCGAACATCGCGCGCCCCGCGCCGGCAGTCGCGGGCCGTACCGCGTGCTGGCGCAGGATGCGGCAGGAAATATCTGCGCGCTGACATGGTTCGGCAAGGCGGCCTATACCGCGAAGAAGCTGCTGCCCGTGGGCGAGCGGCGCTGGATCGCCGGTCGGCTCGATCGCTATGGCGACATGCTCCAGATCGTCCATCCCGATCACATCGAGATCGAAAGCGCGGCCAACATGGGGCGGCTGTCGGAGCCTGTCTATGGCCTGTCCGAAGGCCTCACCCAGCCACGGATCGCGGATTTCGCCCGGCAGGCGCTGGCGCGGCTGCCCGAGCTGCCGGAATGGATCGAGCCCGGGCAGCTGGCGCAGTCCGGCTGGCCGGCGTGGCGGGATGCCCTGCGGCTGGCGCACGAGAGCACCGATGAGAAGGCGCGCGACCGGCTGGCCTATGACGAACTCCTCGCCAACAGCCTCGCGCTGCTGCTGGTCAAGGCGGAAGGGCGGCGGCGGCGCGGACAGGCGCTGATCGGAGACGGAAGCCTCAGGGGCAAGCTGCAACTGCCCTTCGCGCTCACCGGCGCGCAGACCCGCGCGATTGCCGAGATCGAGGGCGACATGGCGCAGGAAGCGCCGATGCTGCGGCTGCTGCAAGGCGATGTCGGGGCGGGCAAGACCGTGGTGGCGCTCAATGCGATGCTGATCGCGGTCGAGGCGGGCAAGCAGGCGGCACTGCTCGCCCCCACCGAAATCCTCTCGCGCCAGCATTTCGAGACCCTACGCAAGCTGGCAGCGCCGACCGGCGCGGAAGTCGCGCTGCTCACGGGCCGCGCCAAGGGGCGCGAGCGCGAGTCGATCCTGATGGGCCTCATCGACGGCTCGATCGACATTGTCGTGGGCACCCATTCGCTGTTTCAGGAGGCGGTTGCCTACCGCGATCTTGGCCTCGTGGTGATCGACGAGCAGCACCGCTTCGGGGTGGCGCAGCGGCTGGCGCTGGCGGGCAAGGGCCGCCGCGCGCCGCATACGCTGGCGATGACCGCGACCCCGATCCCGCGCTCGCTGACGCTGGCGCAATATGGCGAGATGGATGTGAGCCGCCTCGACGAACTGCCGCCCGGGCGTCAGGCGATCGACACCCGCGTCATCCCGCAGGAACGGATGGAGGAGGTGGTCGAAGGCCTCGCGCGGCACCTTGCGAGCGGGCAGCAGGCCTATTGGGTCTGCCCGATGGTGCACGACAGCGAGGTGGCCGACATTGCCGCGGCCGAGGCGCGTTATGCTGCGCTCAAGGAGCGGTTCGGGGCGGATGTGGTGCTGGTCCACGGTCAGCTGCGCCCCGAGATCAAGGATGCGAACATGGAGCGCTTCGCCAGCGGGCAGGCGAAGCTGCTGGTGGCGACCACCGTCATCGAGGTCGGCGTTGATGTCCCCGCCGCGACGCTGATGGTGATCGAGCAGGCCGAACGCTTCGGCCTTGCCCAGCTGCACCAGCTGCGCGGCCGGGTGGGGCGGGGCGCGGAGAAAAGCACCTGCCTGCTGCTGCGCGGCGGAGCTTTGTCGGAAACCGGCCGCGCGCGGCTGGCGCTGATGCGCGAGACGCAGGACGGGTTCCGCATCGCCGAGGAAGATCTCGCCCTGCGCGGCGGGGGCGAGCTGCTGGGCACGCGGCAATCGGGCGAAGCGGCGTTCCGGATCGCCGGGCTCGATCAGGTGCAGCGTCTGCTGCCGGCCGCCCATGCCGATGCGCGGCTGCTGATGGAGCGCGACGGGGGCCTCACCAGCGCGCGCGGAGAGGCCGCGCGGCTGTTACTATACCTGTTCGAACGCGACTGGGGCGTGCAGCTGCTGCGCGGGGGCTAGAGGCGCAGGCTCACGCCTTCGCGCGTGAACCGCACCGCGAGTGCTTCGGTTGCGGCTGCGATTTCGCCCCAGACGCGGGCGAACAGGGTCTCGTCACCGTAATAGGGATCGATCACCGGCTTGCCCCTGCTGCCCTCAAGCGCATCCATCAGCAGCGCCACACGGGCTGTGGCATCGCGCGGCGACTGGGCGCGAATTCCGGCGAGATTGGCCTCGTCCATCGCGACGATATGGGTGAAACGGTAGAAATCCTCACGCGTGATCTGGCGCGCCAGCTGGCTGCCGATTTCCACCCCGTTGCCGCGCGCTGTGGCGATGGCACGCGGATCGGGGGGATGACCGATGTGATAGCCGGCGGTTCCGGCCGAATCCACGTCGCATTCCAGCCCGGCGCGCGATGCCGCCGCGCGAAACGCGCCTTCGGCCATCGGTGACCGGCAGATATTGCCGAGGCACACGAACAGCACCCGCACTTCATGATGACCCACCCCATGCATCAATCCGCGCTATAACAGAAAACGCGGGGCTGAAAAGATTGCGCTTTTCCGAACATTACCTGTCCCGGCACGGGGCAGGCCGCGCCGCAGAGAAAGAAGCGGGCGGTCTGGATTAATGGCCCCGCGTCGGTCAGGATGGTCGCCTGATACAGGGAGGGAACGGACATGCGCGAATTGCGACTGGCAACGGCACTGGTGCTGACAGGCATGGCAACACCGCCGCTGCAGGCCGGCCCGGTCGAGGATTACGAGGCCTTGCGCGAGGAGATGTGGCAGGCCACGCTCGATGCCTCGCCCATGCTCGCCACCAGTATCGGCGACCGGCGCGGGGACGGCAAGCTGGGCGATCAGTCGCTCGCCGCATTCGATCGTTCGGTGGCCGAGGCGAAGGCCTTTCTTGCACGCCTCGAGGCGATCGATGAGACCGGGCTGACGCAGGAACTCAAGGTTGATCGCGCGGTGTTGCGCAGCAGTCTGGTCGAGCAGATCGAGGCGGCCAGCCATGATCATGAACGCTATGTGCTGTTCACCAATCGCGGCGGCTGGTTTCTCTACATCGCCGGGCTGCCCGATCGCTCACCGCTTTTCACGCTGGCGGACTACGAAAGCTATGTCGCGCGGCTCGAAGCTTTCGGGCAATACAACGCTGATGGCATCGCCCGCAGCCGCGAGGCCGTGGCGCGCGGGCTGACCCAGCCGTGCGAGCTGATGCAGGGGCTGGCCGGGCGCGTCGAGGCGCTGGGCAATGACGACCCGCGGGCAACCGTGTTCTGGCGGCCCTTCGCCAAGCGGCCCGAGGCGATCAGCGTGGACGAGTGGCAGGCCCTGCAAGATCGCGCGGCACTGGCGATGAGCGAGAGCGTCATGCCCGCTCTTGGCGACTTTCTCGATTTCTACACCCGCGAATACGAGCCCAAGTGCCGCAAGGGACTGCCGGGGATTTCGGAAACCCCGGGCGGTGCGGCCTATTATGCCAACCGCGTGAAAAGCTACACCACCACCGATCTCACCCCGGATGCGGTGCATCAGCTCGGCCTGTCCGAAGTCGCCCGCATCCGTGCAGAGATGGAGGCGGTGGCGACCAGGGCCGGTTTCGCGACCCGCGAGGCCTTCATCGCGCACCTGCGCACCGATCCGCAATATTACATGACCGACGCGGAGGCCTACACGATCCATGCCGCTGCGCTCGCCAAGCATATCGACGGCTTCCTGCCCAAGCTGTTCGGCCGGCTGCCGCGTCTGCCCTATACCGTGCTGCCGATCCCCGACGCGCAGGCGCCGGGCAACACCACCGCTTATTACGAGCCAGGATCGCTGGCGACGGGACAACCGGGGATTTACCGCGTCAACACCACCGAGCTCGACCAGCGGCCCTTGTGGGAGCTGCCGGCGCTCGGCGTGCACGAAGCAATGCCGGGGCATCACCTGCAAATCGCGCTCCAGCAGGAACTCGACATCCATCCGCTGCGGGCCAACGGCACCTTCTTCACCGCCTTCGTCGAGGGCTGGGGGCTCTATTCCGAACGGCTCGGGATCGAGATGGGCCTGTATGATACCCCGGCCAAGGAAATGGGCCGCCTGTCCTACGAGATGTGGCGGGCGGCGCGGCTGGTGGTGGATACCGGCATCCACTCCAAGGGCTGGACCAAGCAGCAGGCGGTGGATTTCATGACGGACAATACCGCGCTGAGCGCCGCGAATATCGATGCCGAGGTCAATCGCTACATCAGCTGGCCGGGACAGGCGCTCGCCTACAAGGTGGGCGAGCTCAAGATCCGCGAGTTGCGCGCCCGCGCCGAGCAGCGGCTGGGGGCGCGGTTCGATCTGCGCGAGTTCCACGATGTGGTGCTCGAGAACGGCTCGGTGCCGCTCTCGGTGCTGGAGGCGCATGTCGAGGCGTGGCTGGCGGCCAAACCCGCCGGATAATGCCTAGCCGACCGGCATCGGAGCGGTCCCCGCCAGCACTTCCTCGGTGATCCGGCGGATGTTGACCTTGGCCTTCAGGCGCGCGCCGAGCAGCGCGGTGCCGGAGACCTTGCGCTGCACGAACAGTGTCTCGATCGGCGGGAAGGCCCAGGTGTCCTTGTCCTGCGCGATGGCAAAGCCCTCGTCGCGCAGCAACGGGATGAAGGCCCGGTCCCCGAAGTCGAAGGGCGCATCCTCGCGCATTTCGTTGATGACGATGTCGATCATCCGGTTCACCCGCTCCGGGTGCTTTTCCGCGACGATCGGCATCATGAAGCCCGCTTCGATGGTGGCGGCGAGCACCTGCTCGGCATTGCCGCGCAGGCCCGCATCGAGCATCTTGCGATAGCCGTTGGCCACCATCGGATCGACCGGACGGCAGGCGCCGAAATCGAGCAGAACGATCTCGCCCGTCTCGCGCCGGTAGCGGAAATTGGCGAAGTTGGGATCGGTCTGCATCACGCCGAAATCGAACAATTCGCGCGCCACCAGCCGGATCAGGCGCGCGAACACCTGATCGCGCCGTTCGGGTGGTTCGTTGCCCAGTTCCTCGATGCTGACGCCCTCTTCGAAACTCATCGCGAGGATCGAGCCGCGCGTCAGCCCTTCGTGGAGTTTCGGCACGACAAAGCCCTCCACTCCCGCCAGCTGTTCGCGATAGAGCGCCATCTGCGCGCCCTCGCGCTGGTAATCGGCTTCCTCGTGCAGCTGCTGCTTGGCCGCAGCCATCAGCTTTTCCATCTCCAGTTCGGGCGGGGCGAAGCCGGCGACCTTGAGCAGCGTCATCACGTTGTCGACATCGCTGTCGATGCTCTTGGCGACGCCCGGATACTGCACCTTGATCGCCAGCTCCTCGCCATCGCGGGTCAGTGCCTTGTGTACTTGCCCGATGCTGGCGGCGGCGATGGGACGCGGATTGAACCAGCGGAACTGGCGGCGCCAGTCCGGGCCCCATTCGCTGCGCAGCACCTGATCGAGCTGCCGGGTCGGCATGAAATTGGCCTGATCGCGCAAGGTCGCGAGGATCTTCGATAGCTCGTCGGGCAGGAAATCACCGGCATCGAGGCTGATCATCTGCCCCATCTTCATCGCCGCGCCGCGCAGGTGGCTGAGGCGGTCGGTCAGGCGCTGGACATTGCCGGGCGTGAGGATCAGGTCGCGCGCCGAAATGTTCTCGCCGCTCGCCAGCCGCCGAGCGCCCTCGGCCACCATGCCGCCCGCTACGCCGCCGACCAGCTTTCCGAAGGTGCCGAAGCGCGCCATCCTTCCGGCCGGCACGGGGCGCTGGCGGGCGCGGTCTTCGGGCAGGTCGGTGAAATCGGGAATATCGTCGTCGGCCACGGGGAGGGGGTTTCCGTTTGCGAGAGGCGTTTCAGGGGGCAACGGCTTGCGAAGCGCGGTGTTCCGGCCAAGGTGGTGCGCCCCCAGCGGTAATCAACTGATGCACAGGCCGCCATCGACCGGCAGGCACTGGCCGGTGATGTAATCGGAGTGCGGCGAGGCGAAGAACACCGCCAGCCCTTCAAGCCCTTCGTGATCCCCAGGACGGCGCAGCGGAATGCGGCGGCTCATCCATTCGCCGAATTTGGGATCGGCCTTGGCGGTGATGTCGGTCTCGTAATAGCCGAAAAGCAGGGCGTTGGCGGTGATCCGGTAGCGCGCCAGCTCGAAGGCGGCGGCACGGGTGAGGCCGTTCAGCGCGGCCTTGGAGGCGGCATAGTCGGACGAGCGGTTGACCCCCATGATCGACTGGCCTGACGAGGTCGCGATCAGTTTGCCGCCCGCATCACCCTCCTTGGCGCGGGCAATCATGTGGCGCGAGACGTGCTTGTAGACCAGCGCCGCACCGCGGGTGTTGATCGCCATGGTGCGGTCCCAGCCTTCTGCGGTGATGTCGGGAATGGCCGTTCCGGCACCGGAAATCCCGGCATTGGCAAAGCACGCATCGATCCGCCCGAAGGCGCCAAGGGTCTGCTCCAGCGCCAGTGCGATGGCTTCGTCATCGGCCACGTCGCAGGTCAGCGCCAGCACGTCGCCTTTGCCGAGGCCGCGCAATTCCTCGACCGCGGCGGCGTTCTTTTCGGGGTTGCGCGCAAGAATCGCGACATTGGCACCCGCCTTGGCGAGCCCGCGCGCCATCGCGAGCCCCAGACCGCCATTGCCGCCAGTGATCAGGCCCACGCGGCCCGTGAGATCGAACAGTTCCATGGCTCACAAGTGGCGCAAAGCCCGCGATGCTGCAAGCAGGCGGGAACCGCGAGGGCGCGCAGGCTTTGTGCCGCCATGGACGTGAACCCTCCCGCCGCCGCTCCGCTCGGCAAGACCGCTCTTGTGCTCGGCTATGCCGGCCTCGCCCCGCAGATCCTGTGCCTTGCCATGGTGCTGAGCGGCCATGAATGGCGCTATTCGGCGCTGGGCGGGGGCTTTGCCTATGCCGCGGCAATCTTCAGCTTCCTTGGCGGGGTGTGGTGGGGGCAGGCGGTCCAGAGTGGTCGCGCGACTGCCGGTGCCTATGGCGTGGCGGTGCTGCCCAGCCTGGTCGCGGTGGCGCTGTTCCTGCCGTGGACCTTCGGGTGGGAATGGCCCGGCCCGGCGCTGCTCTATCTCGGTGCGCTGATCGCCCTGTCTCCGATGGTCGACCGTGCGCTGGGCTTTGCAAGCCCCGATTTCCTGCGTTTGCGCTGGCACCTCTCGCTCGGTCTGGGCAGCCTCACCATCGCGCTCGGCCTGCTGTCGCGGCAGGTGGTCGATCCGCCGCTCGGCAGTGCGATTGCCGCCCTCTAGCCCGGTCTGCGGGGCTGCCGCGGGTGCAATCCCGGCTATCGTTGGCGATGAATTAACCATTCCGTCCTAGGCAAAGTCCGGTTTTCAAGAACGGACCTGCCCTGCGCGATGATTGCTGGACTGCCATCCCTGTCTGCACTGCTGCGCCGCAACCGTGGCCGGGCAGGCATGGACGAGCCCGAAGCACGCGAGGACAAGACGCTCAAATCGGGCGAGAACCTGCTGCGCCGCAAGCGCCTGACGGTGGCAATCTTCGCGATCATTTTCGGGATCGTCTCGGCCGTGATCGAGCTGCCGCTGCCGGCTGAGGATGGTTTCCGCGCCGTCCGCGCCCAGCTTCGCTCCCGCCCCGCGCCGCAGGACATCGTCATGATCGCAGTCGACGATGCCACGCTCAACGGCCTCGGGAAGCGCTCTTTGCCGACGCGCTTTCAGGACAGTGCACTGATCGATCGGCTCGCCGCCGCAGGGGTGCGCAGGATCGTGTTCGACCGCGCCCATGCCGAGGCCGAGACGCCGCAGTCCGACGCGTACTTCGCTCGCACACTCGCCCGGCACAAAGGGCGTGTCTGGCTGGGGATCACCCCCCAGCACGAACTCAATTTCCAGAAGGTCGCCGAACTTGCGCCGCTACCGGAGTTTCGTGAACACGCTCGGCTGGCGGCGATGAACGGCGCCGGCAGCCCCTTCGGCCTGGCGGTCGCCTTTCCGACAGCGGTCTCCTTCCATGGCCAGCAGCAGCCCTCGATTTCGGCAACGTTGGCCGGTTATGGTGGCCCGACCCGGTTCTATCGGCCCGATTATGCCTTCGATCCCCGGACAATTCCGACCTACAGCTACATCGACGTGCTCAACGGTCGCGTGCCGGCCGAGGCGCTGCGCGGCAAGAACGTGATCATCGGTGCCAGCTTTTTCGAATCCGCGGACTTCTTCCACATGCCGTTCAACGGCAAGGTTCCGGGCGCTTATTTTCACATCATGGGTGCCCACACACTGAAGCGCGCCGTTCCGGTCGATCTGTTCTGGTATCCGGCGCTGCTGATCGCGGCCGCCGCGATTGTCGCCGGCGCGCTCTCCCGCTCGCGCAGCTCGCGCAGCCTGTGGCTTGCGGCCTTGGGGCTGTCCGTGCTGACCTTCTTTCTCGATGAAGCCAACATCAACTTCGACATCATGTCGGGGCTGCTGGCGGTTGCCGTCGCCGCGATCGGTTTCCAGCGCATCAAGCGCAAGTATTACAGCGCCGAAGTCGACGCGATGACGACATCCGCGCTCGGGCTCGACAAGGCCAGCGCCGAACTGGATGTGTATGCGCTGAAGATCGCCAATCTTGCCGAGATGTCCGAGGAATGGAGCCCGCGCGAACTGGGTGAATTCGTCAACACGCTGATCACCTATATCAAGGGGCCGGGCGAAGCGGGCGATGTCGCTTTCGAGCGCGATTCGCTGGTGTGGCTCGCGCCGCGGATGGATTCCGTCAGCCTCGAACGCCATGCCGATGGTCTGGCACTCATGCTCAAGACCGCGATCAGCCATGACTGGCAGTCGGCTAGCAGCGCGCCCGCGATCGGGATCGATACGAACTATGCCCTGCCGCTCGGACAGCGCATCAAGAAGGCGATGCAGACCGCCGACGAGGCCGCCAGCCGCGGCGCGCGCTTCATCATCAATGATGCCGCGCATCTCGAAGCCCGCAACCAGCGGCTCGAAATCATCCGTGTGCTCGAGAAGGGGCTGCGCGATCGCGAAATCGGCGTTGCCTATCAGCCCAAGATCGACCTCGCCACAGGCCGGATCGTCGGGGCCGAAACGCTGATTCGCTGGAAGCCCGACGGTCAGGAGGCGGTCAACCCGCAGGAACTGGTGCTGGCAGCCGAAGCGATCGACCGGATCAACGAGCTGACCCTTATCGTGATGGAAGCCGCGCTGCGCGAAGGCCGTAAGGCGATTGCGCTCGATCCCGAGTTCAAGCTGGCGGTCAACATGTCGGCCAAAAGCCTGAGCGACACGCATCTGCTGTTCGACATGATGACAATGCTCGGCCGGATCGGATTTCCGGCGGAGAACCTGACGCTCGAGCTGACCGAGACCGCCAAGCTTGAAGACCAGCTGATCGCGCCGCAGATCGCCGCGC